>CEOF01119524.1_pt1 | contig 19913 bp, 16 predicted proteins | sample 361311 | NCBI WGS metagenome assembly CEOF01 (sample SAMEA2619667, study PRJEB7988) | marine metagenome | biome: marine biome (ENVO:00000447); feature: surface water layer (ENVO:00002042); material: "saline water (ENVO:00002010), including plankton (ENVO:xxxxxxxx)" | depth 5 m
TACATTAAAAAAATATTTAATTGCCTTGTGATGTTAACCAGTTGTTCCGTTTGATTGATTGAGTAAAAAAAAGAGCCTGCTGCCCAAAGAATAAAAAAACCATACAGTAGGGTTAACTTGGAGAATAAGGTTTTTGAAAGTGCATTTAAAAAATACCTTCTATTGAAGAAAATATAGAGCACTACAAGGGCGTTTAGGATATTCATTCCAAGCCATTGGGGGGCAATTTTATCTACAGCTCCCCAATTGGGAATAAAACCGATAGACAAATAAAGAATGAGGAGCAGGGGAGAAAGAAAATTTGAGGAATTCATGTTTATTTTGAGAATATATTATATTTCAATATACAATATATGGCACGAAAACCATCTTTCCATCCAATTTTTTTACCCTCCTCATAGGTTCTCCCATAATAAGAAATCCCGACTTCATAAATTCTGATACCTTTAATTTTTGCCATTTTGGCTGTAATTTCTGGTTCTATCCCAAAACGGTTTTCTTTAATCTCAATAGACTGGATAACTTCTCGCCTGAACATTTTATAGCAAGTCTCCATATCTGTAAGATTAAGATTAGAAAACATATTAGACAAAAAGGTTAAAAAATTATTACCAAGTCTATGCCAAAAAAATAATATACGGTGAGGGTTCCCCCCCATAAATCTTGAACCGTAAACAACATCTGCATAGTTATCTATAATTGGCTGTAACAATAAATTATATTCTTCAGGGTCATACTCATTATCTGCATCTTGAATGATCACAAAATCTCCTTTCACCATTTTCAACGCCGTATTAATAGCGCGACCCTTTCCTTTGTTCTTAGAATGTTTATGATACTCAATTTGTATATGATTATGTTTCTCAATATATCTCAAAACTAACTCTTCAGTGCCATCGGTAGAGCAATCATTCACTATAATAATTTGCTTCTCAATGTTATTGACCAGTGTAACCTCTCGAACTCTGTCAAGTATTTTTTGGATGTTATTCTCTTCATTGTAAACAGGAATCAATATTGATAAAATCATATAAAACTGTTGTGGCGAAATAAATTTACGGTTTAATCATGTTTATTTGGTTTTTTCGCCACTTGAATAACACTTAATCCCATCTGATTTAGCAAAATCTTATGAATTACTTTAAAAATGGCTACAAGAAGATAGTAAATCTTCATATTCGATTCAGGGATAATTTTCTTACTGTACAGTTTTCCCGCAACAAACTATCCAAATATTCCTATAAAATCAGAAGTTCCTTAAAGCTTTTTGTGTTTTTCATCAATAGGGATCGACCAAGTCCATTTAAATGACCTCAGCCCCACTATATTGCTATTGTAATTTTTCTGATATCAGAAAGAACTACATTCTCATAATCTTTTATCAAAAAGCTTGAAGTATTTCCTTTACCAGATCCAATTTCCAATATTTTCCTCTGCATAAAGGGTTTCATTTGATCATACATCTAGCTATTAAATTTATCACCACAACTGATAGATTTTAATGTAGATTCACCATAAAAGTCAGTTTCTTGAATCATATATCAGGAACTAACTAGGATTTGTCTTTGTCAACTTAAGGAAAATGGTTTGATTAAAAACAAGGGCAATAAAAAATAGTAGTAAAGGATATACTGGTAATAGGAAACGTTGAGATTGTGTAGCTAAAATTGATTGACCGCCAAGATAGATGATTAAAATTAAAAATAACCAAAGAGTAAATGATCCTGTTCCATTTAAATTGCCTAAAAATAAGACTATTGCAGTCAACAAAAAACAAAGCAAAAAGCTTGATTTTATAGTATTAACTAAAGTGAAAAATGGGCTAAATGGCGGTTTATGATAAATAGCGTGAGGAATCCCCACTAAAAAACGCCCAGTGTTTAAAAACCAATTATGTAAAAATGCTTTTGGGTTTTCTTTTATATTCTGGAGCGCTTTTTGTTTAAAGGCTTCATCTATTTGAATACTATTTTTACCAGATAAACTCTGTACAAATTCTTGGTGATTACTATTAATTTCGGAGATGATGACGTCGTTGACTTTTCGTAAGTATAATGAATCTAAACCCGAAAAAGAGTTATAACGGGCAGCAAAATGATCATGGTTAATTTGACCTGTGTGAAACTCCCCTAAATCTGTTTTATACGGACTCGATGTCCAATATAATAATTCTCCTCCTGCATCCGACCAATAAAAAATATTGTTAGTCAAACTAAAGGTGAAAATCAAATAGGGTAGACAAAAAAAAAGACTCAAAACACTCATTTGTCCAATATTTTTGAACACCTTTCTCTTTAATAAAAAATAACTTAAAAAACCAATAGGAATCAAAGTAAGAAATACATAGGCAAAAATTGACCGAGTAAGAATTAATAAGCAAAATATAATCGAAATTTTGAATAAATTCAAACGAGAGGTCTTTTGAAAATAGTTATGTGAATAATAGATTGCCAAACAAATTAAAAGAATTGATAGTGGTTCCGAATACAGCTTAGCCCCCCAATAAAATAAAAAAGGATCAATAAATACCAGTATGTAGGTTATCCAAATAGCTTGTTTTTTATTTAAAAAAACTCGTGCTGTCTTGTAGAAAAAAGTGAATCCTACATATAAAAAAAGAGCATTTAAATAAATACAGGCTTTTACTGAAAACCCAAGAAATTTAAATATTGATAATAAAAAGGGATATAGTGGCCCATTTTTTAATAAGCTTCCCTCAAGAACTGGTGTTTCACTAAATCCATTTAAAATATCTGTTGCGGTTTTCCAATAGCGAATGCCATCTGATAGGGGAACATTTTTACCAAGAAGTAAAACATCTAAAGCAAATAGTAACAAAATGGGCAGTGTCAAAACCCAAGGACTATTTTGATATTTTTTAAGATTCATAAGTTTTCAATATAAGACCTAAGACGATCTTTAGGATGCCAGCCTAATTTATCCAAAGCAGCATTATCTTCTCTAAGAGTTTTTCTGTAGTTTCCTTTTTGATCAGGCAGGTGGATTTTACCAACATCAAAACGCTTCTCAAAAAGCTCATATACTTCCAATAAACTATAATTTATACCCGATCCTAACTCCCAAGCATCCTTCTCTGTTTTGTCTGAAAAAGCGATACGCATTAAACCGTCAACTATATCCTCTATGTGAGTAAAATCTCTTCTTTGTAGGCCATCTCCCACAATAGAAATCGGTCCTCCCCCTGCTGCTTGATGCCGCCATAATCCAATGACTGCTGCCCAATCTCCTTGAGTGATTTCTGAAGGCCCATAAACATTATAAAAACGTACAATTTCTATTGGCATAGTGTAGGTTTCACGATACATCCTGCACATTTCTTCTCCCAAATACTTATAAAAAGCATAAGGCGATTGATAGGGATTGTGATGTTTAGAGGATGAGCCAGAATAAACTACTTTAGTTTTCTTAGCTCGGGTCCATTCTAAAACAGCCTCCACCCCACAGGTATTCGCTCGAAAGGTTTGAGTAGGGTCAGAAAACGAAGGCTGAATGCGAGACAGACCCGCTAAATGAAAAATTAAATTAAAATCATTTGTAAGTGTATGGATCGTGTTGACATCCATATCGTGATATATGACTCCAACAATATGATTTTGAGTGCTCCCTATACTATAATTATCAATTGAAACCACCTCGTGATTTTCATTTATCAATCTTTTAATTAGATTGGTGCCAACAAAACCGGCACCACCTGTTACTAAGATCTTCATGTTGGTAAATTTACAACTTTCTATCAATTATAAAATGTCCTAAAATTGTAATTTTGTAATTATGGAATTTGAACATGTCCTTTTGCTCACTACTTCTTTTTTAGGAATAGGATTAAATGTGTTTTTCCAAAAAATCTTTATAAAGAGAAAGAAATTTGATTCTATCAAACAGCGAAGTTCCCACAACACATTAGCCACCAAAACAGGAGGCATTGCTTTATTTAGCTCTGTTTTCTTAATTTCCCTATATTTTTATTTTACCAACAATGAAATTTTTGATTTCACACTTCTCATTCCCTTGAGTATTATTTTCATTATTGGCGTATACGATGATTTTTATGAGGCCGATTTTAAGCTCAAGTTTTTTATTCAAATAATTGTGGCTAAACTTCTAATAGATAACGGCTTTATTATCAATAATTATTACGGACTTTTTGGACTTAATGATATCCCTCATCTGCTAGCACAAATCTCTACAGTATTTGTTTTTTTAGTTATTGTCAATGCCATCAATTTTATAGACGGTATTGATGGACTAGCTATTTCATTTGCCATATTTGCTCTATTTTGTTTTGATTATTTTAATAAGTCAGATAATCTAACCAATTTAAATTTAATTTGTATTGGAAGCATGATACCACTTTATTATTTCAATTTTAAAAAAGAAAAAAAGATCTTTTTAGGAGATGCTGGTTCACTTTTTTTGGGCAGTTTATTGGCTCTAAACACCTTTCATTTTTTAGACCCCGAACAGCTTATCTATTTGGAAGTTAATAGAGCACTACTTGCAGTTAGCATATTAACATATCCCTTGATTGATTTATTAAGAGTTTTTATTTTAAGGATTAGACAAAAAAAATCCCCTTTTTTTGCTGATCAAAACCATCTACATCACATATTGCTTAGAAACCTTTATAAACATTTCTATGTTACTTTATTTATAATTCTAGTTAACTTATTAATTTTAAATCTTATAATTTTTATTTAGCTAAATGAAAAATTTAAACCAATCTTATAAATCCTTTATTGTAATATCTTTTATATTAAGCGCCTTTTTCTTAACACAAGGTTGCACAAAAAGAACTTGCAGAGATGTTAATTATATAGAAGGTGTTAGTTATAAAAATGGAAAATTGTTTACCGGAGAATGTATAACAAATCATTTAAATAATACTATTAAAAGTATCCAAAACTATAAAAACGGTCTAGATCATGGTGAATGGACCTTTTATCATGAAAATGGAAATATCGAAGTTAAAGGTTTGTTTAAAGAAAATAAAAAAGTTGGAGAATGGAAATATTATTACAAAAACGGTAATATGAAAAATTTACAAATCTTCAATGAAAACGGAAATAGAACTGGAACATGGATTGATTTTGATTCTTTAGGTAATGTCATTCGAAAAGTAGATCAATAACATTTATATAAACCGTATGCTCTTATACCTTGATTATATCCTAATCTCATTGATTTTTTTAAGTATTGGCATGCAAGCATTGTTTTCTGTAATTCAATAAAATTTAATCCTTTTTGAAACTCTAGCATTCCGTTATCTGAATTAAGCTGTTTTTTTTCAATTTCGTCTAAGTAAGTATTTGACTCTTTATACTTTTTCAATAATGAAAGAGACCTAGCTATATTTAAATAATAGGCATCATCATTACCAATTAAGGTTAATGCTTTTTCCCACTCCTCAATTGCCTTTCTGTATTCTTTCTTATTAAAAAATTCGTTAGCCAATTTATCATATTGATCAGCTAGATAAACTACATCAAGACCATAATTAATTACCTTATCACTGCCTGCAATAAGAGTATTGTTAGGGAATAGTTTTGCTGCCTCTTTTGCAAGTTTTTTTAATGAATCAGGATAAACCTTATTCACATGGCCCAGAGCGGATAATGCATATAAATGATTTGACCAAACAGCAACATTGTAATTGTGTTTAGTTAAATTAAAAACTCTTTTTAATTCATCAACATCTTTCATTGTACCTAAAATTTTCTGGTATAATGTTACATGAGAACCATTATTTGGCATATTGTCAAATGCAATTTTACCAAAATATCTAGCTTTATCATATTCTTTTTTTCTGAAATATATTTTTGCCTTCTGATATTCTCCCATGTAAAAGTATGGGTTGTCTTTAATTCCATATTCTATAAGCTCTAGAGCAGTTTCATAATCCTCGTATTGAATGTAATAATTAGCTTTTGCTAAACTTATTGGCATCCCAACATTAGTGAGGGTAGGGAATTTGTGTGGAAACTTCTCCACTAATTCTAGGGGTGTTCTAAGATTTGATTGAAAATTATTATAATCAACGTATAAAAATACCTGATCCTGAAGAGACTTAAAATTTATATAATGAATCGGTAAAGCTACAATACCAATAATCAATAAAATAATTAGTTTAACCTTCGTTTTCATTTGTCATCTTTAATGAAAAAAACAATCCCAAAACATAGATTATATTCATTTGACTGTAAGGTCTAATTCTAGGAAAATTTATTGATGCATCTAAGCAATAAACTAGCAAACAAAGGATAATATAGAAACTAAGGGACTCTATATAAATACCTCCCGATTTTACAAGGTTTATAATTAAAATAATAATAGAAGAACAAAATACCATTAAATAAAAAAATCCGCCTAAAATACCTGTTTCCGCAAATATTTGAAGAAAATCATTATGGGCATGATAAGGAGCCTCATAGGTAGTCTTGTCTTTGGAAATGTATTCTGTAGAGTAAATTTTCCAAGTGCCGATTCCGGTTCCTATTATTGGATATTTAGTCAAATGGTTAAGAGTATCATAAATATAACCCAAACGATATTCTACAGAAGAATCATTATAACTAACTATTCTATTTGTTGAAGCTAAAGATGAATTTCTACTATTTATTAATAAATTTTGAGCAACAACAGTTATTAAGATAAGAACAATTAAAAAAAGAAATCTCAAATTAAGATTTTTAGAAGTTTTATTTATTTGTATAAAAAAAGCAATAATCATTAAAATAATTATAATAACTGCTCCTAAAAGAGCACCGCGCGAGGCGATGACTTGAATATCAAATGCAGAGACTAAAATTGCTAAAGCTGAAAGGATTCTTAAAATTTTAGATTTATTATTTTTAAAAATATTAAACAAAATAGGCAATTTAATAAGTAAGGAAAACGATGCAACATTTTGATTTGAAGAGAATCCTTGTAGTTCTCTTATTCTTGAAAATGTGTCAGAAAATATAAAATAATCACAGAAAATATAGAAAATATAGAGAGATTCAATTAATCCCATTACTAAGAAAATATATGAGAAAATCTGTTTTCTTTTTGGCAAAAGGTAAAAAAATAATGTAATATTCACTAAAGAGTGAAAATTTGTAAAATGTTTAAACCATTCTAGAATACCCTCCTCTTTATGGGATGAAAAAAGTATTGATATAACAGAGACTAAAATGAATCCCATGTAGAAATAAATCGGGATAATTTTAAATCTTGTAGAAGACAATTTTTTTTTAAATGCAGATAGTAAAATTAATGTAAAGAGAATTTGTATAAAACTCAAATACAAATATTGGGGCCCAATTCGATCTATTACTTCAAAAATTGGAATAAATGGAATTACAGCCAATGATAAGGCTCCTACATATAAAAATTGTTTTCTAAACATATTTAAATAAAGTAGCAAAAATAAAAAACCTCCCTAAAAAGGGAGGTTTTAAAAGAAAATTATTTCTTTTGACTACTTTTTTATAGCCATCCAATTCTACTAAATGAACTTGCATTTGAAGAAGCAGCATTAATAGCATTTTCGGCTGCTCTTACATCATCTCTGTCTTCAGAAACATAGGCATTAGTAGCTGTAGCTTCATAACTAGCAGTACTATTAGGCCTGTAAGAAGAACCTAACTCAGTTGCGACAGCAGCAGCGTTAGCTAAATTCGCAGTAACACCAGAACCACTGAAACTAACTCCAGCTGCAGCTTGAGTATTTGTAGCAGAACCAATTTCTGAAAGACCAGTACCAGCAGTATCAGCTTCAAAGGTTACCATAATGTCTAATCCTCGAGCCATGTTATCTCCAGAAGCTGAAGTTTGAGCTTGACCATTACCTATTATAATACCAACATTACTAAATGTAGCTGTTTTACCAGAACTGTGAGTAGCAGTAAGAGTTTGTCCTATGTTAGAAGAACCTCTAGACTTCGATCTAAAGTTGATACCCATATAACCTGTTGGCGCTGAAATAGATTTACCTATTGCGTCAGTACCTGATGTAACCACCCAATCTACAACAGCAGCAGATGCCGTAGCAGGATAATTACGTTCCCATTCAGCCATAATAGCATTTACAAGAGCTAAGGAAGTAGTTCCAGCACCTGTACTTGTAACAGTAATTGAAAGTCCATCAAGTGAAACAGTGAATGTATCTGATACATTGTATGCAAAAGCAGATGTAGCAGCAGAAGCTGAATTTTCAGTTGATGAACTATTTATACCAATAAAAAGTCTAGCATCAATTTGATTACCTGCATAAGCAGTGGCTGTATATGTTACGCCAGCAGCATCAGCAAGAGCAAGAGCATCTGTCGTTAACAATCCAGCAGTAGAAACAGCAACAGCTGGGTTTCCACTTAGGTCACCTGTTATACCAGCTGAACCATAGAGAGCTGTGTTGTTAACGTGGATATTATCCAAGTCAACACCAGCACCGTCAAGAATGAATGATCTTTTCATTTTTGTAGCGGCATCGCCAGCATCTGCCGTATTTGGCACAATATAAGCCAAGCGAAGTTTTGTGTCTTGGGATGCATTTGCAGTACCAGAAGCAAATGATACTTCAGAAGTTGCATCAGCTTCAGTGGTGAAATCAACTGTATCATAAAGTACTACCACTGAGGCATCGGTATCCGCTGCAACAGCTGTTAAATAAGTACTCGCATTTTTGATACCACTATTAGATACTGAACCTAAATCGTTAGCTTCTCCGTCACCTGTACTAGAAGAGGCAGTATCATCTTTGTCTACTAAAGTTGCACTTAGATCATTATTAGAAATATTAATTGCTGGTGATCCAGTAGCACCTGCTACAGTAACACCATTCATATCTACAGACGTTAGGTCATCATTTCCTGTAATAGTCAAATTTTCCAAATTGTCTGAAGTAATAGCCAAAGTCTCAAGAGAAGTATTAGCATTTACAATTAAATCTCCATCAATAACGGCACCTGTAGCAGTTCCTGCTCTCCAAGTAAGATCTACAGTAAGAGCTTCAAGGTCTGTATTTCCGTCAACATCTAATGCAGTTGCTTTTGCACCTGTAAGAGCAACAGTTGTTAAATCAGTATTACCATCAAGATCAATTGTACCGGCAACATCTGCAGCTATAGTCAAGTCTGTTACATTACCATTTGTTTTAACAGTAAGTGATGATAAAACTCCATCAACATCTACAGTCTCTAAGCTAGAAATATTTTCTAGGGTTAGTGCAGGTCCTACACTAGTTGACACGTCAGGATCTACAGCACCTGTAATATCCATAGTCTCTAGATCAAGTGTTCCTGTAAGTGTTAATGTTACTACTTTATCAGCAGAAAAAGTTTCAACTCCTTTGCCTATAGTAATACCTCCTTCAAAGCCATTGATAGTAGCAGCTTTAACATCAGTTAGAGCTATCGTACCATCTAGAATGTTAGTAAAACTTAAAGAAGCAGGTCCAGTGATGTCTAAAGTAATATCTGCTTGATCACCGGAAGCATCAACATCATCAACAATAAATGGCATAGCAGCACCTTCGTCAACAACAATAGTAAGGTTGTTTGGAGGATAATATGCCAATTTTGTTAAATGAAGCTCCGTAGCCTTAGAAAATGAAATAGTGTTATCAGTTCCGTTAGTTTGGAACTTTTGAACAGATGTCAATTCTCCAAAGTGAATCACAGTAACTTTAGATTTGTAAGTATCCTTTAGGTTGATTACCGTAGCAGAACCTAATGTTTGAAAGTTGTAGTCACCGGCTTGATTAACAGTTAAAGTTTGTGTACCTGTTAAGTTATTAAACGATACGGCACCCACAGTTGAAGAATTAGCTTCATAGGTGTAATGACCAGTAGTTGTATATATATTATCTACAAGCTCTTGTAATTTAGTTGCATCCATGTCAGACTTTGCGGTAATTTCAACATTACCAGCTACAACATTTAAAGAAGAACCCATTTTATGATATACATCAAGAGTAGCCACAGAATTTACTACAACATTATTAGTAAAAACTGATGACTGATCTAATAAATCTTGAAGATCATCTTGAGCGCTGTCAAGGTCTGCAGCAATATCAGCAACCTCTTCAGAAGATGCAACATCATTTACAGATTCTTGGATAGCAGCTACATTTTCAGCTAATCCGTCAAGTCCTTCAATTGCAGTAGCAGTAGATGCCACAGTAGATTGTAATGAAGAAACCGTTCCGGCTAAGCTTGCTAGATCACTTTGAACTTGAGCTAAACCAGCTACTTGCGAAGAAAGTGCCGCAATCTGGCTGTTTAAGTCATCAAACTGATCGTCATAATTTTGACAACCTACTACAGCGAGTGAAATTGCCAAAAGACTTAATAAACTTTTTTTCATTTTGATAAAAGATTAAAATTAAAATTAATTATGTTAAAAAATTGTTGTTAAAACGGCGCAAAATACAGAATAAATTGTGTTTCGACAGCTTATTTTAATTTACATCAAAGAACAACTTTTCAATTAGAGCAATTACTATGCCAAAGTGTTAAAAATTACTCTCCTTTTAAGGGAATAAATTAAATTATATTTGAAAGAAAGGATAAAATGAAAAATCTAGTTGTCTGCCTTTGCCTTGTCGCCCTGAATTGTCAGGCTCCAATAAACAAAAATCAAATGATTATTGAAAAAGCTAAAGCCATCCATGAAAGAGTGCATACCATAGACACTCACGTTGATATTAGTGTGGCCTTTTTTACGGACAGCTTAAACTATAGTCAGGACACTCCTACCCAAGTTAATCTTCCCAAAATGAATAAAGGCGGATTGGATGTAGCCTGGTTTGTGGTCTATACAAGGCAAGGTGGCTTGAGTGAAGAGGGCTATAAAAAGGCGTTGGATAATGCGCAGGCTAAATTTAAAGCGATTCATCGGCTGGCAAAAAAATATGCTCCTGATGAAATTGGTATTGCTACTACAGAAAAATCTATGGCCCGATTACAAAAAGAAGGCAAAAAAGTAGCAATGATAGGTGTTGAAAATGCCTACCCTATTGGAGTAGACACTTCACTAGTCAAGAAATTTTATGAACAGGGAGCCCGTTACATGTCCTTAGCTCACAACGGTCACAATCAATTTGCCGATTCTAACACAGGTGATTTTGACGGTACAGCTTTACACAATGGTCTTTCACCATTAGGAAAACAAGTGCTAGAAAAAATGAATTATTATGGTATCATCGTTGATCTATCCCATCTTTCCAAAGAAGCCATCCGCCAATGCATTGCGCTTTCCAAAGCACCAGTAATTGCCTCGCATTCGTCAGCTAGGGCCCTCTCAGACCATCCCCGTAATTTGGATGATGAACAATTGAGTTGGATCAAAGCAAATGGTGGAGTGGTTCAGACAGTAGCGCTGGATATCTTTTTGAATAAAGAAAAAACGACTCGCTTTGAAGCATCCAGAGATAGTCTTCGTAAGATAAACCCACAAGCTAATTTAAGCTCCTTGGAGCCTGTAGATGTAGAAGATTTTGTAGACCATATAGATTATTTGGTTAAAGAAATGGGTATTGATCATGTGGGCATAAGTTCTGATTTCGATGGAGGAGGTGGCATTGCTGGGTGGCAAGACGCCTCAGAGACCTTTAATGTGACCTTGGAGCTTGTCAAGAGAGGTTACACTGAAACTGAAATTAAACAAATTTGGGGTGGCAATTTACTACGAGTTTTAGATCAAGTGCACCTAACGGCAATGCGGTTACAAGGTAAAGATGAGTAGAAAATTCATTTAAGCTTTTTTTGTATCCATAATAACAATTCACCTATGCCTTTTTTGACTTCTGAGTCTGGGGCTGTAAAATGATTCACCATGATGGAAAAGACTAAAAGTTTTCCTTTATTATTTATTAAATACCCTGATAGATTGTGATTATGTCTGAGTGTACCTGTTTTGGCGTAAACATTCGGAAAGGTATACCCTTTAATTGTCCCTGAGAGACCTCCTTGAGGAAAGAGGGTTGTGATTTCTTGCCAACCTATCGAATTATAAATTTTTTGCAGCACTTTCACCAACGTTCGAGGTGTGATCATATTGTAACGTGAGACACCTGAACCATCAACCCATTCAACAGGATCAGGCAACCATGTGTTCCACTCTTTTAGAATTGTGTCTATGGCTAGTTTAGTTTGCATTTCTCCGTTGGTTTTATTGGCAATCATCAAGAGTAAAGCCTCGGCAATGCCGTTATCACTGTTTTGGAGCAACGCGCGGTAAAGCTTTTCGTCAGCATTCGTGTAAAGGGTTTCCCATTGGTTTGATAGCGATGTTATAACTCCTTTTCTTACTGTTTTTTTAAGGGCAGCAGATAACATTGAAACCAATAAGGATTCTGAGGGGATAAAAGGATGATAGACTGTATCGTTTTCTTTCCAAAGTGTTGTATTAATGACAAATCTATTTTGATAGAGGTCTCTGTGAATTTTTGGAGTCATACTATCTTTACTTTCTGCTACCCTAAAACAAGGGGGATTGACTTGAATTTCATTATTTCTTTTGACCACTTGAAGGGTGTTCCCATAAATGGGAAAAATACTTTTTGGGGCTGCAAAATAATATTTATAATCATCCCAAGACCAACCCTCACCAAAAGAGGGAGGACCTTTTGAATGTGAAATATATTCCCATTGGACTCCTTTTTTAAAAAAAGCGTGCATAGTCGAATCAGGATAAAGTGGATGAAAGAGCAGTGGATATCCGGAGGAAGTAAATTGAATAAGGCTATCTCCTTTTGCATGATAAAAAAGAGCAGGTAGGCTATCAAATTGTTGCTGAGCAGCTAAAAAAGTTAAAAGTTTGATGTTTGAAGCAGGTGTCATATAGTTACTCCCTTGATAATCAATTAATTTCTTGGTATTACCTTGCTGCTGAACACATAGGGCAACATGTGCTTGATTAAACGCAGCTATAGTATTCAATTGCTTCTTTATTTTTTTCTCAGATAGACGCTGCCCAAATAGAGTAATTCCTTGTAGAAAAAACAGCAACAAAAGATAACCTCGCATGGTTTAAAGATAGGAAAAGAGTGCAACTAATAGCCCCTTCAAATTTGGGAATAAAGTTCCTGCACTTTAAATCCCGAGACGTAATCCGAAATAGAAATTGCGCTTTGGAGCAGGTTCATAGTAACGTTTACCAAAGGCATTCAAGCGAATATTATCAAAATAGGCAGTATTGTTCAAATTATTGATACCTCCCAAAAGCGAGAAAGTTCCTCCTGAAAAAGAAATGGTTTTAACCACTTGCAATTGAAGCACTCGATAGTTTTCTATGGTTACAGTATTGTTGTTGTCAGCATAAAAACGCCCTGCGTGCTGCCCTTCTAGCTGGAACACCCATTGGCTAGTAGTGCTGTAGCGCAGTCTGAGCTGAGCTTGCTGTTGTGGCAAGCCTGGGAGTGCGTTGCCTGATAATTCACCCGCATCAAATTGATAGGTTGCTTGAGTGAACGCCAACTCACCGTCCCATTGTTGCCATTTGAATTCCCACTGCAGTTCCAACCCATACCGCTGGGTAGCTCCCGCATTTTCGTAAAAAGATCTCCCCGGGAACGCTTCTAGTTCATAAGGCAAAATTTCGTTTGAAGAACTAATATAAAAAAGTACTGCTTCTACCCGAGAGCTCCCTTTATTAAGTCGCCAACCAAGTTCATAATTTTGAGCTTTAGCGGGCTCTAAACTAGCGTTGAAGCCCGATACTCCAGTAGGATTGGCTGATAGTTCGCTTAATGTTGGTGTTTCAAAACTTGACGAAATATTGGCAAACCAACCCATAACACTTCCTAAAGGTTGGTAGAATCCTAGCCCTGGGTTGAAGGAAATGAATTCTTGTTTTTTGGCGGTATTGTCAAGTCCTATTTGCTGTAGATCAAGCCGAAGGCTAGTCCGAATCCATGATCTTCCTACAGCAATTTCATCCATTCTAAAAATAGCCGCAGAAGAAAATTGTTCAAGCTGTGATAGGGTTTGGAGTCCTTGAACTCCATTTAAATTTTCGTATCGGTCTCGCTGGTCTCCTTGCTCCGCCCATTCAGCTCCCATGTGCCAACGGTGACTGGTTTTGGTTTTTTTCAAAGAGGTTCCTAAGCCATAATAGTTTCGGAAGAGATCAACAATTCCCCCTCTTTCAAAAGGTAATTTACCATAAAAATAGCGCGTTGAATAAAACCCATAAGAGTTCCACTCTGCACCATTTATAAGTTCTTTTTTCCATTGTAATCCGGTTTTAAATTGGGCAATCTTTTCATAGGTGTCATAATCGACATTACGCAGCCGGGCTTGACTTCGATTTTCTTCTGCTTCTGCAAGGGTCAATCCTCCAGGATCCCCCGCCTCTGGACTTGAAGTGTAATTCAATTGCCAAAGTAGTTTGGAAGTTGGAGAAAATTGATGAGAAAGTTTTGCATTGAATTGACGTTGTTTGAGTTGGCTTTGTTCTCTATAGCCATTAGTATTTAAAACAGTCTGGAAAAGAAGAAGTTTTGTTTTTCCTTTTTTTATATACTGCTGTGCTTGATAAGACTGCATGCCGTAACTTCCAAAAAGAGTGGCAAATCGCACAGGATCTCCTTGCAAAGAATCTATAGTTGTCATGTAGAGCACCCCTCCTGAAGCATTGCCATAAAGACTTGACGCAGGCCCCCTCAAAACTTCTATGCGGTCTAAAAGAGGTAGAGGAAGATTATCTACTTGCCCTTGCCCATCAGGGGTGGTTTCAGGAATGCCATCGACTACCAGTTTAACTCCCCTAATACCAAAAGCTGCTCGAGAACCAAACCCTCTAATTGAAAGTCGCAAATCTTGCGCATAGTTGTTCGCATTTAATGTAAAAAGACCTGGTACTTGACGTAAGTATTCTTGAAGACTCAATTGTTGGTGGTAGCGTTGTCGGTCAGCAAAATCATATACTGTTAGGGCTTGTGAAAGTGTTTCTCTTGGTGTGTTGAGTTTAGTGCTCTCCAAAATAACAGGCTCCAGAGTTATTGTATTGGTTGCGCTGTCCTGTTGACCAAAAACAAATAAACATGTCGTCAAATAAAAGAACAAAAAACAGTTCTTTAGTAAAAGTTTATATAAATTGTTCAATGCTTCTATCATATTCAGTTATGGTAATCAATTTTATTGCAAGTTAAGTATATGTATTTAACCGAACTTGAAAAAATTATTGCTTTTATGGCCTGTGGGCTTATTTTGGTTGCTTTCGGTGTGAGCACTTATAAAAATATTAAAAGTACTATACAAGAAGAAAGAGAAAAAGATGCTGAAAAAAAAGAAATTGAGGAGAAAATCAAAGTGCTTATAAAATATTATAGAACTAAAGCTGCTTTAATTAAAAAATTCGAAAAGTCTAAAAAACAAGTAAAAGAAGAAGATTGAGTTTTTGTTTTTATATTTGTACCTACAAATATTGTTTTAACAACTATATAATAAAAGTCAAATGAAAAAGGTATTTCATCCCGCACATTCAAGAGGTAATGCTAATCATGGTTGGTTAAAAGCAAATCATTCATTTAGTTTTGCCAACTATTTTGACCCCGAACGTATACAGTTTGGTGCACTTAGAGTATTGAATGACGATACAATAGGCCCTGGAATGGGTTTCGGCACTCATCCACATGACAACATGGAGATAGTCACCATTCCTCTTGAAGGTGCATTGGAGCATAAAGACAGTATGGACAATGTGGGTATCATTTCTTCAAATGAAATTCAGGTGATGAGTGCTGGAACAGGCATCTATCACAGCGAATACAATCATCACAAAGACCAAGCAGCCAAAATTTTACAACTTTGGGTGTTTCCTGATAGTAAAAATGTGATTCCTAGGTATGACCAAATATCCATTGATAGTCTGAGAAAAAAGAATAGTCTCTATCAAGTGGTGTCTCCAAATCCTAATGATGCGGGTTTGTGGATTCATCAACAAGCTTGGTTTTATTTGGGTGAATTTGATGAAGACACCTCATTTACCTATGAAATGAATAAAGAAAAAAATGGCGTTTATGCTTTTGTGATTGACGGGTGCTTTATAATTGATCAACACCCTTTAGAAAGCAGAGATGCACTTGGTATTTCAGAGACTGATTCATTTGAAATTGATGCTAAAAAAGGCAGTAAAATTTTGACCATTGAGGTGCCAATGTAAAATCTACAATTATGGAAAATATGAGTGTAAAGGAACTTTTAACATATTTGAAGAACAAAATAGAGACGCAGCAATACATTGACTCTGTTCATAAAATTAAAATTTTAACTACAATTGAAATAATTAAGAAGACGCTCGTAGAATTAGATTATTGATAGGCCCTTACATAATCAATTAAAAATTCTTGAGGGAACTCTGTATTTTGTCCTACTTCACCGCCAAAATTACCTCCGATAGCCACGTTTAAAAGTAAATAAAAAGGTTTGTTAAATGGCCAATTATCACCATTTTTAGAGATTGGCGCATAGCTATAAACTGCTTTATTATCTATTAAAAAAGTAATTACTTCTGGTGTCCATTTTATGCCAAATACATGGAAATCATCTTCAACATTAGGAAAGGCTGTTATTTTACTATTGACTGAATCTCCATGACTACTCTGAGTGTGAAGTGTACTTAAAACCTCCCCCGGACGCCTACCCACATATTCCATAATATCAATTTCGCCACAAAGTGGCCATTGAAGCTCGTCTATGTCGTGCCCTAAAGCCCAGAATGCAGGCCAGAGCCCAGCTCCAACAGGCAACTTCAGTCGTGCTTCAATTTTGCCATATTGAAATTCTTTTTTGTTTTTGGTGGTAATGCGCGTTGAAGTATAGCCCTCAGAGTCTTTTTGTGCGCTAATAATAAGGATACCATCTTCTATTCTGTGATTACGATCCGTGTAGTTTTGTAATTCATCATTCCCCCATCCACATAAATCAGGACAACCATCTGCTAATTCAAAATTCCAGAATTCTTCATTGAGTGTTGTTTCATTAAAATCATCCTGCCAAACAAGGGTGTTAAAAGTATCATCAAAGGGTTGTTTCTCTTCCAATTCGACTAAATTAGTGTTGCCTCTTTCCTCTTGATTGGCAGAACAAAAACCCAGGAAAATAATGAATAAGATATACTGGTATTTTATCATTTTAATATTAGTTTTTGCTAATGTAGCTATTTGTATCTTTAAGCCAAACTGATTGTTAAAAAGAGGTGTTAATCGAAGAAAACTTTTCACTTATCCAACTTTTTAGAGGACTGCTTGGAATAGGAGTATTACTGCTTTTAGCCTTTCTAATGAGCAACGACAAAAAAAATATTCCTTGGAAGACAGTAGGCTTAGGTGTAACACTTCAAATTTGTATTGCAATAGGTGTCTTACAAATTAGACTCATTTCTAAAGGTTTTGAAATTGTAGGTGGTTTTTTTATCTCAATATTGGAATATACCAATGCAGGCACAAAAATGCTATTGGGCGAATTTGGAAACCTTGATACTTATGGTTTCATTTTTGTTTTTCAGGCCTTGCCCATTATTGTATTTTTTTCTGCCCTCACTTCCATTTTATATTATTTGGGAATTATTCAAAAAATAGTTAAAGTGCTTGCTTTGGGGCTCACCAAACTTTTTCGTATTTCAGGACCAGAAAGTTTAGCATTAGCAGGAAATATCTTTTTAGGTCAAACTGAAGCTCCTTTACTCATAAAAGCCTATTTAGAAAAAATGAATCGCTCTGAGATTTTTTTACTTATGGTTGGTGGCATGGCAACAGTTGCCGGGAGCGTGATGGGTGCCTATATCAGTTTTTTGGGTGGAAATGACCCTCTACTTAGGCTCGAATTTGCAAAAAGTTTACTAGCTGCCTCTGTCATGGCAGCACCTGGCGCAGTGGTGATAGCTAAAATCATGTACCCACAAACGAATTCGATCTCTACAGAAATTACAATTCCAAAAGAAAAAATAGGAACTAACTTACTTTCGGCCATTTCTATAGGTACCGGAGAAGGAATTCGAATGGCTGTTAATGTAGCGGCAATGCTTTTAGTTTTTATTGCACTTCTAGCCATGCTCAGTGGCATCCTTGGAGGCTTGGGAGATCTAATAGGATTGAATGCTTGGATTGAGGCAAATACACCCTATAATACTTTTTCTATAGAATTTATCTTAGGATATCTATTTTCACCACTAATGTGGCTCATTGGCGTGTCTCAAGTTGACATGGCTTTGATGGGGCAACTGCTGGGTGTGAAATTAGCAGCAAGTGAATTTGTGGGCTATACTCAACTAGTTACTCTAAAAGATCCTCAAAGTATTATTCATTTTACCTATCAAAAATCAGTGGTAATGGCCACCTTTTTACTTTGTGGTTTTGCCAATTTTGCTTCTATTGGCATCCAAATTGGAGGTATTGGTATTTTAGCTCCTAAAAACAAAAAATTGCTAACCGAATTGGGGCTCAAAGCCATGATTGGGGGTACCTTAGTTTCTCTGCTTTCTGCAACAATTGCAGGATTCATTTTGAGCTAAAGTTAAAGGACTTCAACCTTGATATTTTTCCATAGCCTAACCAGAAATAAGGTAAAACCAGCGGCAATTAAGGTCAATGGTATCGCCAAATTATATTCACCATAAATGTAATAGCCGGTAGCAAACATGATACTGTAGACCAGCACACAACCCACCAACATAGCTAAGATGCCATAAGGAACTGTCCATTTTCCTTCTCCAGATTGTATCTCTATGTCTTTAGATTTAGCCACTACTTTATGCCATCCTGGCCCTCCAGGCCTAGTTTTTTTATAAAACGATTCTAACACTTCTTGTTTTTCGGGTAAAGTAAGAAAAGTGACTAAGAGCCAGATGGCCGTTGTAATAAAAACTACAAATAGAAATTCTCCCCATGGTGGAAATAACCCGTCCTCTGCGCCAAATAGTGCAGATTTAATGGAAGGGATTACCAGTAAAAGAGAGATTACACCCGAAGAGACCATAGCGGCTATTTCGCTCCACGCATTGATACGCCACCAAAACCACCTTAAGATAAAAATAAGACCTGTCCCGGCTCCAAAAACCAACAATAAATTGAATAACTGAATCGCATTTTGAAGCAACAAGGCCAAGATAGTACTCAATATCATGAGCAAGACTGTTGACAAGCGGCCTACTGCTACTAGTCTTTTTTGGGAAGCTTGCGGATTAACTTGACGATGATAAAAATCATATACGATATAAGATGAGCCCCAATTTAATTGAGTGGAAACTGTGCTCATGTAGGCGGAAATAAGTGAGGCCAAAACAAGCCCTATAAGACCAGCAGGAAGTTTGGTGAGCATGGCTGGATAAGCCAAATCATGCCCTAACTTATCATCAGTAATATTTGGAAAAGCTTGTTGCAGACTGGATAAATCTGGAAAAACAACCAATGAAGCTAAGGCCACTAAAATCCAGGGCCAGGGTCGAAGCGCATAATGCATAATATTGAAGAAAAGCGTTGCGCCAATGGCATGGTTTTCATTTTTTGAAGCAAACATCCGTTGCGCAATATAACCCCCTCCCCCAGGCTCTGCACCAGGATACCAAGAACTCCACCATTGGACTGCAAGAGGAATAATTAATAATGTGATTAGTGCTGTGTTATCGTTGAAATCAGGTAGAATCGAGAGTTTATCTACTACATTATCATTTGTTAAAAGGTTCTGTAGCCCACCCACTTCGGGTAGATTGACAAGATAGTAAGCGGCAAAAATAGATCCCGCCATGGCTACAAAAAATAATATCATGTCTGTATATACCACCCCTTTAAATCCGCCTATTGTACTGAAAATTACTGTGACAAAGCCTGCTGAGAGCACTGTTTGCCATGGCTCCAACCCCAGTATGATTCCTCCAATTTTTATTGCCGCAAGGGTCACAGCAGACATGGT
>CEOF01015819.1_pt1 | contig 19820 bp, 17 predicted proteins | sample 361311 | NCBI WGS metagenome assembly CEOF01 (sample SAMEA2619667, study PRJEB7988) | marine metagenome | biome: marine biome (ENVO:00000447); feature: surface water layer (ENVO:00002042); material: "saline water (ENVO:00002010), including plankton (ENVO:xxxxxxxx)" | depth 5 m
GTTCCCAATGTATATTCTGACAATGACTCTGTGGCATATTTTTGCTGTATAATTTCTCCTTGCTCTGTTACTCGAGTTCTTGAATTAACGGTACCTGGCGGTTGCGATAATAAAGCGTGATAAATAGGTCCTCCACCTCGACCAACAGATCCACCTCTTCCATGAAAAAGTGTAAGGTCAACTTTAAACTTATTGGATAATTCTTGCAGTGTTTCCTGCGACCTGTACTGGGCCCACGCGGCAGCAAGTTTTCCTGCATCTTTACTTGAGTCTGAATAACCAATCATTACTTCTTGTTTTTTTTTAAATGTTTTAAGATAAAATTTATTTTCGTATATTTGCATCATTACTGAATTTGAATTATTTAAATCCTGTAACGTTTCAAATAGAGGAACTATTCTTAGATATTCTTTAATACCAGCTTCTTTCTGAAGCAACATTACTGATAATACATCAGATGCTTTTGATGCCATGGAAATAATATATGCACCTAAACATTCTCTTGGTACTTCTGAAAGAAGTTTAAACGTTCTCCAAACTTCTTTATCTTCTTTGTTAAAGGTAATTTTTTTTTTAAAGATTGATTTTTTTGATTGAATTGATTTCTTTAAAAAAAATACTTTTTCATTCTCAGTAAGTTCAAAATAATTTTTATTATACAGTTTTTTATAAATTTTCTGGATTAAACTTGAGTGTTTTGATGCCTCTTGTCTGATATCAAGTTTTGCTAAATTTAAACCAAAAGAGTTTGCTCTTCTTATTAAGTCTAAAGTAGAACCATTCGCAATAGCATCACATTTAACAGTACATAAAGAATTATAAACAGAATTAAGTGGTTTTAAGATTTCATCTATTGAGTTAACTAATAGTTTTTTATTAATAGGTTTGCCTTCTATTAAATTTTTTTCAATTTCAACTTGCGTAACTTTAAATTTTTTCCTAATAGGTCTTAAAAATACCCTATAAGGTTCTTGACTATTGCCTGCCATTTTTTTTATCTCATTGGTGCATTCATGTAGAGATAAATCTTGGATTATATTTGTAAGCTCTTTTTCATACAAACTCGCAGCTTCCCACCTTGACAATAATATTACTTCGTTGGTTATATTGTGATTTACATTTGGGTTTCCATCTCTATCACCGCCCATCCAAGAACCAAATTTAAACGGGGAATAATTTACGGGAAGTCTTTTTCCAGAATATTTAAAAACAGTATTGTTTAATCTTGAACAAATTCTAGGAATAGAGTTCCATAAACTATCTTCTATTACGGCTAAACCCCATTTTGCTTCCTGCGAAGGTGTTGGTTTTGATCTTTTTAATTCATCAGTTTTCCAAATTGAGGTAATTTGTTCATGAAGCTTTCTTTCTAATTCTACTTCCTCTTTTTCAATATTTTTAATTTTAAAAATTCTTGATTTATTAAATTTTTCTAAAATATCATTAACTTTTGTGTATTTTTGTATTAATGTTCGTCTCTTCACTTCCGTAGGATGTGCTGTTAAAACTAATTCTATGTTTAAATTTTTTGATGATTGATAAAATTTTTCTTTTGATATTTTTTTTGTTTTTAGTAGTTTTTCAACAACATCTTCTAATAAGGTAAATTCGTCGTTACCTCTGGCTTGTAAAACCTCCCCTTCCTCAACCTTATGAACATTATCAAGAGATTCAGCTAAATTAGAAAAGTTTAAAAACTTACTGAATGATCTAGCAATAATTAATGATTGTGAAGGATTTAATTTATTAATTCGATTAATTAGTTCACGAAACTTTTTAGTATCGTTCAATTTTATTTTTTTTTTATCTATTGAACCTCTGCTAGATTTTGAAAGATTTCTAATTTGTTCTATCTTATCATATAATAACTGTCCTTCTTGCTCTTTTACTACAGTGCCTAAAATTTTACCTAATAGACTTACTAATTTTGATAGTTCAATATTTGCAATTTTGTATTTATGTTGTTTTGCCATTTAAAGCTGATTTTACAGTTTCCCCCATAACAGACGGATTTTTAGAAATAGTAACACCACATTCTTTTAATAGCTCAACCTTTTCGACTGCACTTTCTCCGTATGCAGAAACTATTGCACCTGCGTGTCCCATAACTCTACCTTTTGGAGCTGTAAGTCCTGCAATATATGCAATGACTGGTTTTTTCATATTCTCTTTTGCAAATTCTCCTGCTGCTACTTCTTGTGGTCCTCCAATTTCACCTATCATTAAAACTGCATCTGTTTCGTTATCTTCTTCGAATTTTTCTAATATATCCTTAAAAGAGCTCCCGTTAATTGGGTCACCACCAATTCCAACACTTGTTGAAACACCTATGTTAAGATTTTTTAATTGCTGCGCTGCTTCATATCCTAATGTACCAGATCTTCCAATTATACCAACTCTTCCTTCTTTATATATATGACCGGGCATTATACCTAGCATTGCTTTACCTGGACTAATTACACCAGCACAGTTAGGACCTATTAAAGTCATTTTGTCGACTCTAGAATACCTTCTCATGTAACGTTTTATTTTTATCATATCGTGAGAAGGAATTCCGTCGACTATTGCTACACATGTTTTTATCCCTGCATCTGCCGCTTCCATAGCTGAGTCTGCTGCAAAAGCAGGAGGTACAAAAAGTATTGAAGAAGTTGCTCCAGTATTTTCAACCGCTTCTTTTACAGTGTTAAAAACTGGAAGATTTAAATGTTTAAGTCCACCTTTTCCTGGTGTGACACCTCCCACAACATTAGATCCGTACTTAATCATTTCTTCAGCATGAAAAGATCCCATCTTGCCGGTAAACCCTTGAATTAATATTTTTGTACTTTTGTCGATTAAAACTGTCATTTTATTTTTCTAGGGCACTTACAGCTTTATTTGCAGCATCCTCTAATGTGTTTGCCTCAATGTATTTGATTTTACTATCTTTTAATATCTTATTTCCTTTTTCAACGTTAGTCCCTGCTAATCTTATAACTAAAGGCACTTTTATTTCTATTTTATCCAATGCTTGAACAATCCCTTCGGCTACCCAATCACACCTATTTATACCAGCAAATATATTGACTAATATAACCTTAACTTTTTCATCCATCGAAATTAATTTAAAAGCTTTAACAATTTTTTCTGGCGTCGCTCCACCCCCAACATCTAAGAAATTTGCTGGCTCCCCTCCAGCTAATTTAATCATATCCATAGAAGCCATTGCTAGACCTGCTCCATTAATAATATTTCCAATGTTTCCATCTAAGCTTACGTAATTTAAACCTCTATCTGATGCATAAACCTCACTTGGATTCTCTTGTGTTTTGTCTCTTAATTCCGAAACTTGGCTCCTTCTAAACAGTGCATTGTTATCAAAACTCATTTTGCAATCTAATGCTAATATTTGATCTTGATTGGAAATAACCATGGGATTAACCTCGACCATGGTTGCATCAAGTTCACTAAAAGCCCTATAACATCCAATAATTGTATCAGCCATTCTTGATATTAATTTTGAGTCTATTCCTAATCCAAATGCTATTTCTCTCGCCTGAAATTGCTGTATTCCAACTGCAACTTCTATTTTAGATCTTATAATGGTTTCTGGTTTTTCTTTTGATATTTCCTCTACGCTCATGCCACCTTCAGTAGATGCAACAACCATTATGCTCTCTGAACTTCGATCGAAAACCAACCCTAGATAAAGTTCTTTTTTTATATCCGTTGCTTCTTCGATATAAACCCTATTTATAATTTTACCTATTGGACCAGTTTGGTTTGTTACTAATTTTTTTCCTAATAACTTATCAGTTGCCTGAGCAACCTCTAAAGGCGAATTACACATAACTATACCTCCAGCTTTACCCCTTGCTCCAGAATGAACTTGTGCTTTAACCACCCATTTAGAGCCACCTAATTCTCTTGCTTTATTTTCAGCATTTTCTGGACTATAAGCAATACCACCTCTTGGGATGGTGACTCCAAAACCAGATAAAATTTTTTTCGCTTGGTATTCGTGTATATCCATATTACTTATTTTTAATTAGTTTATTTATATTTACAACATTTTCTGCCATTCTTGCTGATGCAGCATCAATCATTCTGCCATCAAGTTGAGCAGCTCCCTTGCCTTCTTTAGCTGCCTTTTCGAGTTCTTCCAATATTCTTTTTGCTTTATTCACCTCTGTATCTGGAGGAGAAAATACTTTATTAGCAAGATCAATTTGAGATGGATGAATTGCCCATTTTCCTTCAATCCCAATTGCGGCAGCACGTTTTGCAGACTGTATGTATGCATCTGGGTCATTAAAATCACCAAAAGGTCCATCAATTGCTCTAAGTCCATAAGCTCTACAAGTCATTACTAATTCCGAAAGACCATGGTGCCATTGGTCTCCAGGATAATCGGGATTAAGACCACCAATAACAACTGTTCTTGCTCTAAGACTTGCCGCATAGTCAGCAACGCCAAAATGTAGAGCCTCTAATCTTTCACTTGATTTTGCAATTTCTTTAATATTTGACATGCCTAATGCTGTTTCTATTAAGCATTCTATTCCAATTTTGTTTTGTATTTTTTTATTTGTTTCTATTTGAGTAAGCATACAGTCAACCATATAAACATCACTCATAGTTCCTGCTTTAGGAACAAGAATTGTATCAATATTTTCTCCAGCCTCTTCAACTAACTCTACTAAATCACGATACATATAGTGTGTATCTAAACTATTAATTCTAACTGATATAGTTTTTCCATTTTCTCTCCAATTCATTTCATTAAGAGCTTTAATAATGTTTTGTCTTGCTGTAATTTTATCATTTGGAGATACAGCATCCTCCAAATCTAAAAAAACATAATCTGAAGCAGAATTTAAAGCTTTTTCAAACATTTGGGGTGAGGAGCCGGGAACTGCTAGTTCACTTCTTTGAAGTCTAGATTTTGCAGGTTTATAAAATTTATGGCTCATTGATAATTAATAATCGATAATATGACAAAATTAAGCAAATTATTAAGGTATTATTTATATATATACTTTTTAGATATTTAAAAAAAACTTTAATGTAGTTTTTTGTTTTGTTAAGAATCGTTAAATTATAAAGAATTATGTCAAATTTACCGACAAAAGCCAAAGTAGTTATCATTGGTGGCGGAATTCATGGACTAAGCACTGCCTGGAAACTTTCAGAAACCTATAAAAATCCAAATGATATAGTTGTATTAGAAAAAAAAGATACTGCAGCAGGGGCAAGTGGAATTGCTTGTGGTGTAGTTAGAAATAATTATTTTCAACCAGCTATGAGAGAACTAATGGCTCATTCTGTTGATGTATGGGAAAGTGATCCAGAGTCTTTCAAATATAACCCTGTTGGTTACATGCAAATATCTCCAGAAGTAATGCATAAAGATGTAGCTAGTATCTATGAACAACAAAAAGCAATCGGATATGAATCGGTTTTTATCGAGGGAGAGAAAGATTGTACTAAATATATGAGGGGTATATTTGATGACTGGCAAGCAAAAGGAATTACATCTGTTTTACATGAAAAAAAAGGAGGGTATGCCTTCAATAAAGACTCAATAAAAGGTCTTGAAAGAAAAGCAAATGCTAATGGTGTTAATGTACATAAAGGAGTAAAAGTAACAGGTTTTAAAAGAGGTAGTAATAGTAATGCAATCACTGGGGTTGTCACAGACAAAGGTACTATTAATTGTGATCAAGTGGTAATTGGTGCAGGGCCTTGGGTAAGGGATTTTTGGAATATGTTAGAACTACCAAAAACTACTGAAATAAAAAGTAAAGATGGAATAATGCATGAAGTTGAAATGTGGAAGTATTGGTTTCTACAAGAAGGTATTTTAGGAGTTGACTCAGATTATTTAAAAACGAATGACGGTAAACAACCACCGGTAATCCATGTTGATACAGATGCACCATTGTACTCAGATAAAAACGGTGAGCTGCTAACTGATCAGCTCTGGGGAATTTATTACAAACCTGATATAGAAGGTTTAGGTGTTCAAGGTGGGACTTCTCCCTACATTGTTCAGAAACATTTTGATGAAGTGAATGTTGATCCTTATGGAATAGATTCTGCTGAATATCAAACAACTGACAAATTTGCTGATATGTGGACTTCTGCACTTGCACATATTCAAAAAAGATTTGTTGGAAAATCAAATCTTTATAGAAAAGGTCCATCTGGTGGTCTAGGCTGCTTAACCCCAGATTCTTTTCCAATATTCGATAGATTTTTTGAAAATGTATATATGATTGCTGATGCTAATCATGGATACAAAATGATTGGTGTCGGGCACTTAGTTGCTCAAGAAATTTTAGGTCAAGAAAGTAATTTATTAAAACCGTTTCGATTCAATCGATACGCGAAAGGCGAACTTCATCCTACTTCCAACAGTCCATTTCCTTGGAGTTGATTTATCTTAAGTAGACAGAAGTTTTTTTTTCAGTTACCTTTTTGATTGTAAATTTGTAAAGGGGGACAATGACTGATTTAGAAAAACATGTAAATAAAACAGGTAGAGATAAACTTGTAAAGAAAGTAAGAGAAAAAATAAATGAATTAGGTATTACATATATCTATTTTCAATTTATCTCAGTCACAGGAAGGGTCGTTGGAAAAGGTATCCCCGCAGATCACTGGGAGAGGACAGCCGAGAAAGGGTTTCAATTAGTATATGGTTCAACAGCAAACTTATTTTTAGATAGACATAATAATTACATTGGTTATGGACCAGAGGCAATGGAGCTAGTTGGTATACCAGATCCAGAAACTTTCGTTCAGCTTCCATGGGATAAAAGAATTGGAAGAGTATTTTGTACATGTTTTAGAAATAGAGAAGAAAGAAAAAATCCAGGTGGTCATTTAACTTCGGACTGTAGAGGGAATTTACGAATATTTATGGATGAATTTCAAAAGAAACATGGGTTAGAATTAAGAGTTGGTACTGAGCCTGAAATGATGTGGTTAACGAGAAATGAAGATGGAACACCTTCTGGTAAAGGTTTTTCAAAACCTTTCTGCTATCATATTGATCAATTTGAGTCTTTGAGACCTGTATTTATGAAAGTAATCGAATACTGTAATGCTATGGGTTTAGATATGATCCAAGGGGATCATGAAGACGCTCCAGGACAATTAGAACTTAATTGGACATTTGATAACGTTTTAAGAAATGCTGATAGATTATCAACTTATAGACAAATATGTGCTCAAGTTGCAAGAGAGCATGGTTTGATAGCGTGTTTTATGACTAAACCTTTTATGGGAGTGTCTGCTAGTGGTTGTCATACTAATATGTCTTTGTGGAAAGGTGGAAAAATTTCTGTAAATAAACTTGGTCACAAAAAACTGCCAGGTGTTGAGGAAGTGTTTAGTTATGTTTCGGGAGGCACAAATACATTTATGCCTGATACAAAAGATCCACAAATGCCAGGAAAAATTGGTTTACAGTCTATTGCAGGTATTATGGAACACCTGCCTGCTTTAACAGCATTAGGGTCTTCAACAGTTAATTCTTATAGAAGATTATGGGACCAAGGATTCTGGGCACCTGTTTATGCTGATTGGGGATATCAAAACAGAACTTGTGGACTAAGGGTTTCTGCTCCAGGAAGATTTGAATATAGATCGGTAGACTCAATGCATAACCCATATTTATTAGGCGCTGCATTGCTTAAAGCATGTGATCACGGAATTTCAAAAAAAATGCAACCAGCTCCTCCAGAGTCTCGAAATATTTACGAAGCTCAGAAAGCTGGAAAAGATGTTAAAAAACTTCCATTAAGTTTAGGAGAAGCATTAGAGAGACTTGCTGATGACGATGTAATAAAATCAGCTATGCCAGATGAAATGTATAAAGTTTTTCATTGGTATAAAAACGATGAGTGGGAAAGATTTTTAGGTGCTACTACACAATGGGATCTAGATACTTACTTAGATTGCCTTCCATAGTAATAAAGGAGAAAAGATATGTGCGGAATAGCTGGTTTAATTCATAGAGGGAAAACCTCAAATGTTGGAGATGAGTTACAACAAATGTTACAAGCTCTAAAGCATCGAGGGCCAGACTCAACTGGATATGCTCTTTATGCGGACAATGATGGTAAAAATTTCATAATGAGATTTAAGGTTGGGGAAAATGTAGGTGAAGGAAGTACATCAAAAAACGAAGATGAAAGTGTTTACGATGAGAGAAAAAAACTTGTTGATAGCATGCTTTCTGAACTAAATGCAAAAATTATAAAACAAGAAAAATTAACTCCTTATTCTTTTAGATATGAAATTGAATTTGATAAAGATTTAATGGATTTTTCAAAAAAAATAGAAAGTATTGAAAGTGTAGAAATTCTATCGATTGGAAAATCTTTAGAACTAATTAAAGATTTGGGTGATGCAACCACGGTTTCTGAAAGATACGGTTTAAGCAATGTAAAAGGAACTCATGCTATAGGTCATGCCAGAATGGCAACGGAGTCTGGTGTAGATATTAAATCAGCACACCCTTTTTGGGGCTATCCATTTAGTGATGTTTCGGTAGTTCATAATGGTCAACTAACAAATTATTGGAATAATAGAAGAGTTTTAGAAAATAAAGGTATGAGGTTTATGTCTGAGTGTGACAGTGAGTTAATCGCTGTTTATCTTGCAGAAAGAATGCGAAATGGAGCAACCTTAGAGGAAGGTATGAAAGACTCATTAACTGGTTTAGATGGTGTATTCACTTATTTTGTGGCATCTAAAGATTCTTTAGGTATGGCAAAAGATACTATGGCAGCAAAACCTTTAGTGCTTTATGAGTCTGATGATTTGGTTGCAATGGGATCAGAAGAAATTGCAATAAGATCTATATTACCACAAGAAATTGACACTTATGATCCGTTTGGTGGAGAGGTAAAAGTATGGCAAATTTAAAAGAAACAGAAAAAAAAACAAAAGCACAATCTATGGGACTTCATACTGAAGTCTTAACAGGTAAAACACAACAAAAATTTTTTAATCCTGATGAAGCGGAAAATTTCTTTTATTGGGGAACTTATGATGTTGATTTTAACAAAAGAACAGATTTAGATGTATTAAAAATGGATTGTAAAGAAGCAAACAGAAAAATTGATGAATTAATGAGTCAAGGATACGGAACAATTGTTATAAAAAATCCTCAAGGAAAACATAGCTTAGGTGTTGGAATTTTAAATAAGTTAAATTTAATTTTTGAAGGAAGTTTAGGTTATTTTGGAGTTGGTTCAATTGACGGTCCTACTGTAAGAATTAATGGTAGAGTTGGTTGGTCTTGTGCAGAAAATATGATGTCAGGTAAAGTTGTAATAGAAAAAAATGCTGGATCTTGCTTTGGTGCAGCAATCAGAGGTGGAGATTTGATTTGCAAAGGAAGAGTAGGTGCAAGAACAGGAATTGACCAAAAAGGTGGAACAATTATTATTGGAGGAGACGCTGGAGCATTTACTGGATTTATGATGCAAAGAGGAAGAATAATAGTACTTGGTGATGTGGGTATTAACTTAGGAGACTCTATGTACGATGGAACTATTTATATTGGGGGGAAAATTGGGTCATTTGGAAGTGATGCGGTTGAAACACCTATGACAAAAAGTGATATAGATTGGATTAAAAGAAAACTTAAAGTCGCTGAAATAGGTGATGATTTTAATATCAGTAAAATGACAAAAGTAGTTTCTGGAAAAAAACTTTGGAACTATGATGCATTAGAGCCAACAGAGAAAAAAGGAGCAATTTAATGGCAAAAAAGAAAAAAGTAAAAAAAAATGGAAATTCCAATGGAAATAATGGAAACGAATTTTCAAAAAGAAATAAAAGTTTATTAGGTTACAATTCTATTTTTACTCCAGAAGTTATTGATGATATTCACATAAAAGCTCAGCTAGGTAGATATCGAATGAGAGGAATGGCTTTGATGAAAAAAATTCCTACTTTTGACGATCTTGTTTTTTTACCAGGTACACTTACAAGATTTGTTATAGAAGGATATAGAGAAAAATGTGAAACAAAAACAATCATTGGACCAAGATGTGAAAATCCTATTGAATTAGACATACCTGTTTATATAACCGGGATGAGCTTTGGCGCACTCTCTTACGAAGCAAAAACTGCACTTGCAAGAGGAGCGACAATGGCTGGTAGCGCAACATGTTCAGGAGAAGGTGGAATGATACCTGATGAGAGAAGATATTCTGAAAAATGGTACTACCAATGCATTCAATCAAGATATGGTTTTAATCCGCATCATGCTCAATTAGCTGACGGTATAGAGGTTTTTATTGGACAAGGTCAGAAAGTTGGAATGGGTGGACATCTTATGGGGCAAAAAGTTACTGACCAAGTTGCTGAAATGCGATCTCTACCAGCAGGAATAGACCAAAGATCACCTGCGAGACATCCTGATTGGTTGGGACCAGATGACCTAGCACTAAAAGTTCAAGAACTAAGAGAATTAACAAAGAATAAAGTACCTATACAATTAAAACTTGGAGCAGCTAAAGTTTACGATGATGTTAGAATGGCCGCAAAATGTGATCCGGACTCAATTTACTTAGATGGAATGGAAGGATCAACAGGAGCAGGACCTCACATTGCTGCAGCTAATACAGGAATACCTGGTATAGCCGCTATCAGAGAAGCTAGAAGAGCTATAGATGACGTAGGAAAAACAGGAAAAGTAACACTAATATACGCAGGTGGTGTTAGAGATGGAGCTGATATGGCTAAAGCATTAGCATTAGGTGCAGATGCAATTGCTATTGGAACTGGTGCTATGGTTGCTTTAAATTGCAACAAAGAAATACCAGAGTCAAATTTTGAGAAAGAAATGGGAGTACCAGCTGGACATTGTTATCATTGCCATACTGGAAGGTGTCCAGTAGGTGTAGCAACACAAGATCCTAAACTTAGAAAAAGATTAAATCCTGATGATGCAGCTCTTAGAGTTTATAATTATTTACATGCAATGACTTTAGAGGCTCAGCTTTTAGCTAGAGCGTGCGGAAAAACAAATATCCATTCTTTAGAACCAGAGGATATGGCAGCTTTAACTATGGAGGCCTCTGCTCTTGCAAAAGTACCTTTATCTGGAACAAATCATACAGTTGGAGTTGACGATTTCCATAAAATATAAACACGGATATGGCCAAGAAAAAAAATAAAAAATTAAAGAAAAATAAAGATAACAAGGGCCAATTAGGGAAAAAAAAAGAAACTGCTAGAGAAAAGATGATTGGTCAAACAATTGGATATAGATATGATGTGAATTTACTTCCAGATTATTCTAGACTAACTCCATTTTTAAAAAAATACATAGAGGCAATGGGATGGGATGATTTAAATTGGTTAGAGGACGTTCATATGGGTTACGAGGAAGATAGACCAGCAGTATTTGATCGAAATGCTAATGGATGGGTAACTATACCAAAAAAAATAAAGTTACCAAATAATCAACAAGATAGAGATATGATAGCTAGAGAGTTATTGGTTAAATTTCAAATGTCACCTAATCATCCTTTAGTTGATCTTAAAAAAGCTTATAGAAAATTTTAAAAATAAAAATTTAATCCACCACAGGTTGTCACAAAAAAAAATAAACCACATTTAGTCTTATTTTTTTAATATTGTACAAACTTTTTGATTTATTAAGATATTTCAAATTTGTTTAAACAAACGGAGGTTTGATATGACTGATCAATTAGGTGCATTGACGACCGTATTTACAGAGTTTTACTATTGGATAACAGTAGTTCTCATGTTTTTAATTCACGTGGGATTCTGTATGTATGAAGTTGGAGCCTCTCGATATAAACATCATCAACATACTTTAATGAAGAACACAATGCTAATACCTTTGGTAACAGTAACGTGGTTTTTATTTGGATGGTGGATATATTGGGCATTTCCAACGGGACCAGGTCTTGCACCATCAATAATGAATGAAAGCGCAGCTTTAATTACAGATGATTCTGCATTTAGTGCTAAGTATTACGTGCCCACAAGTGAGTTAATGGCTGTTAACTTAGGAGATCACATAAGTGGAGTTTTCTGGGCAGCGTTTTTACTATTCTCATGGACTGCGGCTTCAATTGTTTCGGGTGCTGTTATCGAAAGAATTACAACTTTCGCATTTGGTATTCTGGCAATAGCTATAGGTTCGGTTTTCTGGACAATAGACGCAGCATGGGGTTGGCACTTTGACGGATGGATGTTAAAACTATTAGGCTACCATGATGCTTATGCATCTGGTGTAATTCACGCTATTGCAGGTGGATTTGCTCTTGGTATTTTGATTGTTTTAGGTCCAAGAATTGGAAAATTTACATCAAGTGGAGAACCTAGAAATATAGGACCTAGAAATCCATGGCTAGTAACAATTGGATTATTTCTAATTTATACTGGTTTCTGGGGTTTTTACGCAGCTTGTAATATTCCAATATTCGACTTGGGGCCTGAGTATGGCATGGAAGGTGTAACATACTTTACCGCGACTAACATTTATGTAACTCCAACAACATTGAGTGGTATTACTTTTAACTTCTTAATGTCTTTATCTGGAGGTTTGCTAGCTGGTTATCTTGTTTCTAGAGGAGATCCATTCTGGACTTACTCTTCAGGTTTAGCAGGGATCATATGTGCGTCGGCAGGTAATGACTTATATCACCCAATACAATCAATGATAATAGGTATGATCGGAGTAGTTATTGCTTATAAAATGCATTACTGGGTTGAACGAAAGTTCAAAATTGATGATGCTGTTGGAGCAGTAGCGGTACATGGTTATGCTGGTTTCGTAGGACTAATCATTTGTGGTTTTGTTTTAAATGGCTATCCATCTTCAGGTTACAGTGTTGGAGCTATGTGGGACGGAACAACATATGCAGCTATAAATCCTTTAGGTATGTTTATCGGAGCAATAATAATGTTTTTTGTTCTTGGTATGATACCAGGATATATTATTGCTAAAATACTTCATGGAATGGGTAAACTTAGAATTCCACGAGAAGCAGAAATAGCAGGACTTGACTACGAAATAATGGAGGCAGCAAAAGATGATGAAAAATCTGTGGCCTCGGCAACTAGGTAAGGAGGTTAATTATGGCAACAGTCACAAACTGGATAGATCATTTAAGTGCCTCTGAAGTCCAAGGGGCAATATACCCAGGTGTTGGATCTGAGGGAATTTTAGTAATTCTCGGATTTATTATCTGGATCGGATGGCATGTTTTAGCAGCAAAACAAGAAAGCGAAGAACTTGAAAAGCTTGCTAGAAAAAGACATGGGCCAAATGATTGGAAGAGTAATATCACTGACGGGTAATTAAAATATAAAGGCACACATTTTAAATTAATAAAATGTGTGCCTTTTTTTATTTTTTATGGAAGAAAAAAAAGAAGAAGAAAATATTAATCAGCCCCCTCATAAAATGGCAAGAATAGCATGGCCAAAAGCGAAGTATGGAGTAATACTAGCTGTTTTAATAATAATTATTGTTAATTTAATTTACTATAAGGAATTCTTTTTTTCTTTTTTCAATTAAAAATGTGTTAATCTAATTTATGTCAAAAAATTTATCTGCTATTGCAAAAACGAAAAAAATAAAATATTTTTTAATAAGTTTTGTGGATCTTTTTGGTGTACTCAGATCTAAGTTAGTTCCCACTCAGGCAATTAGTGAGATGCAAAAAAATGGTGCTGGATTTGCTGGATTTGCAACTTGGCTTGATATGAGTCCGGCTGATACTGACATGTTTGCAATACCTGATCCTAATAGTTTAATTCAATTACCATGGAATAAAGAAGTAGGTTGGTTGGCATCTGATTTATATATGAATGGAAAACCAGTTGATGCATCACCAAGAGTTATGCTTAAAAAACAAATTGAAAAACTCTCAAAAAAAAATTTAAGTATGAAATCAGGTGTAGAATGTGAGTATTTTTTAGTAACACAAGATGGTAAACAAATTGCCGACAATAGAGACACTCAATCAAAACCTTGTTACGATCAATCTGCTCTTATGAGAAGATATGAGCTAATCAAAGAAATATGTGATTGCATGATAAGTTTAGGGTGGAATCCTTACCAAAATGATCATGAGGATGCTAATGGTCAATTTGAAATGAATTGGGATTATTCTGACTGTTTAATTACGGCTGACAGGCATGTCTTTTTTAAATTTATGGTTAAAACACTTGCAGAAAAACATGGCCTAAGAGCAACATTTATGCCAAAACCATTTGAAAATTTAACTGGTAATGGTTGTCATGCTCATGTCTCACTTTGGAATGGCAAAATGAATAAGTTTTTAGACAGTGGGGATAGAATGGGTCTAAGTAAATTAGCTTACAATTTTTTAGGTGGAATAATGAAACATGCAGACTCTTTGTCAGCTTTTTTTAATCCAACAATAAATAGCTATAGAAGGATAAATGCCCCGCCAACAAAGTCAGGTGCTTCTTGGTCACCTTCAAGCATATCCTATACAGGAAACAACAGAACACATATGATCAGAATTCCAGATCCAGGTAGATTTGAATTAAGATTAATGGATGGATCCTCTAATCCTTACTTACTACAAGCATCTGTATTAGCGGCAGGAATTTATGGTATTACAAACAAAACGGATCCGGGAGAACCGTTGAATTGTAACATGTATACTGATTATAAAAATTACCCTAACCTAACAAAGTTACCTGATGAGTTAGAGGAGTCATTAGAAAAAATGGATGATAATAAAGAATTAAAAGAAATGTTTGGTGAAAGTGTAATTAACAGTTACATAAAATTAAAAAGGCAAGAAATAGAAGAATTCTACAAAGATGAAATGTTTGACAAGGAAAAACCTGTAACCGACTGGGAAAGAAGCAATACTTTAGATTGTTAATTAATGTCCCGAAATCCCGAAATAAATCATTGGCGTTATTCAAATTTTATAACAAATAAAAATTACGAGTTTAGTCGAGAAAATATATTAAAAATTCTACCTGAAGAATTAATTGATGATGCTTATAAGGTAATTTCAAAGTGGGACTCCTATAGCCCAACACCGCTTTTAAACTTAAATAAATTAAATAAAAAGTTAAATTTAGGAAATATCTTTTATAAAGATGAATCAAAAAGATTTGGACTTAAATCTTTTAAAGCTCTAGGTGGAGCCTATGCGGTTGAAAAAGTTTCTAGTGGCAAAAAAGATATAATAATTTCAACTGCAACTGCAGGTAATCACGGTAGATCAGTTGCATGGGGATCTAAAAGATTAGGATTGAAGTGTAAAATATTTATAAGTGAATTTGTAAGTGAATACAGAGCAAATGAAATGAGAAAATTAGGAGCTGAAGTTACTAGAGTTCATGGCAATTATGAAAATTCTTTAAATGAATGTTTAGATCAATCAAAAAAATATGGTTGGCAAATTGTTCAAGATGTAGCATGGAAAAATTATGAAATAGTTCCAAAGCTTACTATGGCTGGCTATTCTGTAATGATCAAAGAAATAACTACACAAACAGATCAATATATAACTCATATATTTCTGCAGGCAGGTGTTGGGGGAATGGCTGCTGGATCTGTTGCTGGAGTAGCAAATTATTTTAAAAAAATTCCAAAGATTATAGTTGTTGAACCAGACAGTGCAGATTGTGTTTTACAAAGTATAGAAAATGGATCGATAAAAAAAATAGATATAATTAAAGAGAGTGTTATGGGTGGTATGTCATGTGGGGAGGTATCATTGGTCCCATGGAAAATTCTCAAAAACGCTGTAAATCATTGTGTAACCATTTCTGACGATAATGTTGCTAAAACAGTTGCTATGCTTGCAAATTGTAATTTTGCTAACGAAAAAATTGTTGGAGGTGAATGCTCAACTCCAGGGGTTATAAGTTTAATTGCGAGTTGTAATAATGATGATGTTAAAAAACAATTAAAAATAGACAATAATTCAAATATTCTTTTAATTGGATGTGAAGGAAATGCTGATGAAACTTTATATGATAAGTTACTTTCTGAGGGGAAAAGCCAAATTTAAAAAATGACTAGAAATCAATATGAATTTTATGAAATTTTTAAACCTGAATTAACTCCAAAGGAAATGCTAGAGCTAGGGGTGTTTGGAGGAGCATATTTTGGAGATAAAATTGGTGAGTTTCCAAAATCTTGGTTAAAAAAGGCTAAACTAAGTAAAAAATTTGATGTTAAGATTAATAGGTTTCAAGTTAAAGCAGGTCTATCAAGAAAAGAATGGCAAGAGAAAGGTTGGATTTTCAAAGAGGATCCTCTTGGATGGTTTCAGTGGTATTGTAGATTTTCAAATGGAAGAAGACTTCCAAAAATGGATGAAATTCAAATTAAAAGATGGAAAAATTTTACAAGGCATGTCAAAGCAATTAAAAAAAACTGTGATGAAGGAGATTTAAATTGTAGAAGAAGACAAAGACAAGCTATTCTTCAATGGGCGTATAATCCTTTGATTTAGTCACCTACGTAATGATGAATTATAGTTCTGTTATGAGGATGCAAACGGTGTTCAAATAAATATAACCCTTGCCATGTTCCTAGGAGTAATTTTCCATTTTTTAAGCTTAATGAAATTTGATTGTTAGTTAAAGCCGATTTAATATGGGCAGGCATGTCGTCTTTACCCTCGGTATTATGAATATATAAATTATTATCCATCGGAGCAATTTTATCAAAATAATTTAATAAATCCTTTTGAACATCTGGATCTGCGTTTTCTTGAACAAGCAAAGATGCACTTGTATGTTGGATACTAATATTAATTATTCCATTTTTAAAATTATTTTTAGAAATCCAATCAATAGTTTTATCTGTAAATTCATGGAGTTGTTGTCCGTCTGTAGAAATATTTAAATCGAAAAATTTTTGAATCATTTTAATTTCTGTTTAAAATCAATTCCGTATTCTGATCTTGGACCCTTTCTTAAGCCGAAGGGACCCGATATAAACAGAGTCATTGGTTTTGTACCTTTTTTTAAGTCCACTCTATGAAAGGTGTTAGCTGATCTAAACCCAATATAACCCTTTGGTCTCCAATATTTTCCGGTTTTTAACGTTTCCCAATATCCATCTCTCAAAATTATAGTTATAAATGGAAATAAATGGTTATGGACACCGTGTCCGTGGTCGTCATCTAACATTTCATGAATTAAAATATTAAATGGAAACCATTTTGGTCTGTGCCTAAATAATAAATAATATCTATTCATCCATGGTTTTGCTTTATTAAATTTTGGATGAGAAGGTCCTCTATCTAAAACAACTTTTTTTCTTCCAATCTTTTCTAAAAATTTTAAAAACATTTAATCAGTTCTAATAATAAAATCATCACTTACAATATACATTTTTTTATGGATAACTTGAGGATTGGAAATCTTTTTCTTTGTAAAATTAAATGAAGTAGTTATTTTGCCAGTTTCAATATTTACCACTAATAACTTGCCATTATTTGTTGTTACATAAAAATTATTTTTACTTAAGGTAAATCCTGTAGCTGAGAGCTTGTGCTTTTTTTTATGTTTGATGGATTTAAACAAGTAAGAAGACCGAATTAAATTTCCAGATATGACTTCAATAACAGACAAATAACCATCTTTGTTTAATAGAAAAATATAATTTTCTAAGATTATTGGGTCTAAATTTGTACTTATAGATTGTTTCCAATTTAAAATGCCAGATTTTGGATCAAGTGAATAAAAATCATTTCTATTATTAGCAACATACAAAGTGTCATTTTTAATGATTAAATCTGACATCTCTAGACTATGAACATTAGAGTAAATATCAACTCCTTGTGTTGAGATTTGCCAAACCAATTCACCATTTGCTATATTAACTGCAGTTATATCGCCTAGAGAATTATTAAATATTACAAGTCCGTTATTTAGGACTAATGAAAGTCTTTTTTTTGATCTAATAATAGAGCTTTCTGTTTGCACATTCCAAAGCTGCTCTCCAGTTTTAATAGAAATACATCTTAAAATATTCTCTGAATCTATAACAAAAAAATAATCTTTAGAGAATTTTATTTGTGAATTAAAAGGTGATGTATTTTTTTTTGACCATATTAAATTGCCACTTTTTAAATCTAACAAATAATATTTTGCAATATCGTCTGTTGCAACAATATACTTTTCGTTATTTCCAAGAAATAAATAAGGAGAAAGTTTTTTATCTTTTTTTGAATAATGATTTTTTTTCCATATTAAATTTGAATTTATATCGAAATTTAATATAGAACCCTTCTCATCAAAGAAAAGGAAGCCTTTTTTATAATAGTCTATGTCGGATTGAAAAAAATTGAATTTTTTATTTTTAGCAAGTTTTGATTTTGATACATTCTTAAAAGAGAAATCAAAATTATATCTTTCTAGATTATTATTATTATTTTTTTTATAAATATAATCTTTACCAGAACTATTTAATGAAATTTTCAATGAAGAATTCAATTCTGAGTTCAGCTTTTCTCTATCGGAAAAAAGTAATGTCTCTTTTACAGGTCCAGTTTCAATGTTTTTTGCATCTGTCCAAAAATCTGAATTTGAAAATGAACAACTAAAAACAAAAATTGATAAAATTAAAAATTTAAGTTTATTAGTTAAATTCTGCCAATAGTATTTTTTGAGCATCATTTTTAATATTTGTATTAGAATTTTCGGATGTGATAATTTTTTCTAAAAATTCTTTTGCTTTTTGTTTTTCTTTTTTTTCCAAAAAATACTGCGCTAATAGTAATTGTCCATGTGAGCTCCATACACTATCTGATTTAAATAATGGATTTAATATACTTAAAAGTGTATTTTCATCTGCAGTTTCAGCATTAAACAATGCTTTTTTATAAATTACTAAATTTTTCAATTCATTTTCTAAATTAATTTTATTTATAATTAAATCAAAATATGAATTAATTTCACTTTCTGAAGTTATCAAATTGTTGTCTAAAAGAAAATAAAAAGCAAGAATTGAATATGTCTTATGTTTTTTTCCAATTAAATTTTTTAAATTATCGACAGATTGTTGAGTGTTACCACTCTTGTATTGAATTATTGAAATATGATAATTTTCAGAAATTTTGATCTCATTTCTTTTTTTTAACTCATTGTAAACAAAAAAACTTATTATGCTCAGTACTATAAGTATAATTGCTATTAATAACTTTTTTTTATTTTTTTTGATAAAAGTTATTAATTTTTCTCTTCTAGTATTTGAATTAATAATTTCTATATCTTGATCCATTTTAAATCATTTTTCTTAGAACAAATTGAAGTATTCCACCATTCTTATAATACTCCAATTCATTTTTTGTATCAATTCTACAAAGGGTTTCTATTTTTTTAATATCTCCATTGTCGTATTTGATATGTACTTTAATTTTGTCTGATGGATTAATTCCATTTTCTATATTTTCAATTGAGATTAATTCAGACCCCTTAAGATCCAGATTTTTTCTATTTATATTGTTTGTAAATTGCAAAGGAAGTATTCCCATTCCAATTAGGTTTGATCTATGTATTCTTTCAAAACTTTCAGCTATTACAGCTTTAATACCTAGTAGCTTTGTTCCCTTTGCGGCCCAATCTCTTGAAGATCCTGTGCCGTACTCTTTACCTCCAATAACAATAAGATCAGTTCCTCTTTTTTTATATTCCTCAACAGCATCATATACTGGCATCACTTTTCCTTCTGGGTAAAGTGTTGTAAATCCACCTTCTGTACCTGGTGCCATTTCATTTCTAATTCTGATATTAGCAAAAGTTCCTCTCATCATAACTTCGTGATTTCC
>CEOF01051598.1_pt1 | contig 19801 bp, 18 predicted proteins | sample 361311 | NCBI WGS metagenome assembly CEOF01 (sample SAMEA2619667, study PRJEB7988) | marine metagenome | biome: marine biome (ENVO:00000447); feature: surface water layer (ENVO:00002042); material: "saline water (ENVO:00002010), including plankton (ENVO:xxxxxxxx)" | depth 5 m
ATTGAAAAATCAGAATATTATACAAATCCACAATGCGAACATTATGGAATTTGTGGAGGATGTTCATTGCAAGATTTAAATTACAACGAGCAGCTAAATCAAAAATATATCCAGGTCAAAGATTTATTCCATAGAATAGGAAAATTTTCATCAATCCCAATTAATAACATAATAGGTTGTGAACAACATTATGGATATAGAAATAAAATGGAGTTTTCTTATTCTTCAAATAAATGGATTGTAGATTTGAATGAAAAAAATGAAGAAATCGATAGTACAGCTTTTGGACTTCATGTAAAGTCTAGGTTTGATAAAATTGTTGATGTTAATGATTGTCATATTAATGGTAAACTTTCTAATAAAATTTTCCAATTTTTAAAAAAAAACTTATATAAATACAATATTATCCCTTTTGATATAAAAAAAAGAACAGGATTTCTTAGAAATGTTATAATTAGGCAAGGTCACGCTACTAATCAAATTTTGATTAATTTCATAATAACAGAATCTAATAATTCATGTTTGATTCCAATTGCTAAAAGTCTTGTTAGTGAATTCGATGAAATAAAGTCAGTTCTTAGTTCAACCGTAAAACGAAATTCTGGTTCTTCATTTAGTGATGAAGAAAAAATATTATGGGGTGAAGATTATATTACAGAAAAAATTGATCAAAATATTTATAAAATATCTAGTAATTCATTCTTTCAAACAAATTCTAAGCAAGCTAAAGTTTTGTATGATTTAATAAGTCAGATAGCTAATTTTAAAGGAAATGAGATAGTTTATGATCTATATTGTGGAACTGGATCGATAGGCCTCCATATTGCAAAATATGTTAAAATGGTCTATGGAATAGAAATTGTTATGTCAGCAGTTATTGATGCGATTGAGAATGCAAAAAATAATAAGGTTAATAATATACATTTCTTTCATGGCGATTTAATAAATATATTCAATTCAAGTGAAGAGTTGAAACTAATTCCTAAACCTGATATTATTATTTTAGATCCCCCTAGAGCAGGAATGCATGAAAATACCTTGAATGAAATATTAAAATTAAATTCAAAAAAAATTATATATGTATCATGCAATCCTTCTACTCAAGCCCGAGATATAAAATTACTTTCTGAACATAATTATATGATTAAAAATATACAACCTGTAGATATGTTTCCACATACGCCCCATATTGAAAATATTGTATTAATGGAGAAATATGAATAGTATCATTGAAATAAATAATTTAAAAAAAATATATAGTAATGGTAATCATGCCTTAAATGGAATAAATATTAATATAGAAAAGGGGAAGTTTTTTGGATTACTTGGACCAAATGGAGCAGGTAAAACAACCACTATAGGAATTCTAACTGGGTTAGTTAACCTTACTTCTGGTAAAATTAAAGTAAATGGTTTAGACATAATCAAAGACTATAAAAAAACAAGGAAGATGATAGGGCTTTCTCCGCAAGAAATAAATCTTGATGTATTTTTCACTATAAGAGAACTATTAATTTTTCAAGGTGGCTATTATGGATTATCTATCAAAGAGTCCAAAAAAAGAGTTGATAAAATTCTTTTTGATTTAGGCTTAGAAGAAAAAGCTTATTCAAAAGCAAGGGAACTATCTGGAGGAATGAAAAGAAGAGTACAAATTGCAAAAGCTCTGATACATGACCCGGAAATAATTATCCTTGATGAACCAACTGCTGGTGTAGATATAGAATTAAGGCATCTATTATGGGATTCATTGAGAGAAATGAATGAAAAACATGATAAAACCTTATTGCTTACAACTCATTATATTGAAGAAGCAGAAAACTTATGTGATGAGGTTGCCATTATTGATGATGGTAAAATAATTGCTCAAGGTAGCCCAAAAGATTTAATTGCAAATGATGGTGAATCCCTAATTAATATCACTGTAGATAATTGGGATAGCTCATTATTACCAAATTTCACTTCAAATTTCCAAGATAACATCGTAACAATAAAATCAAAAAATAGTGATAAAGATACTCCATATATTATAAATAAAATTACTGATGCTAATATTTCAATAAATAAATTAGATATAAGAAAAGCTAATCTAGAGGATGTCTTTATAAAACTCACAGGAAAAAAATTGACAGATGATTAATAAATCTTTTTACACATTAGTATATCGAGAAGTCTGGAGATTTCTCGTATTATATAAACAAACAATTATGCCAGGAATAATTACAGCAGCATTATATATGGTAATTTTTGGAGAAGCACTTGGTTCAAGGATAAAGCTAGAAAATAATATTGATTACATAATTTTTATTATTCCAGGATTAACAATGATGTCAGTTATTGGTCAATCATTTGCAAATTCTTCTTCAAGTATAATGCAGGCAAAATATCTTAAATTTATTGATGATTATCTTATTGCTCCAGTAAGTGGTTTTGAATTAAGTATGAGTTTTATTATTGGAGCGATTCTTAGGGGTGTAATAAATGGGATATTAATTATTTTGACTTGTGCACTTTTCACTAGCTTTACAATTGAACATTATTTTCTATCCCTATTTTTTTTAATTGTTGTCTCATGTGCATTTGGCGCTATCGGAGTTATAGTAGGTATAGTTTCAAAAACATGGGATTCGGTTGGTGTATGGGGCACTTTTGTATTTATGCCTTTATCTATGCTTGGCGGCGTGTTCTGGTCTATTGATATGTTACCTGAATCCTGGGCATATATAGCATTAATGAACCCTTTATATTGGATGATTAATGGGTTACGATATTCTATGCTAGGAATAAGTGAAATTTCAATTACTTTTTCTATAATTATATCTCTATTATTTGCAATTATTTTTACAATACTTGCATCAATTATGTTTTCAAAAGGATATAAAATTAAATCGTAATTGTTTTTTCAAATAAAAATAAATTATATATTTGTTTATCATGAAAAAAATTAAAGAAATATACATTCACCCAATATTAAAAATAATTTTATTATTATTACTACTATGGATTGGATCATCCATTGGAATTCTATATCTTGAAGATGGCGAATTATCGGATATTAAAAATTCATTTTGGTGGGCAATTGTAACTATTACTACAGTAGGATACGGAGATTATTCTCCTGAAACCACATATGGAAGAGCTTTAGCAGTTATTTTAATGCTGTCAGGTATAGGATTAGTTTCAACAGTAACTGGTTCAATATCTTCAATTTTTACAACAAGAAAAATTATGGAAGGAAGGGGATTAAGTATGATAGAATCAAATGATCATATTGTCGTTTGTGGATGGAATGAGAATGTGGAACATTTACTTGCTTGTATGTCTCAAATTACAACTCGAACTAATAAAGATATTATTTTAATTAATGATTTATCAGAGGATCAGCTAAACTCAATACTAGCTAAATTCCCAAATTTGAATATTAAATTTGTGCGAGGTGATTATACAAATGAAAGCACTTTAAGTCTTGCTAGTATTAAAGATGCAAGCTCTGTAATTGTCATATCTGATGATAGCATACCCGAGGATGATGACAAGACAATCTTAACAACTTTAACAATAAAAAATTTATATCCCCAGCTAAAGGTTGTTGCGTATGTTACAGAGCGAACTAAAATACCATATTTAAAAAGAGCTAATGCAGATGAAGTAATAACAGATGAAAATTTCAAATCATTTCTTGCAGCGACACATGTTATAGAGCCAGGTGTTCCTCAAGCAGTAAATCAACTATTAGATGTTCATTCTGAGAATAGATTTAAAAGTGAAAAAATTGATGAAAAGTTTTTAGGTAAACCATATATAGATTTATTTAATTATTATAAAAATAAAAATGAGCTTTGTATTGGTTTATATATTGAAAATTCAGCTATGGGATATGAACAATTATTTTCATCAGCATCAGATGCTGATGCACTTGATAAATTCATAGAACAAAAATTAAAAGCAGCTGGACATGGATTAAAAGAGAATTCAATTGATGTAATGATAAATCCTGATAATGATTTTAAAATCAAAGAAGGGCAAGGAGCGATATTAATAGTATGAAACATGATTATAATCTTTTTAAAAATTATTTAATTTTTGATGGTTTATCAGAACAGGAAATTGAGAATTTCATAAAATTGATGACGTTCAAGAAAGTGAAAAAAAATGAAGTGATTATAAAAGAAGGAGATAATGGCGATACTATTATTCTTCTTTTAAATGGTGAAGTTAGTATGACTCAGGCTTTAACCTTGAAAAATTCTAAAGCAATATCTGACAATAGAGAGAAAACATCAATTAGAATAGATTCAAAGAAATCTCATCACTTTTTTGGAGAAATATCATTGTTCAATGAAGTAGATAAAAGAACAGCAACAATTACAGCAACTAGTGATTGTGAAATTGCAATTTTAGATGATAATGAAATAATTAAACTTTGTAATGAAAATCATACTTTAGGATATAAAATCATGAAAAACCTTGCCGAGAAACTTGCATCAAGTTTGGAAAGGACAAATAGTCAAGTTTTAAAACTCACTACTGTATTTAGTTTAATTCTTGAAAATTAAAATAATCTACTAATATCATTCTTCATAATAATAAAGAAAAATAGAATTAAAAAAAGTACCCCTACCTGCTGAATAAGCATAAGTGTTTTAAATGGGATTCTTCTTCCTATAGCACCTTCAATTATAGCAATTAATGCATGGCCACCATCTAGTCCAGGAAATGGTAAAATATTAATTATACCTAAATTAACACTCAAAACCGCCATTAGATTGACTAATGCTATAATTCCTACTTTTGTGGCCTCTCCAGCTACAGATGCTATCTGAATAGGGCCACCAAAATTCTTAATATCTAAATTTCCTGTAAAGAAAGAAATTATTGATTGTGACATAATACTTAACCAACCGATTAAATCATTTAATCCATAATATAAAGATCCTAAAAAGCTTGGCTGAACAATATCAAAGTTTGGTCTTATACCTATGACACCTATACTATCACCGGATGGAATTAGCATACTAGAAGTAAAAATGGTAGAGGAAATAATTTCTCCATCCCTATCATACTGTAAATATATATTTTGGTTGGGTTTGTCATGAACTTGGTTTTTGATATCATCCCAATCATTTACATATAAATCATTTATAGATATGATTTTATCTCCATTCATCATACCTGATAAATAAGCGGGTTGATCAAGGACAACCTCTCCGATAATTGTGCTATTTTCCGGAATAGACCTACCATTAAAAAATGTTATTCCAGAAAATAATATAAATGCCAAAATAAAATTGAAAATTACACCACCTGAAGTAAACCAGACCTTTTGAAGCATATTTTTTGAAATATATTCGTAATCTTCTCCATTATATTGTTCATCTAAACTTTCATCAATCATTCCCGAAACTTTTACGTAACCTCCAATAGGAAATAAACCTATACCAAATTCTGTTTCGTTAATTTGTTTCTTAATTCCCAATCCAAATAAATTAAATCCAACATAAAATTTTTCAACTTTAAGACCAATTGATTTTGCTGCAACAAAATGTCCCAATTCATGTATAACAACTAAAATTGTTATTATGAATAAAAATGAAAATATGTTTATTAAAATATCCATTACTAAATAAAAGTATTTTTATTAATAAAATTTTTAACCCAATCAATTTGATTTAAAATATCATCAATATTAGGTTTACTAATATAGTGATGCTTTGTAATACATAGTTCAATTAATTTGGGTATTTGAGTAAATTCAATCTTTTCATTTAAAAATAACTCAACAGATAAGTCGTTAGCTATATTTAAAATAGATGTTGAAGTTCCACCAGATTCCATTGCACTATATGCAAGTTGAATACATTGAAATTTATTTAAATCTGGTTTTTCAAATGTTAGCTGACCTATAAGATCTAAATTCAACGGTTTTAAATTCAATTTTGTATGCTTGGGATAATGTAACGCATAATTAATAGGAATTTTCATATCAGGAAAACCAAGTTGAGCTTTTATTGATGTATCATTAAACTCAACCATTGAATGAATAATTGATTGTGGGTGAACAACTATATCAATCTTATCTTCGTTTAGCCCAAATAACCATTTTGTCTCAATTACTTCAAAGCCTTTATTCATCATTGTTGCAGAATCAATGCTTATCTTATTACCCATATCCCAATTTGGATGGTTTAGAGCATCTTTTACTGTTATTGATTTAAAATCTTTTTCATCTAAGGCTCTAAATGGACCTCCTGATGCTGTTAAAATAATTCTACTAATATCTAAATCATTTTCGCCTGTAAGGCATTGCCATATGGCACTATGCTCACTATCAACAGGTAAAATTTTTACACCATTTTCATGAGCAATTTCAGTAACTATTTCACCAGCCATAACTAAACTTTCTTTATTAGCTAGGGCTAAAAGTTTAGTTCCACTTTCAATTATATTTAAGGTAGGTTTTAAACCAGATATACCAACAATTGCATTTAAAGATAAATCTACTTTTCGTGATTTAATGAAATCTAAAGAATTATTCAATCCACATATAATTTCAGTGCTGGAATTATTAATTTCTTTTAATTTTTTGTATGAATCTTCACAATTTATGCATGCAAATTTAGGTTCTGTATTTATAATCTGTTTATATAGTAGCTTGTAGTTTGAATTTGTATATAAATAATCTATTTTATATTTATTACTTCCATTTAGAAGTTCTAAAGCTTGCGTGCCTATTGAGCCTGTTGATCCAAGAATTGCAATTTTTTTCATATTTGTATGTTAAACTCTATATTCTTATTTAGATATCTAGTGTCTGGATTATAATTAAATAAAATTGAAGAAGAAATGCCTTTTAATAATTTTATTCCAAGGGACATAAAGCATCTACGGCTACTATTGATAATATTTTTATTTGAAGTATTGTAATATATACCAAATGAATAGAAAACTTTTTTATTATATTCTAAATCAATGGCTGATCCAATGTTGAACCAATTAAAAGATTGAAACTTGTTTGAAAAATTATTATATCCAATCAAAAAATTAATTGGGAAGTTACTTTTTATAAATTTTAAAGAAAATTGACTGATTATTTTAAATTGATTGGGTTTTAGGATTGATATTTTCACTGAACTTATCAGATTGTGACTGATATATTTGTCCATTGAAAAATCATTAGTTTTAATTAGATCAGAACCAATATTAAATTGAAATTCACGATCCATTACGTATGAGTAATCTATAATTAATAATTCATCTATACTTTCCTCACAGTAAACAAAAGATATACAAATTAAAACTGAAAATATTCTAATAAATATGCCTTTAAATAATTCCACGATTACTGTTTTTTATAAAATTAATAATTTTGTTTACTTCCAATTTAGAATTTGAATTTTCATCTAAAATCTTAATAGCTTGCAAAATATTATGTTCTGATCGATAGATAACTCTATATGCTTTTTTAATTATACTGATAATATCTTCTGAAAAACTGTTTCTTTTTAAACCAACACTATTTATTCCAAAATATTTTAATGGCTCTCCCATTGCTTTTATATATGGCGGAACATCTTGAACAACCCTATACCCTCCTCCCACAAAAGCATATTCACCTATTTTGCAAAATTGATGAATGGGAGTTGCCCCACCAATAATAACATTATTTTCAATAGTAACATGACCTCCAACTTGAACATTATTTGATAAAATAACATCATCTCCCAAAAAAGTATCATGCGCAACATGAGAGTATGCCATTAATAAGCAGTTTGATCCAATCTTTGTTATTTTTCTATCTTTTGTTCCTTTATGAATAGTCACATACTCTCTTATAATAGAATTATCTCCTATCTCGACTGTAGTTTTTTCATTATTATACTTGAGATCTTGAGGTTTTTCACCTATTATTGCACCTGAAAAAAATTCAGAATTATTTCCAATTATAGTTCCTGACTTTATTAATACATTGGATGCAATTTTTACACCTTCACCTAGAGAAACATCACTTTCAATTATACTATATGGTCCAATTGTAGTATTGTGGGGGATCTTAACTGATTTATCTATAATTGATGTTGAATGAATATTCAACTTTATATACTCCTATTAACAACAGATGCTAGGAACGTAGATTCTGCCACTAAATCATTATTTACATGAATAGTAGCTTGAATCTTACATGTATTTAATTTGAACTTAAGAAGCCTAGCTGTGATTTTTAATTGGTCGCCAGGAACAACTGTCTTTTTGAATCTTGTATTTTCAATAGCAGAAATATACATTAATTTAGATTCTGGACTTGGAATTGTATTTAAAACAAGGAAACCTCCAGCCTGAGCCATTGATTCAATTAATAAGACGCCAGGCATGACAGGCTGTCCCGAAAAATGACCTTGGAAAAATGGCTCATTAAATGTGACATTTTTTATTGCATGAACCTCTTCACCAGAAATCAAATTATTAATTTTATCTATAAGTAAGAATGGATATCTATGAGGAAGAATATTTAGTACTTCTCTAATATCAAAAGATATTTTTTGTTTTTTATTTGCCATACCTTGTTTTACCCCTTTTTTGAGATATTTCTTTCTTATGTTTTTAACTAATTCAATATTTGCAAAATGTCCACTCCTTGCAGCTATTACGTGTCCTTTAATAGGCATACCTAGTAATCTTAAATCACCAATTAGATCTAAAAGTTTATGTCTAACTGGCTCATTATAATATCTAAGCTCAGTATCATTTAAAAGTCCGTTTGGAGAATCAATAGCCTGAGAACTGATATTTATTTTTTCTTTTATCTTTTTAATTTCTTTATCATTTAATTCTGTATCTATGAAAACAAGAGAGTTATCTAAACTTCCTCCTTTAATTAAGTCACAGTCTAATAAATTATTAACTTCTGAAAGCAAACAAAAAGTTCGAGCAGGAGCTACATTATTTATAAACTCTTCCCTAATTGAATAATATGAAGTGTACTGAGTACCCAAAGATTGATGTTTATAGTCCATCATAAACGTTATTCTAAATTTATCAGATGGGACTATATGAATATCTACACCAGATTTTGGATTACTATATGTAATAGTCTCATCAATAACTAATTCTAACCTATGTTCATCCTGATCTTTAAAACCAGATTTAATAAATAAATCTACATAGCCTTTTGCGCTACCATCTAATATTGGAACCTCTAAATTATCAATCTCAATCAATAAATTATCAATATTTAATCCATGAATAGCAGCAAGTAAATGTTCTATGGTATGAACTTCAGCTCCTTGTGATCCTATGGTGGTACCCCTTGTTACATCTACTACATTTGATACTGAAGCATCAATTATGGGAGCATCTTTTAAATCAATACGTTTAAATTTAATTCCATGATTAGTTGGGGCTGGTTTAATTACAACTTTTGAAAGTACGCCTGTGTGCAATCCTATCCCAGAGATTTCAATATCTTCTTTAATGGTTTGTTGAAATTTCAACTTATTTAAATTAGTTACCAATGTTCTATTACTTCTTTTTAGCTATTTCAGGTAGCTTAGAAATCAAAACATCAAGTCGCTTGCGCGTTCGATGGTCTATCGCTGGAATCCCAGAAACGGTCATATTACTTTCAAGAGATTTCATTACCGCTGATTTAGCTGCAACCTTACAATTATCACCAATATTCAAGTTATCAATTATACCAACTTGACCTCCAAGAATAACATTGCTACCTAATCTAGAACTACCCCCAATAGCAGATTGACCAGCTATTATGCAGTTTTTACCAATTCTTACATTATGAGCAATATGGACTTGTCCATCAATCTTAGTTCCTTCGCCAATCACTGTTTGACTCATTGTTGCTCTATCTACAGTACAACTTGCTCCAAGTACTACATTATCTTCGATAATAACGTTGCCAATATGAGGAACCTGATTTAAACTTTTATTTTGCTGAATAATACCAAATCCACTTGCACCAAGAATGCTTCCAGAATTAATTATAACATTTTTACCTATTTTTACATTATTATATATCGAAACATTTGGATGAATGATGCTACCTTCTCCAATTGAGGCATTTTTGCCAATATAAGAATTCGGTCCTATAGAAACACCAGCATGAATTTCTACATTGTCTTCAATAACAACATTGCTTCCCACCTTAATATCATTAGCTAGAATTGAAGAACTTGAAATATGAGCAGAAGAACAAATTCCTGAATCGACTTCATTTAGAGCAAACTTAAAATAATGGTTAACAACTTTAAAAAAAGATGATTTGGGAGTATCTACAAATATTATTGATTTATTTGTTGTTTCAATTTCCACATTTTTTGATACAATAATTAAATCAGATAGAGATTCATGAAATGAGGTTAAATCAGAATCTTTATTTAAAAAAGAAATATGCAACTCTTTACCAGGAGTTAAGTCATACGCTCCATGGATTTCAAGGTTACTATTACCCTGCAAATCTCCTTCAATTAGTTCTGTTATTTGAGAAGCTGTAATCAAAGAAGTTATTCATTTTGATTTTCAATTGCGCTTTTTCTAAGCTCATCTAAAACTGCATGGGTTAAGTTGTATTTATCTTGAGCGAATACAAAACCACCCGATTGGGCATCTAGAATAAAATCATAACCATCTGCAATTGCAACCTTGTCAATTGCTTCTTGAATTTTTGCTTGAACTGGCGCAAAAAGTTGATTTTGAATTCTATATATTTCTCCGCCATTAGGACCAAATTTTTCCATATTAAACTGTTGAACTCTTTGCTCCATTAGTTGAATTTCTTTTTCTTTTTCTGATCTTCTTTCAGCACTCATTAGTACTTTTTGCAATTCATAGGCCTGAAACAAACTATCCCTTCTTCCAATTAGGACTTCCATTTCATTTTCCCATTCTCTTTGTTTTTTCTCTAGTTCAATCTGGACAGCTCTAACCTCTTCTAATTCACTTAAAATCTTTTGAGAGTCAATATATCCAATTTTTAAATCATTTGAAAACAATGAACCTACAAATGTTAATAATAATATAATAAAACTACTTCTTCTCATCTTTCACCTCTTTTTAAATTAGTTAATTCCTGCTCCAAAAATCAAATGATGATCCCACCCCCATGGTGAACTATCATTACCTATTCCAGATGGATCAAAACCATACCCAATATCATATCCAATTAACCCTAGCATTGGCATAAATAATCTAACACCTACTCCAGCAGAACGCTTCAAATTGTATGGATCTACAGTATTAAAACCCGACCATACATTACCAGCATCTGCAAATATAAACCCATAAATAGTAGGATTACTAGAGAATAAAAGCCTTCCTTCAATAGAATATCTTGATAATAATTTACCACCAACTGGATAATTATTTTCATAATAATAAGGACCTACAGAATTTTCTGGATATCCTCTTAACATCTCTCCATATGGAATACCACTGCCACCCATAACAAAATATTTTTGAGGAGGAATAATTGAATCATCTGATATTCTTTCAATATTTCCAAACTTAAACATATTACCTATGGATATTTTATCACTAATGGGTATAAAGAAATTAAATGAAAATGAATTTTTCACATAGTCTTCTCTTCCACCCAGAACACCACCTGAATATGTTAAATCCCAAGTAAAATCAGACCCTGTGGTTGGAAACTCTGGGTGATTTAAACTTTTTCGCTTTAATACTTGGGAAATTGATACTCCAGAAGATTTAAATTTATATTTATCATTGATAAAGTCTATTTGGTTTTCACTTACAAATGCAAAAGAATTAAGGATATTTTGCTGATCATTTGAAGAATATGTTTTTGTCGATTTGGTGAAAGCCCAAGTCACCTTAAATTTATTATCGGGCCAATTTAATTTTCTTTTTCCAAATGAAATAGATATAGAACTACTATTAACATCTAATCCGGATATTGTTCTACTACTTGGAGTTTCATAATAACTATATGACGCACCAATCATGTTAGGAGTATCATATAAGGCAGGCTCAAAAAAACTTATTGAGAAACTCTGAGCTATACTATTACTTGAGTTATTAGAAGCATTAAAACTAGTTGTGCTACCACTACTCAAACCTCTATTATAATTAAGAGAAATAGTTTGACCTCTTCCTAAAAAATTTGGAAGCTGAAATCCACCACCCCCATTAAAGCCTTGAACCCTATTCCACCCCATTGTAAAGTTTGCTTGGCCAACACCTTTCTCAACTACTTCGATTATCAAATCTACTTCGTCTTCATCGAAAGGAAGAATATCTGGAATAACGTTTTCAAACAAGTTTAATAACATAATTCTAGTTCTGACATCAATAAATTTGGTTCTATTAAAAACATCTCCTGGATATATATCTACTTCTCTTCTAATTACATTTTCATTGGTTTTGTGGTTACCTTTGATAATTATCTTTCTTACCTTAACTATATTATTCTCAACAATATTAAATACAATATCTAAAGAATCATTATTATTGTACTCATATGAATGATTTATATTAAAGTTTAAATAACCTTTATCCATGTAAAGAGGAGAAATATTCTGGAATAATGAAAAATTAAATTTCTCTGAACTGTATATATCTCCATTAGTGATATCCATAGCATTTGTTAAAGTGGAATCACTAAATAGAGAATTACCTTCCCATCTAAGTGAACGATGGATATACTTTGGTCCTTCATATATTTTATAGTTTAAATCTATTGAATTGTCTTTAATATCAGTTAAATCCTCTATGAAATAAAAATCTTTAAAGCCCCTGTTATGGTAAAAATTTGAAATTAGTAATTTGTCCATCTCAATCTCATTCTCCAAATATTTACCCTTCCAAGGTAAATACCATACTTTTTCTTTATTTTTCTTAAAAATTCTTTTTAATTTTTTATCAGAGAATGAGCTATTACCATTAAAATTAATATTTTTAATTTTTAATTTATTACCTTCAATTATTTTTAGATTTAGGTCTGAAGCATATTCAAAATTAGACTTTTCAATGGAATAAGTAATTTTAATATTATGATAGCCTTTACTTTTAAACTCTTGAGATAACTTTACAATGCATTCAAAAATACTTTTATCAGTTAATATCTGACCCTTTTCAAGTTCAATTATATCTTTTATTTTTCTATCATTAAACTTCTTATTGCCTGATATGAAAATTTCATTCAACATATCTGCTTCTTCCAATTGAATAATTAAATCCATACCGTCTTTTGTTTCATTATCTAGAATTATTTTAATATCATTAAATCTATTAAGATCCCAAAGTCTATTAATACCTTGCTGAATCTCACCAGCTGCTGTAATCTGCATTCCTGGAAAAATATTTGAAATCCTAATGATGTCATCATTTGATAATCTTTTATTGCCCTCAATCTTAATCCTATTAATCTGGGCTATAGATGTACTAGCTAATGAAAAAGATATCATCAAACATAGTAATAAATGTATTCTAAAAATTAATTTGTTCACTTGTTTTACCAAATCTTCTTTCTTTTATGGAAAATTTATTTATATCTAATTTTAAGTCTTCAACTTTATATTCAGGCCAAAATTTTTCATTTACTATAATTTCTGAATAAGCTAATTGCCACAATAAGAAATTACTTAATCTAGACTCTCCACCTGTTCTAATAAGCAAATCAGGATAGGGACTAAACGATGTATATAGGTTGTCATTAAATAAATCTTCACTTATATCATCAATCAAAATTTCATTATTTTTAACTTTTTTGGAAATAATTTTAATTGCATTAATAATCTCATTCCTCGACCCATAGTTTATAGCAAGATTTACAACTAATTTATCATTATTTTTAGTTAATTCCATAGCTTCAACTAATTTTTCATAAACTGATTTAGGAAGAGATTCAATATCACCTATTATTCTAATCTGTATACCATTACTTACTAAGTCATCAATTTGTTCAATTATTGTTGTTTTTATTAACTTCATTAATGCATTTATTTCTAATTTTGGACGCATCCAGTTTTCAGATGAGAAAGTATATAGAGTTAAAAAGTTAATATAAGAATTGTTTCTACAAAATTTGACAATCTCTCTAACTCGATCAACTCCACGTTTGTGACCAAAAATTCTAGGCTTATTTCTATGTTTCGCCCACCTTCCATTTCCATCCATAATAATCGCTATATGATTAGGAGATTTATCCATTATTTTTTTAAAGCCATATTAATCATTTTTGATTTTAACTATATTCACAATATTTGCAGATATATCTTTAAAAATATTAGAAATTAAAGAATTTTCATTTTCAAACACATACGGTTTACCTTCATCTGATAGTAAGGATAGATTTGGGTCTAGGGGAATTGAACCAAGTAATGGAATCCCTAGTCGAGAACTTTCCTTCTTTCCAGAACGACCTTTGAAAATTTCAATATTTATATCAAAGTTTCCGTTGTCATCAACTGTAATATTTTCACTTAAATTATCGAAAGAAAAATCCATAGATTTATTATTAAAACCACCAATCCTTCCTTTAAGGTTATAAAAGGACATGTTTTCTACAACCCCAATCACCGGCGTATTGACTTTATTAAACATATCTGACCCTTTCTTAACATCTTGGTGGGCTAAGTCCTGCGGGGTAGTTACAATTATAGCTCCAGAAAGTGCTATTTTTTGCACTAATGTTAATTGTATATCTCCTGTCCCTGGAGGCAAATCTAATATCAAAAAATCTAAAGTTCCCCAATCAACATTATCAAAAAATTGATGTGTAAGCTTTGAAACCATTGGGCCTCTCCAAATTGCGGGATCATCTTTTGCGTTCAAAAACCCAAAAGACATGAATTTCATATTATACTTTTCAATGGGTACTAATAAATTATTTTCTATTACTTTTGGAGTATCACTATTTCCTATTAAGGTTGGAAGGCTTGGACCATATATATCTAAGTCTAATAAACCTACTTTAAATGATTTACTTAATTCTGCAGCTAGATTTACTGCTATAGTTGATTTACCTACTCCACCCTTTCCACTTGAAACAGCTATTATATTTTTAATATTTTCGTTTCTTTTGGTAGCAACATTAGATTTATTTAAGTTTTCGGATGGTACAAAAGTAACTTCTACATGCCTGCTCAAATCATCAATAGATGAAACTTTTTTTATAGCTGACTGCTTTATTTCATCTAAAATATTTTGTTCGTTAGTCGGTTGCGTGAAAATTATACTAATCAGATCATTTGAGATTTTTATATCTTTAAGCATTCCAAAAGAAATAATATCTTTTGAAAATCCTGGATATTTTATTTTACCTAATTGTTCGATAATATCTTGTTTTAACATAAATAATTAATTTTCAAAAAAATAAAATTCACCTTTTATAATCAAGACCAAAAAAATCATAATTCATTTTAATAAATTCAACCCACTTATCAGGCACTGCATCTTCTTCATAAATAGCTTCAACCGGACATTCAATTTCACATGCTCCACAATCAATACATTCATCAGGATTAATATAAAGCATTTTACCTTCTGGATTAAATCCTTCTTCTTGCGCTTCCAGGCCACAATTTCCTGTATCTTCTGGACCATGGATACAATCCACAGGACAAACTTCTACACATGCTGTATCACATGTACTTAAACATGGTTCAGCAATAATATAAGGCATAGCTTCTCCTTTTTTGTACATTTAAATTAATAAATTTAAAGTATGATTATCAAAATAATTTTATGTTGTTTATTTAAGTTTTGTTTATAAATTTGATTGATAGATATTTTTGGAGAGTTGTTAATTCAATTAGTTTATTTTTTTATAGTTTCATTTTTTTATTTTTTTAAATTTTTTTTTCAAGAAGCTCTCCATAAAAGATAAATACAAGTAATATAACCTTATAGAGGAAATTGTGACTTATACAAAAGAGATATATATAAATGTCTCAATTGGAAGCACGCGTATCGCAATATTAGAAAATGGTGCTCTGGTTGAATTATATATAGATATAGCTGACCATAAAAGAATGGTAGGCAATATATATAAAGGTAAAATTCAGAATGTGATTCCTGGTATGCAGGCGGCCTTCATTGACATTGGCTATGAAATTAATTCATTTTTACCATTTTCAGAAATTGGAAATAGTGATAATATTAAAAACTTATCATTCTCTGATGATGATGATGAAGTGAATTCAAAAAAAACAAAACAGACAAGTACTTTTGACCCAGAAAAAGATTTAAAAATTAATGATGATATATTTGTTCAGGTAATTAAAGAACCTTTTAGTGGTAAAGGTCCAAGAGTTACGACCGATATATCATTCGCAGGTAGTCTTCTCGTACTAGTTCCTAATCAAAATTACATTGGCATATCAAAGAAAATTTCTGATAAATATGAACGAAGAAGGCTTAGAGAAATAATTAAAAGGTTATCAATAAAGAATTTTGGGATTATACTTAGAACAAGTGCAGAAGGTAAAAATGATAGTGAGATAGAAGAAGATCTGAAAAAAACATTACAACAATGGGAAAAATTAAATAGTACTAAAAATAAAGAAATACCTTACCTCGCCTACAAAGATGAGGAAACACCTAACCAAGTAATAAGAGACTTACTATCAGACGATACATCAAAAGTTTATATAGATTGCAAAAAAACATATAATAAAATTTATGATTATCTTAAAAATACTAATAAAAAACATCTTGATAAACTTAGCTACTACAAAAAAAGAGGTTCTATTTTTCAAGTAAATGATATTGAAAATCAAATTCAAAAATCTCTAAAAACAAAAGTATGGCTTAAGAGCGGTGGCCATCTAGCAATTGAGCATACAGAGGCTATGGTAGTGATAGATGTAAATAGTGGAAGATTCATCGGTAATAAAAAACATGAAGATAATTCTTTGAAAGTAAACTTAGAAGCTGCAAGAGAAATTTCAAAACAATTAAGATTAAGAGACATCGGTGGATTAATAGTCATTGATTTTATTGATTTAATGAAAGAAGAAAATCGTAAAAAAGTATATTATGAATTACGAAATAATTTAAAAAGAGACCGAGCAAAAGTATCTCTAGCAGAATTCTCCAATTTTGGACTTTTAGAAATGACCAGGCAAAGAGTACGCCTTGATCTTCTTCATACATTATATGAAGATTGCCCTACCTGCAAGGGATTAGGACTAATACCATCAAAGGATACTATGCTTACAAGCATAGAGTGTTGGCTAAAAACTTTTAAAACAAAATCTAGGGATAGAAGATTTGCTATTCATTTAAATCCAAAAGTTCATGAGCATTTCAAAGAAACTAAACACAGCGAATTGAAAGGATTCATGTGGAAGAATTGGCTCTTAATTGAGCTTAAATCAGATGAGAATTTAGCACCTCATCAATTCAAGGTATTTTCGAAGAGACAAAAAAAGTTTGTAACTGAAGAAGTTTAATCTTGTTTGAGACAGATAAATAGGATAAATTTGCTTCGCAAAAAAATAGGATTACTATGCAAGCACTAGTTGAACATAAAGGAAAACAATTTCTAGTAGAGGAAAATTCAGAATTTAAATTCCCTTACTTAGGTGGAGAAGTTGGAGAAAAAATTGAATTAGAAAAAATTCTATATACAGATGATTCTAAGAAGAAAGAGTTTGGCAGTCCATATGTCGATGGATTAACGATTTCTGCTGAAATTTTATCTCATGGCAGAGATAAAAAAGTTGTCGTTTTTAAGATGAAACGACGAAAAGGATACCAAGTAAAAAAGGGTCATAGACAAAATTTTACAATGGTAAAGATAGATAAATTTAAAAAACAGGCTAAAGCTAAAAAGACAACTAAGGCAAGTAGTAAAGATGATACAACTAAAGACTCTAAAGTAAGTTCAAAAGCTAAAGCAACTAAAACAAATTCAAAAGAAGAGAGTAAATAATGGCACATAAGAAAGGTGTAGGAAGTACTAAGAATGGAAGAGATAGTAAACCTAATTTTTTAGGTGTCAAATCTGCTGATGGTCAAACTATAACTGCAGGATCAATCATAGTAAGACAAAGAGGAACTAGAATTTTTCCTGGAGATAATGTCTCTAGAGGAAAAGATGATACTTTATTCTCATTAATTGATGGAAAAGTTAAATTTCATAGAAAGGGTAAAACAAAGAAACAAGTAAGTGTCCTACCCCTTTCAAAATAATTTTCTCAGAATAAAATTACTATTTTTATTAATTTCCTCTTTATACTCATTTAGTATATCAGGTTTTATAAAAGATGCAAAAGATGGAGAACCTATACCCTTCACAACAGCTACTATTAGCTACCTAGATTCAGATAAAATTCTTAAAGGAACTACTGCAGACATAGATGGATACTATATACTTACTAATGTTGATCGCGGTGAATACAACCTTAATATTTCAATAATTGGCTACCAAATTTATAATCAATTAATAACAATTGATTCTGATAATAAAAGAATAAATGTTAACCTTACCGCTGAAGCAATTAATTTTAATGAAGTTAGTATCTCAAGTGAGCGTACTAGGTTTGAAGAGAATGTAGAAGTAAGTAGAATTAATATCAGTTCAGAAGAAATAAAAATGATTCCTGCATTTGTAGAATCTGATATATTTAGAACTTTGCAATATTTCCCCAGTGTTACTTCCGCAAATGACTTTAATGCTGCTTTAATTGTAAGAGGTGGAAGCCCTGATGAAAATTTAATTTTACTTGATGGCACTCAAATATATAATCCATATCATGTGGGAGGAATTTTTTCTACATTCAACGCTGACTTAATATCTGATACTGAGTTTTTAGCAGGTGGATTTCCTGCTCAATATGGAAATAGATTATCTTCAGTCCTTTCAATTACTTCAAAGGAAGGGAACTCAAAAAAAGGAAGACTTCCAGAATCATGGAAAATAAAAAAATATTGGGACTATAATGATGTAAAGGCAGATGTAAGTCTTTTATCTTCAAAAATTTCAGCACAAGGTCCAATATACAAAGGGTCTTGGATTTTAACTGGAAGAAGAACTTACTTTGATACTTTTGTAACTGCATTCAACAGAATACAAGAAAATGATAATCCCTTCATATATTATTTTTGGGATACTCACTTTAAAATTCAAACTACTCCATTTAAATATAATAAGTTCATTTATAGCCAATTTAATGGCTCAGATGACCTTAAAGTTGATATAAATAGTGATGATTTTCCCTCTGTAAAATTCGATTGGAATTGGATAAATAATACTAAAAGTTTGGCTTGGAATTATTTTCCTAATTCTAATTTTACAATTCAAACAATGTTATCTAAAACAGAATATAATTTTGATGTTGGATTTGAGATTGATTTCTCATCAATTCAAGATGATGTTGATGAATATTGTGAAGAAAATGATTCAATACCTAATGATACAACATTTATAGCAGATTTAAATTATATCCTTGATAATAATGTGAGAGATATCAGCTTAAATCAGGATATCAAATATTTTGTAAATGATAAATTAGATTTAGAGTTTGGATGGGAATCAAAATTTCTTAAAATGACCTACTCAGAGGAATTTGCTGATCAGCAAACCTATAATAATAATGAAAATCCAAATATTAATAGTGGATATTTAAAATCTCTATATAAACCTAATCCAATTCTTTCTTTTGATTTAGGATTAAGAGTATCTAAGTCAAGTTATTATAGTAACACTATTTTTGACCCTAGAATTGGAATTAAGTATATGGCTAATTCTGATTTAGCCTTAAAATTTATGTGGGGTAAATTCTCACAATTCATGTTTACAATTAATCAAGACGAAGAACTACTT
>CEOF01185387.1_pt1 | contig 19800 bp, 13 predicted proteins | sample 361311 | NCBI WGS metagenome assembly CEOF01 (sample SAMEA2619667, study PRJEB7988) | marine metagenome | biome: marine biome (ENVO:00000447); feature: surface water layer (ENVO:00002042); material: "saline water (ENVO:00002010), including plankton (ENVO:xxxxxxxx)" | depth 5 m
GGTTGTGGGGAACTAGTTATCAATTCTATTGAAAATGATGGACTAATGAATGGGTATGATAGAAAAATAATTAATAAAATAAGAAATGCAATTTCAATTCCAATGACTGTTCTTGGAGGAGCAGGGAGATTAGATGATATTGGGAAAATTATAAAGGAACATGGAATAATTGGAGTGGCTGCAGGAAGTTTATTTGTATTTAAAGGCAAGTATAAGGCTGTTTTAATAAATTACCCTAATGAAATTGAAAAAGAAAAGCTTATCGATAAATACCTCGATTTATCATGAAACAAATCCTTCAGTCATTTAAAACTGGTGAAACATTCCTAGAGGATTTGCCCTCTCCGAGTTTAAGTAAGGGTTCGGTACTAATTGAAACTAGCCACTCATTAGTATCAAAGGGTACGGAAAGTATGTTAGTAGAATTTGGGAAATCAAGTTTACTTGCGAAAACTCGCCAACAACCAGAAAAAGTGGTTCAAGTGCTAGATAAAATGAGGAAAGATGGTGTTCTTCCGACTTTAGAGGCAGTTTTTAATAAACTTGAACAACCAATACCCCTCGGTTACTCAAACGTTGGAGTAGTTCTTGAAGTTGGTGAAGGTGTCTTTGAATTTTCAGTGGGTGATAGAGTGGCTTCTAATGGTTCGCATGCAGAAATTGTATCTGTACCCAAAAATTTAATTGCAAAAATTCCAGAAAATGTTGTTAGCGAAGATGCAACATTTACAGTCATTGGATCAATTGGGTTGCAAAGTATAAGATTATTGAACCCAACTTTCGATGAAACTATTGTTGTCTATGGCCTAGGACTGATTGGGTTAATTACATGCCAATTGTTAAAAGCTAATGGATGTAATGTGATAGGTGTCGATATTGATGATCAAAAACTGAAACTGGCAAAAAGATGGTGCTCAGAGACAATAAATTCAAAAATTAATAATTCTATTAAGCGTGTCATTGATTTATCAAATGGCGTAGGCTGCGATGGTGTTATAATTACTGCCACAGATAAATCAGATGAAATTTTATCAAACTCAGCGCAAATGAGTAGAAAAAGAGGTAAAATAATTTTAGTTGGCGTAGTTGGACTTAACTTGAACAGAACAGAGTTTTATGAAAAAGAATTATCTTTTCAGGTATCGTGCAGTTATGGACCCGGAAGGTATGATCCACAATATGAAAATAATGGAATAGATTATCCATTGCCATACGTTCGTTGGACAGAACAGAGAAACTTTCAAACTATTTTAAATGCAATTGATAAAAACATATTAAATGTAAAAGATTTGATTACCAAAAAAGTCAATTTAAAAGACTATCTTGAAGTTTATGATGATATGAAATCTAAAAATTCTATTGGATCAGTTTTGGTTTACCCTAAGTCAGATTCCAAATTATTAAATAAAACGATAAAGATAAATCAACGTAAATATCCGAATTCTAAAGGTGTAATTGGTATCATTGGGGCTGGTAATTTCACAAGTGCTACGATTTTGCCTGAATTGAATAAAGTAGATGCCACAATAAAATGTATTGCAAGTTCTAGTGGCCTATCCGGTACAAGACTAGCAAAAAAATATGGAATTCCCAAAAGTACTACAGACTATAAAGAAATTTTCAAGGATGATGAAATAGATAGTGTATTAATTACAACTCGTCATGATACGCATGCTAAGTTTGTTCTGGAATCTTTAGAGATGGGAAAAAATACTTTTGTCGAGAAACCTTTGTGCCTGAATCCAGACGAATTAAATAATATTGAAAATTTACTTTTTAGGTTAAAAACCCCAATGTTAACAGTGGGGTTTAATCGTCGTTTTTCTCCACATTTAAAATTAATAAAAAATTCAATTGGTGAAAATTCTGGTCCAATTAATATTACAGCCACTATGAATGCTGGCCATATTTCAAGCGATCATTGGGTTCAAGATTTTGAATTGGGCGGTGGAAGAATAATTGGAGAGGCATGTCATTTAATTGATGTTTTAGTATTTCTTACAGGGTCATTAGTCCAATCAGTATGTGTAAACAGTTTAGGTGATGAGAAGTCTATGAAGACAGATAATACAACGATATTAATCAAATTTAAAAATGGATCGAATGGTGTCATAAATTATTTTTCTAATGGTTCAAAAAAATATAGTAAAGAAAGATTGGAGGTTTACTCGCAACACAGAACCTGGATAATGGATAATTATAAAAAAACTGAATTATTTGGAATAAAAAACTTTAAAAATCTTAGGACAAAATTGGATAAAGGGCATTCAAAGCAGTTTGAGGAATTTATAAGAAAAATAAAAGAAGGTGGAAATCCATTAATACCAATTAGTGAGCTAATTAATGTTACAAAAGCTTCATTTGCATGCATTGAATCAATAAAAACTAATAAATGGATAGCTATATGATTGACCATTTATATAAAAAAGTAGCAGAATGAAAATTGATATAATCGCAGGTACACGCCCAAATTTCATCAAAATCGCACCGATTGTTCAAAATATAGACAAAACAATTAAAAATTCGAAAAAAACTGTTATTTATCGCATAATTCATACCGGTCAACATTATGACCGCAATATGTCAGAATCATTTTTTAATGAATTGAATATACCTGAACCAGATAATAATTTGAATGTTGGGAGTGGAGCCCAGGGTGAACAAACAGCAAAAATAATGATTGCTTATGAAAACATTCTAAATAATGGTGAGCTACCAGATTTGTGCATAGTTGTTGGTGATGTCAATTCTACAATGGCTTGTTCGATTGTTGCGAAAAAAAAAGGCATGAAAGTTGCACATATTGAGGGTGGTATTCGTTCTGGAGATTTAACCATGCCAGAGGAAATAAATAGAATTATTACTGATAGCATTACAGATTATTTTTTTACTACGTCCAAAATTGCAAATACAAACCTAATAAATTGTTCTATACCTAAAGAGAGAATATTTTTTGTCGGCAATACTATGATAGATAGTCTTCTTAAATTTCGCAATAAATTCAAAAAACCTAAGCTATGGGATGAGATAAATCTGAAAAAGAAAAATTATATTTTATTAACACTTCATAGGCCTGCAAATGTTGATAAAACCACTAAACTTAAACAACTCATTTTTGAAATCATTGCTAATTCAAGAGGATTACCTATTGTGTTTCCTGCCCATCCAAGAACAAAGAAAATTCTAGACTTGTCTATAATCGATAATCCAAATTTATTTATTGTAGAGCCATTAAGTTATTTAGAGTTCAACTATCTTGTTGAAAGGTGTAAGGGTGTAGTTACCGATTCCGGGGGTGTTTCTGAAGAAACAACCGTTATGAATATTCCCTGCATGACTTTTAGGAATAATACTGAAAGACCTGAGACGGTTGATATGGGTACTAATGTTCTTTTAACTACGGATATCAAAGCTATTAAACCTGCAATGGAAATATTATTCGCAAATAAATGGAAAAATAGCAGAATACCTCCTCTATGGGATGGAAAGGCTTCTAAAAGAATTGTACAAGAACTAATTAAATTTGGATAAAATTCATTACTGGCATAGGATATTTCAAGCCTATATACTTGGGAAAAGAAGTCATTTGAGCTTTTGGCATGGTGACCCTCAAATTAATTCCTTGGCTAATATTACATCGCAAGGTCCATATTACATGTCATTTAAAAATAAAGCTAATTACATCGGCGATAAAGATTTAAATGGAATTCCTATGTTAAACTACCATGGAAAAATTGGGTTGCAATATAATCCTATAGCGATAGCTCAGTGGGGTCTTGGAAATTATAACATATGGGTTGAAAAAAAATCCATTAGCCATTTTAAGAAATTTATTAGTTGTGCTGATTGGTTAGTAAATAATTTAAAAAAAAATGATTATGGTGTAAATGTTTGGATGCACCATTTTAATTTTGAGTATAAAAAAAAATTGCTATCTCCATGGTACTCTGGATTAGCACAAGGGCTTGGCTTATCTGTACTTGTCAGGGCATATAATGAATTAGATGAAGACAAATATTTAGTAGCTCACCAAAAAGCTTGGATAAGCATGCTGAAAAAAATAGAAGAAGGTGGAGTTATTTTTATAGATGGTAAAAGAAATTATTGGATAGAGGAGTATATTTTAAATCCCCCTACACATATTGTGAATGGATTCATATGGGCTCTTTGGGGTGTTTATGATACTTGGTTACACTTTAAGACAGATGATTCAAGAGAATTATTTGAAAAATGTGTCCGTACACTTGAAGCAAATATAGAAAGGTATGATAATGGATATTGGTCGCTTTATGATCTTTCAAATTTATCAATGCAAAATGTAGCAAGTCCTTTTTACCATAAATTGCATATAGTACAACTTAAAATATTATCAAAAATATCAGGTAATATCATTTTTGAGAAGTATGCCGAACATTGGGAAAATTATCAGTCCTCAAAATTGAATAGATCAAGAGCTCTTTTATCTAAATCTATTTTTAAAATATCATATTTCTAAAAATAAAAAAAAATCATTAGGGATCGAAAAATTATTTGACTTAATCATTCGGAAATATAAAAAATCAATAATTGCAAACTATATTTTTTTTGGAAAAAAATTACTATTTAAATTAATTAATTATTAATATTCTATTTTTAACAGACAATTTTCCGCCTGAAGTCAATGCTCCTGCGTCAAGAACATATGAGCACTGTAGAGAATGGGTGAAATATGGATTTAATGTTACCGTTCTAACCTGCGTCCCAAATTTTCCTGATGGTGTGGTTCATCCAGGGTATAAAAATAGATTAGTAAGTATTGAAAAGATAGATGGTATAAATGTTATTAGAGTATGGAGTTTTATTTCATCTAATAAAGGGATTCTTAAAAGGATATTAGATTATATTTCTTTTGCTATCTCTGCTTTGATTTTTGGAATGAGGATAAACGCTGATTTAATTATAGCAACCTCTCCTCAGTTTTTCACTGCATTATCAGGGAAAATACTATCCAAAATAAAAAAAATTCCCTGGATTATGGAAATTAGAGACTTGTGGCCTGAATCAATTATTGCGGTTGGGGCACTTAAAAACAAATCCTTATATAGATTACTCACTAGAATGGAATATAGTTGCTATGACAGTGCCTCAAAGATTATTTCTGTAACAAATTCGTTTAAAACGATACTTGTTAAAAACGGAGTTCCTAAAAGTAAAATAAGTGTTGTTAGCAATGGAGTTAATACTAGTCTATTTTCTAAAAGAGATAAAGATCTAGCGCTACTAAAAAAATTAGGGTTGGAGAAAAAATTTGTTGTTTCATATATAGGCACTATTGGTATGTCTCATGCAATAAGTTTTATTGTTAAATCAGCAGCTAAAATAAAAAATGATAAAATTGTAATATTACTTATAGGCTCTGGGGCAGAAAAAGATAATGTAAGAAATCAAATACGCTATGAAAAAGTAAATAATGTAATATTATTAGATACTTTACCAAAAAAAGAAATTGTTAATTATATAGCATCTATTGATGTTGCATTAATAAACCTTAAAAAGTCAGAACTATTCAAAACAGTGATTCCCTCGAAGATTTTTGAAAATGCAGCCATGGAAAAACCAATGTTACTTGGCGTTGATGGGGAAGCTAGGGATCTAATAGAACAGTACAACGCAGGAATATATTTTCACCCTGAGAACGAAAAAGACTTTATAGATAAACTCCAAAAGATGTATGCTGATGTAAGCTTTTACAAGGCATGTCAAATTGGTTGCAGCAACCTGTCAAAGGATTATAATAGGAAAGAATTAGCAAAAAAAATGCTTAAACACATAAAAAAAACCGTTAATCAAACTAGGATGCTAAAGTTTTTAGATCCTGCATCATTTGATTAGTTATTGTTAACTAAACAATTGCGAAAACAATTATTGAATATCTTTCATTAATTGATATGACAACTTCTTCATTTAATGTAAACTAAAAATATAAAATCAAAAAAATGCAACTTATAGATAACCTATTATTGATAAAAATTTATTTTTCTAATTTTTAACTAATTTAAATACCTTTTATAAAATTCCACATATTGGGTTAATCAATCAATAAGTAAAACAAGGGGGGGGTAAAAAATTAAACCAAAAGAATATTTTTTATCAAAGTTGATGATTTTTATTCTATCAAATTTTGCTTTTTGTCAGGAAATGCGAATAAAGTTTCAATTATCCAATCATAGTAATCCATATTATAAATATAGTCATTACGATGCTAATTTAAAAATTGCTCATGAAAACTGGGGTTTATTGATTAATCCTGAAATTGTTGATAGCTATGTTGGGAAGCAAATACTTGGGGCAAATTTTTCTAGGGAAAAATTTATGGGAAGATTCAAGAAATCATTATTAACATATGAAAAAAACAATTTAATTTTCCGGTTTGGTAGATCTCCGATCAAATGGGGTAAAAGTTATAATCATTCAATCATTCAATCAGGACATGCGCCTTCTTATGACCACGCATATTTTAAATTAAACTTTAGCAATTTTTCTGCTGAATTTCTTGCTGGCCAATTAGGTTCTAAAAAATTTAAATATGATAGAATATTGAGGTTAATCAGTGGCCGACGGTTTTCAGGTTCTTTTTTAAATGATAAGTTAAATATTTCTATTGGGGAACAGGTAATTTATACCGGGAAAAATCGTAATTATGAAATATTCTATTTAAACCCTGTGATTCCTTATGTTTTCGCGGCTTATGAAGATAATGATCTGGATGTAGGTAATCAGAATAACGATAACTCAATGATCTTTTTTGATGGAAGTTATATAATCGGCGGAAAATATTTTATTTACTTCGAATTTATTATAGATGATATCCAAATTTATAATGATCCAGTTCAGGATATGTTAGGATCGAAAATTGGGGCTAAAAGTGAAACGAATATTTTTGGCCTTTTTATTGATTGGGAGGCTGAATATACAGAAATCGATACTTGGACTTATATTCATTCTGGGAGGGGTCAATTTACAAGTTGGGAAAATCTAAATCACCCCATTGGATATCCATATGGTGGTGATCTAAAATCAATAAGAGTTTCGAATCAGGTCTGGCTAAAAAAGGACAGATTATCAATTGAAACAAAATATAATTGGTTAAATAAAGGCAGCATAAATATCAGTGATGAGTGGGGAAATGTTGATAACCTCAAAGACCCTTTCCCTTCAGACCCTGCAAAAACATATAATCTTATCCAATCCGCGCTGGGATTTCATTCAAAAAATTTATCAATATTGTTAGGGTATACAAATATTCCATTAAATTATGAAATTGCTAATAATTTGATTGAAAATTTAAAGGGAGGATTTTTTATTGATTTAAAACTAAATAAAGTAATTAATTTCAGGTGAAATAGAAATTTTAGAAAATTTATTGAATGCAAAAAACCAGTTGAACTTTAATAATCAATTATATCCCTTTACGTGTTTTTTTATTGTGTTGAGAAAATTACTTTGACAGTGAAGATAATATTCATAATTTGGGTCGAATTATAAAATATGTTATACGGAGTTATGAATATGTACAAAAATTACTTGTCACTTGCCATTGGAATGATCTTTGGAATAGGAATTCTGTTTTCCCAGGAGGAGACTGCTGTGGAAGAAACAGTTTCTGAAGAAGTTCAGGTTGAAGAGACTCAAGCAGAAGAAGAAGAAGAGCTTCTGGAATATGTAGAGGAAGTTCCTGGGGGTGCATTGTCAGGGTTTAGCTTAGGTTTTACTGGTAGTGTTGGATTTGTAAATGGTGAGTTTATCACAGATACGCCAGTTGGTGGAAGTTTAGTGATAAGCACTCCGTTTGGGTTTAAGATTGGAGAAGGATTACGTTTCAATATTAGCATTGCCGTTGGATCTTACACTGGCACTGCTCTCGATGCTGCGGAGGGGACTGATGTTCTGCAAGACCTTGATTTAGCACCAATGGTACTAGGTGTCGGCGGAAATCTCACTTTAGCAAAATTTATTTTTGCTGAGGGCCACGTAGGTACAGTTGGCGATGGAACTGGTGTAAGAGGTTTTGCTGGAGTGTCATTAGAAAGAATAATGAAGCGCTCCCTCGGCCTACCAGTAAATATTCTAGTAGGTGGTGAGGGGTTTATTTCTACTGAGATGAAAACAGGATATAACGATTCGTATTGGGGTGGCCTTGGTGTCCGTCTAGATTATTCATTTTAAACTATTTTTGATTTTAAAAAAAAGGCGGTTTTAAAAACCGCCTTTTTTTTAAAAGTGTTTTCTTTAACTTCCATTCTTAAGCTTATACCAAAGCTAACATAGCAACGGACTAATATGTCTGCATTATTCTATTTTACCTTATCGTTTGGATTAACCCTGTGGTTCTCAAGGTTCCTTCTTCACTATATGGATCCTACTTTTTTTATGGATCATCCAACAGATCGAAAAATTCATTCAAAGCCAATACCTCGGTTTGGGGGGATTGCGTTTTCTATTGTGATAATGCTTTTTGGTTGGATTTTTTTAAATAAATCGGGCGTTTACTCATGGTATTTTATTGGTGGTTTCAGCCTATTCCTTATAGGTGCTATTGATGATTATTTTACACTTTCGTGGCGTTACAAACTACCGATACAACTTTTTGTGGGCTTTTTTTTAATTATTCAATTTTATCATGACATTAACTTTGTGTCCTTTTTTGGATACCAATTACCCGAAAGTAAACCCTTATTATTGATAGTTTTCTTACTTTGGTTTATAGGAATTACCAATGCCATAAATCTAATTGATGGAATGGATGGCCTAGCCGGTGGTTTTATGTTTTTAGTCACTCTGGCTGGGTGCCTTCTTGGGTTCTCAAATGATGCGCCCTATTTTATGTATATTAATGTAATTGTTGGTGCCTCGCTTCTGGCTTTCTTACATTTCAATCAAAACCCTGCACGATTTTTCATGGGTGATGCGGGTAGTTTGTTCTTAGGTTATCATTTAGCTGTGATGCCATTGTTTTATTTTGTTGCTGATAATTCATCTAACGGAATTATTAATATTACTCCTTTTATTCTTTTAGCCTCATATTTAATTGCTGATACTACAAGAGTTTTTGTTCTTCGCATTCGTAAAGGGCATCACCCTTTAGAACCAGACCAACTTCACTTACATTATCAACTTTACCATTATGGTAAATCACAAAATGGTACCCTTATAAGTATTTTTCTACTTGCTGGAATTGGTTGCTCTATTGCAGTTATGCCGGAATCATTAATTGGGGAAAATGTATTTTTTTTAATTTTCTACTTACTTTGTCTTTCTTCCTTTGCTTTTATTGATGTGGTACCACGCTCATTTGTGAAAATTTTAATGGATCTTTTTAAAAAACTTCGGACTACTAATAAAGATCCGTGGCCTCATAAATTATTATTTAGAATAAGATATCTTCCAGTAGCAATTGGAACTTACTTTTTTTGCATCATTTATACTTACAGAATAGAATTTTTTCAACTGACTTCAATGCAAACTTCAATATTGATTATTGCAATTATTACTTTGTTTCTTTTGAAAGATACTATTTCTTCTGAACATAGAAAATTTGAGGCAGTTTTAATCAGCATTGGGATTTTGCAAGCAATAATAATAAGTCTTGGGCACCAAAATAATTTAACACCAATTGAAGACCAAAATGGTATGAACCATCTTGTCAGTTGGATGAGGTATGGTGCCTTGGCTTTCTCTGGAGTAATTATTTCAACAAATTATATACTACATACTGATTTACTGGGGTCGGGTTTTTGGTCAATTACCGACCTGCTAATTTTATTCACATTAATAGGAATTAATAGTCTTCAATCTTTAGGGCTAATCCTGCCTCCTTCATTTGCTTTAGAAATTGGACTAGTATATTACACGAACAAATTATATTTGCCTCATTTATCAACACTTTTTACTAGAGAGGCCATTTGATATATCATTTTTCAAAGACCTCAGATAATTCAAATTAGTTTAAGGAAAAATGATAGGGTACAATAAGCGCACTATGAAAAAATTATTATTAATGGTTGTTTTCCCCACTGTTTTTTTACATTCGCAATCTTCTCTGGATATTTTGGATTCATTATATGACACCAATGAATGGAAGCTTGAAAATTTTTTTAGTGATGGGACAAGGTTTGAAACAAAAAAAATATTTAACAAAACCCTAATTGCAGTTAGAGTAAGTCGCATTGAAAAAATTAATCCTAATGTCATAAGCAATGTCGTAATGGACTTAGATAATTATGGAGAATTTTTATCTAATGCTAATACCCTAGACTCTAGAATTTTAAATATGACAGATGAATACGTAGATGGTTACCAGCATATTAAAGTCGCGTTACCATTTTTTAGTGATAGAAGGTATTGTTTCCGAATGAAATCATTTGATTGGACTAATAATGATTCGTTAAATATTATTGAGTGGTATTTGCTTGAAAAAAATGAATATGAATCATTCAATAAAGAAAATGATGTTGAATCTCTTTACTTGAACTTTGGAGCAGGCTCGTGGTCTGCAAAACAAATTGATAAAAAAAAATATGAAATATCATATAGTTTATACATGGATCCAAAAGGATCCATCCCTAATTTTTTAACACAAAAAATAAATGCCATGAACATTATCAACTTGTATGAAGATATATTATCCGAAGCAAAATTACGAATCGAGGGAAAAAGTATAGGAAAGCGATTTAATTCTAAAAACAGTATCAGTACTAAAAAAAGTTATCGTTTTTAATTTAGGATGTTCTGATATTAAAAAAATTTATAAATTTTATAGTTAGTTGCACCAGCAACTAAAGTAGTTGTATATTCAACTAATGACTGATAAAGAATCACTAAATCTTCACATGAATCTAGGCATGCTTTTAAGCAATGCACACAATTCGATGACAAAAAGATTTTTGCAAAATACGCATAAAATTGGCCTTGATATTTCTCTTGACCAATGGATGGTTCTTGGACCAATTTGGAAATTAGATGGGGCATGTCAAAAAGATTTATCTGAGTATTGTTTGAAAGATAAGACAAGTATAACCAGAATAATAGACACACTTGAAAAAAAAAAATTGGTTGTGCGAGTGCCAGACCAATTAGATCAGAGAATGAAAAGAGTTGTTCTAACTGCGCATGGTAAACAATTGTTTTTTGATGTACTGCCAGTAATGAGGAAAACCCGAGAAGAGGTTGAAAAAAACATCCCAAAGAAAGATATCAATACATTTAAAAATGTATTAATACATATTACAAGTAATTTAGAAAATGAAGAAGGTTGACCGTGCAACCAATATTATATATTTTGTCTTATTAGCATTATTAAGTGGATGTATTGCTCCAAAAGCGATCCCTTTTGATGAAATACATACATCTGTACCAAATAATTGGACAACTGAAATACCCGATAATGATCTCTACACTGGTGACTGGATAAAAGTTTTTGGTGATACAACTCTTGTATCCATTATTGGTCAAATAAAAGCTAATGGCCCAGATTTAAAATCTATCATATTTAGACAAAAAATGGCTTATCAAAATGCAAAGATAAACGGTGCTTCAGTTTTCCCAAACGTGGGTTTTCAATTTAACGGATCAAGAAATAAACAAAATTTGTCTGGCTTTGGCTTTGCAGATGCTTTCATGAATTTAGAAGGTGAATCAGATTCCAGTACATCTAATAGCGGACAATCAAATCAGGTCATTTCATTTGATTCAGAGACATATGGATTGAATCTTAATTTTCAATGGGAACTTGATGTCTGGGGTAGGCTGTTAAATGGGCGGAAAGCAGCTTTTAAAGATTTTGAATCAACAAGTTATGACCTTTCCTATCTGAGGTTTTCCACTCTTGTGAGAAGTGCTAAAATTTATTTCCAAAATATAGAAGCTTATCAACAATTGGAACTCGCAAAGGAGTCTTTTTCTAGTTTAGCAGAAATTAGGGAACTGGTGAAAGACCGCTACAACAAGGGTCTCAGATCAAGTCTTGATTATCGTCTTGCCCAAACTTCAGTATCAACTTCCAGAGTTTTAATTGAGAACCGTAAAAATCAGATGATAATTTTGAAACGTCAATTAGAAATTTTAATGGGAGATTATCCTTCTGGAAAACTGCATATTTCCAAATCATTACCCGATAGTCTTCCATTGATCCCAAATACTGTCCCAGGAGATCTATTAATAAGAAGACCAGATATACGTAGTTTAATTTCAAAAATTGATGCTTCGGGTTTTCGGGTTGCACAAGCCAAAAGAAACCTTTTACCAGGTATCGGTTTAACAGGAAGCGCTGGAACATCAACAAGAGAACTTGAAGAATTATTCAATGGTGAAAATTCTATATGGAATGTAGGTTTAAATATTACTAATCCTATTTTTAATGGTGGGCGCCTGAAAAGAGAAATTGAAATGCAAAAGGCAGCCCTAGAACAATCAAAGCAAGAATTTAAACGTGGTTTATTAATATCTTTTTCAGAGGTAGAGCAATTACTCAATTTGGAAAATTCATTATTAGTACAAATAAAATCTATTAATGATGCTGTTCAACAGTCAGGAGATGCATATAAACTATCTAAAGACAGATACGATAAAGGAGTCACTACTCTAGAATCTGTTTTGAATAGCCAAAGGCAATATAATGATCTTCGTTCGCAATACTTGTCTATTAAAAGGCAGAGAATCGAAAATAGATTATCATTATTGCTGGCTCTTGGGGGAGACTACGAAATTAAAAAAAATGAAATAAAGAACTAAAGATGATTAAAATAAAAAAATATTTTGGAATTAGTTTTCTTTTATTAAGCGTATTAATTGCATCTTTTCTCGTTAGAAATAAGCCGATAGCAGGGACTGACAAATTTGAAAAAACTATTCCGTATGTAGAGGCAATGATTTTGATGCCCCAAACAATAATGGCATCAATTTCTTCCCAAGGTGTAATTACACCTTCTCATTCTTTAACATTACTATCGGAAGTAAATACTAAGGTGGCGTGGATTTCCTCAAAGTTAGAAATTGGCTCAAGTTTTTTTAAGGGGGATACACTAATAAAGCTCGAAAAAAGAGATTATGAGCTAGCCTTAATTAATGCAGAATCGAATGTGTTAAACGCAAAATTAAATCTTGAAAGAGAAAAAGCCGAATCCGATCTAGCTACGGCTGAGTGGAGTAGAGTTGGAGCAGGAACTGGAACCGATCTCGCACTTAGGAAACCTCAACTTGCACAGGCCAGAGCTACCCTTGCCGCAGCTGAGGCAAATCTGGAAAGTGCGCAACGTAACTTAAAAAGAACAGTTTTCGTTGCTCCTTTTAATGGGAGAGTGAGAGCTAAAAATATTGATCTAGGTGTTGCTGTTTTTCCAGGAACGGTCTTAGGAAATATTTATGATACAGAAATTTTTGAGGTAAGATTACCCATAGCAGATCAAGATCTACCCTTCATAGGTTTGAAGTTTGATGGAAAGCAAATACCAAAGAATGAACAACTTGAGACAAATCTATTTTTTGGAGATTCGCAAATCGATGCAAAAATTGTGAGAGCTGAAGCAGAAGTGGATGCAATAACCAGAATGATGTCCATAGTATCGCAAATTAATAATGTTGATTACTCAGCACAAAAAAGTAATATCGCGGTAGGACAATTTGTGCAAGCAGAAATTAAAGGAGTCAGAATATCAAATGTATTTGTCATTCCTAGAGATAGGGTGAGAAATGAATCTATATGGGTTGTTGATAAGTTTATGAAATTATATAATCGTCCGGTGGAAATTATTCGTTATGAAAAAGAATTTGCAATAATTGGTGAAGGTATCCAAGATGGGGATAGATTACTGACATCTAGAGTATCATCGCTAATTAATGGAACAATAGTTACTTTTGATTTGGAATAATCTTAATGAACACTATAATAAAATGGTTCGTAAATAATGGGGTTGTTGCAAACCTTTTAATGATTTTTATTCTTTTGTCTGGTGTATTGACAATACCATTATTAAAAATGGAGATTTTCCCAGAGCTTGACTTAAATATAATTAATGTCTCTGCAGTATATCCGGGAGCAAGTCCATCAGATGTGGAGGAGGCCATATGTGTTAGGATCGAAGAACGTCTAATGGGTTTAGAGGGCATTAAGCAGATAACATCAACTGCATCCACAAATTTTGGAAGTGTGAACGTTGAAATTATGCAAGGGGAAGACCTAAGTGAGCTAATGGATAAAATTAAGGTCCAAGTTGATGCTATAGATACTTTTCCTGAAAATGTCGAAAAACCAACAATTCAAAAGTTTGTTGGAGTAAATCCTGTATTAACTGTTGCCGTTAATGCAGATGTTGATGAATTCACTCTTGATAATTTTACTGAAGAAATAAAAGATGGATTAGATGCGCTTCCCGAGATCACTTTGACAAACAGAATTGCAAAACAGAACCAAGAAATTTCAATTGAAGTTAGTGAACATAATCTTAGAAAGTATAATCTTACTTTTTTTCAAATATCTCAAGCAATAAAAAATTCATCTATTAACATGCCTAGTGGTAGTATAAAAAATAGTAATGGTGAGATTTTGATAAGGTCAAATAATCAAGGACTGTCTGTAGGAGATTTTGCTCAAATACCAATTATTACCAGATCTAACGGAGCAGTAGTTTATCTTAGTGATATAGCAAATGTTCAAGATCGTTTTGAAAACACATATGATCTAGACATTTTATTTAATAGCCAAAAATCTAATTTGATAATGGTATACAGGATAGGCAACCAGAATGCGATAACAATTTCAAATGCAGTTAGAGAATTTATTACCAATAAAAACAAACAACTTCCAGATGGTGTAAGCGTAACCGCTTGGGACGACGAGTCAATTGTCCTTAGGGGTAGAATAAATACAATGACGAAAAATGCGCAGCAGGGACTTTTTTTAGTAATCATCGTTTTAACTTTGTTTCTAAAACCAAAACTTGCTTTCTGGGTATCGCTTGGTATCCCTATTTCCTTTCTAGGAGGATTTTGGTTAATGCCCTTGCTAGGATTATCAATTAATATGTTATCTTTATTTACTTTTATATTGGTGCTTGGAATAGTTGTTGATGATGCAATCGTAGTTGGAGAAAATATTGCACTTTTTCGAGAAAGAGGTTTAAGTCCAAAAGAGGCTGCAATAAAAGGAGCTTCCCAAGTATCTACCCCAGTATTTTTTGCAATACTTACAACAATGGTGACATTCTCTCCTATGCTAGCAGTAGAGGGTGAAATTGGAGCTATTTGGAGAATTTTTCCTCTGGTCGTTATATCAGTACTTTTCTGGTCTTTATTTGAGAGTTTAACAATTTTACCAGCCCACCTTGCTCACAGTCATGATAGGTTACCTAAAAATAAACGTTTAAGATCGCTTAATGATAATTGGGAGTCATTTCAAAAGAAAATTATATCATGTCTCCATTTTATTATTGACAGATTTTACAGACCAATATTAAAAATATCGGTGTCAAATCCGGTTTCATTTTTATTTATTGCAGCAGGAATTTTTATATTGACTATTGGGGTTACCGCAGGCGGGATTATCAAGTTTTCCTTCTTCCCTCCTGTTGAAGCTGATTTAGCTGTTGCAACTATTGAATATCCATCGGGTACAAATATAGAAAAAACCAGAGAGGGATATAAAAAGCTTGATGAGGCCGCACGGATTCTTGAAAAGCAGTTGGATGGTGAGTTTCCAGATAGCCCTAGTGTAAAAAATATATTATCAACACTTGGATGGCAACCAATGAGGTCAAAAAGTGCGAGAGGACCTGGGAATTTAGCCGCTAACTTTGCTGGGTCTAATATGGCTGAAGTCGCTATAGAGCTTACTCCGGGAGAAAATCGTTCAATCAGTACAGAAGAAGTGGTGCGACGTTGGAGAAATATTATGCCTGAAGTAATTGGAGCGAAAGAAGTGAATTTTGCATCAAGCCTTTTTTCAGTTGGGGATGCATTAAATATTCAATTATCTAGTAAATACATTGAGGAATTATTAAATGCAAAAGATGAAATAAAAGAAAAATTATTAGAGTTTCCTGGTGTCTTAGATATAAAAGATAATTACAATGTTGGAAAGGAGGAGATAAATATAATTCTCCTACCTGCTGCAATAAATTATGGTATAAATATGATGATGGTTGCCAATCAAGTTCGTCAAGCTTTTTTTGGTTTGGAAGTGCAAAGTATTCAAAGGGGTAGAAATGAGGTTAAAATAATGCTAAGATATCCTGAGAGTGACAGAAAATCAATTTCTAATCTTGAAAATATGATGATAAGGACTCCAGATGGATCTACCATTCCTGTACGCCAAGTTGCTAAATTAGAAATTGGTGAGGGGCTATCATCAATTCAAAGAAAGGATAGAAAAAGGTCAATTAATATTACTGCGGATGTTGATTTATCTATCACAACGGGCAATGAGGTAGTTGCAGCTCTGAACAAAACAGTGTTACCCCCAATCGTTAAAAAGTATGGCTCTATTTCATATAGTTTTGAGGGTGAGCAGCAAGCTCAAGGAGAAAATTTAAAGTCCCTAGGAAAGAATTTTCTCTTAGCCATGGTTGTTGTATATATTTTATTAGCAATTCCATTCAAATCTTATTTCCAGCCACTTGTTGTTATGTCATCAATTCCATTTGGATTAACTGGTGCCGTTTTTGGTCATTTAGTGATGGGTATGAATTTTTCTATACTTTCTGTTATGGGCATTGTCGCCCTGACAGGAGTTGTTGTAAATGATAGTTTAGTAATGGTTGATTTTATAAATCGTTATCGAAGAGAGGGGTATACAATACGTGAAGCAGTGCTAGAAGCCGGGCCTAGGAGGTTTCGCCCGATTTTTTTAACCTCCCTAACCACTTTCGTTGGTTTAGCTCCATTGATTATGGAAAAAAGTATGCAGGCTAAGTTTATGATACCCATGGCTGTTTCACTGGCTTTTGGAGTTATATTTGCCACAATGATTACTCTTTTATTGGTTCCTGTTTCTTATTTAGTTTTAGAAAAATATATATTAAAAACAGAGGTAAAATAAATGAAAGTAGCTATCATTGGAGGAACTGGTTATGTTGGGTCTTACATAATTGACGAACTAATTAGTAATAACATTACTCCTAAGGTTCTTGTAAGGAAAGGTTCAGAATCAAAATTAATTCATCCTAATGATTGTGAAGTAGTTTTGGGTGATGTTGAAGATGAGACTAGTATTAAAAACACAATCAAGGACTGTGACTGTGTAATATATTTGATTGCTCTCATCAGAGAATTCCCTTCAATTAATCTTACTAATGAAAGGTATCAGTTTAAGGGTTCAGAGCGTGTTGCTAAAATTGCAAGAAATCAGGGAGTAAAACGTTTTGTTTTGATGAGCGCTCTTGGGGCTGATGCTAGTCCTTCTGCTTCAAATTATATGAAATCAAAACATTTATCTGAACAAGCAATTAAAAATTCTGGATTAGATTGGACAATAATAAGGCCTTCCTCTTTATTTGGTGACCCAAGAGGAGGAGGTAGACCCGAGTTTTGCTCAATGCTTGATAAATTGATGCTGAATCTTATCCCTTTTCCAAGATTTTTACCATTTCCTGCGCCATCCTTTTTTGAAGGGTTCAACCCATTAAGCGCCGGGGGCTACAGTTTATCAATGGTGCATGCCAAAGATGTTGCCAAAGTGTTTGTAAAAAGTATTTTAGATAAAGAAATGATAAGAGAAACAATTGAGATAGGTGGAGAGAGAGATGTAACATGGAATGAAATTATTAAATCAATAGGAAAAGTTACCGGGCAGAAAATCATGATGGTCCCAGCGCCTTTTTTTGTTATTTCATCAATTGCTTCAATTTTTGATAGGTTTGAATGGTTTCCTGCTGGTAAAGATCAATTAAATGATCTTGTTAAAGGCAGTACATGTAATTCAAGTGAAATATTCAAAAAATATGAAATTGAACCTATTCCTTTTAATATTGAAAATTTAAACTATTTAAAAAACTAAGGAATTATGAAGAGTAGAATTGTTTTTTTATCCAGTATTTTCACACTGGTGTTCTCTCAAAATGGTATTATTTCTGGATTCATATCGGATTCCTCATCTGGAGAGGCGCTTATTGGAGCAAATGTGATGCTTCAAGAAACTGGTCAGGGAATGGCTACAGATATGAATGGGTACTATATTATACAAGATATTAAAGCAGGAAACTATACAATAATGGTGTCGTATGTGGGGTTTAATACAAAAAGAACCTCATTGAGTATTAATCAAGGTGATTCAAAAAAAATTGATATAAACCTAGCTGAAGAAGTCGTTGAATTATCGCAAATAGAGGTGACTGCAGAAAAAATTCAAAGGCGAGATAATATTCAACCAAGTAAAATAAATTTGAGTCCAAGGATGATGAAATCTGCTCCGGCATTGGCAGAGCCTGATTTGTTTAGAACAATTCAGGCTTTACCGGGTGTGTTAACTACTTCTGAGTTTAGTACAGGACTTGTAATCCGTGGTGGTAATACCGATCAAAATCTGATCCTTTTAGATGGTATAACAGTGTACAACCCATCACATTTGGGTGGTATATTTTCAAATTTTATTGTAGATGGTGTGAAAGAAGCTGAGCTTATAAAGGGGGCATATAACGCAGAATATGGTGGCAGACTATCTGCCGTTTTAAATGTGATAAGTAGAGAAGGAAACAGAAAAAAATTTAAAGGAAAAGCAAATCTCTCGCTTTTATCTGCACAAACCACAATTGAGGGTCCTTTCTATAAGGGAGCATGGTTATTATCGGGTCGTCGAACTTATTTTGATATTTTATTACCTAAAGTTTTACCTGCTGCGCCAATACCTCCATATTACTTTTATGATATACAAAGTCATATATTCTCTGATCTTACCTCAAGAGATAGATTGTCAATAAGCTTTTATAATGGGATAGATGATCTTCTATTTGATACGTTTGGCCTTGAGGCAAGGTGGGGTAATAACACTCTGAGTGCTCATTATAGGAGGGTTTTTTCTGAAAGGGTAATAGGGAACTTTTTAATGGCAAAAAGTATCTTTTTCACTGATTTTGGCTTGGGAGGATCCAATGGACTGAAGAGTTCAAATAAGATAGAGGATAATACAATATCAGCTGATATGACTTGGTTTAGATCATCTAAAACAACTATTAAATATGGTTCTCAATTTAAAACCCTAGGTTTTAAGTATCTTAATTCTTTTCAAGATTCAATAGCATTTGATGTAAATACCAAGCCTTCTGAAATCGCGGGGTATGTAAAATTAAAATATTCACCAAATAGTCTGTTCATTATAGAACCTGGTCTTAGATTGAATTATTATAATGTTTATTCAAGTTCTATTTTTCCAGATCTTCGTTTAGGGATGAAATATTTACTAACAGATAATAGATATCTTAATCTTTCTGTTGGTAATTACCATCAATTTATCTGCACTTTTCAAGATGATTTTTATCCTACAATATTAGATCAGTGGATTGCTGCAGATTCTTCAGTATCTCCAGGTAAATCGATTCAATTTGTATTAGGGTATGAAGAATACATTCGAAATATGTATAAAGTTCAGATTGAAGCATATTATAAGGATATAAAAAATCTACTTACATTTGAAGAAACACGATCAACAACGGATGCGGAGGTATCTGATGAAAAATTATCTGATATATTAACTCCAGCAAATGGTTACGCATACGGTCTAGAACTATTTGGTCAAAAAATGTCTGGAAAACTTAGCGGATGGTTAGCATATACTTT
>CEOF01213825.1_pt1 | contig 19733 bp, 19 predicted proteins | sample 361311 | NCBI WGS metagenome assembly CEOF01 (sample SAMEA2619667, study PRJEB7988) | marine metagenome | biome: marine biome (ENVO:00000447); feature: surface water layer (ENVO:00002042); material: "saline water (ENVO:00002010), including plankton (ENVO:xxxxxxxx)" | depth 5 m
AAAATAAATAGATTTAGACACTATGTGTCTAGATCAAATGAGATTGATATTATGCTTATGATAAATATAAAATTTATTTTAATATTTTTTATTATTGTCACTTATTCGAATGCCTTATTTTCAAAAGATATTCCTATAATTGTTATAGCGCCAAATAAAAAAGCTCAATCTTTGTCAACTGTGGGTACGTCTGTTACCGTTTTTGACGAAAAATATTTAAAAAATAGTAATGAGTATTTTCTTGGAGATATATTGTCATCTAACTCAACAAGCACAAATTTTTTTCAAAGTGGTGGTCATGGAACAGTTTCGGCTATACAACTTAGAGGTCTACCAAAAAGATATTCTACAGTTTATATTGATGGTGTTAAAATGTCTGATCCATCAAATGTTTCTAATGATTTTGATTTTAATAATATTTTAACTAGTCAAATTTCAAGAGTAGAAATATTAAAAGGCAATCAAAGTTCTGTTTATGGGAGCGGAGCAATAGGTGGAACAATACATATTACTACGAAAAAAGGTAAACCTGGGTTTAATAAAGGTTTGAATTATTCATCTGGATCAAATAACACTCATGATATGTCTGCCTCACTCTCAGGAGGAGACGAATATAAAAACTATTTCATTGGTGTTCAAAGATTTCAAACTGAAGGAATTTCTCAAATGATGCATAATGATGAAAAAGACAGGTACAGAAATAATGGTTTGACAGCAAGTTATTCTTATAAATTCTCAGATGATTTAACTTTTCAAAGTAATTATAGAATTTCAGATACATATCTTCAATATGATGCCGAATGTGTTTCATCTGCATTTGGATGTTCACCAAGCTATGATCATAGTGAAGAAGTAGATGCTATAGAGTCATCGGCAAATGTGAGTTTTACACACAAAACATTAGAAAATTTTGAAAATAAGTTAACTCTTGCAAAAACATATATAAAAAGAATTTATGGTGAAGCTGTAAATAGTAAAAATGATGCACAGGATAATTACTATGGAGATAGATATTCTTTTATGTACCAAGGAAATTATAATTTTAATTTAGATAATAATTTAATATTCGGTGTGGAAAGAGAAGATGATGCAATAGGTTATAATAAAGATATGTCTGGCAGAGAATACAGAGATGCTTATGTAACATCCAAATTTTTTGACTTCCAAAGAAGATTCACTAAAAATATTTTTGGAACTTTTGGTTCAAGATTTGATAATCATTCATTAGCTGGCAATGAAGACTCTCACAGAGCTACTTTAGCATATTTATTCGATGATAAGTCTACAAAAATAAGAGGTTCATACGGGACGGGTTTTAGATATCCTTCTTTGTACGAGTATTATTTTTATACATCATCTGGGGGCTACGATGGTATTGAAAAAGCTGAGAATAGTAGAAGTTTTGACATAGGTTTAGAAAAATCATTTTTAGATTTTGATTTAAAAATTGATATATCTTATTTTAACATTAAATATGATGATGTTCTTGAAGGTTGGCAGACTACAGGTTGGGATGCAGGAAATCATCCAGGAACTGTTAAAACTCAAGGACTAGAATTAGTCTCAGATTGGAACTTAAATGAGAGACTAAATTTTAAATTAAACTATACTTATACTTCCTCATATGATGGAGCAGAGCAAGATGACCCTAATAAGAGTTCGAGTTTTACAAATGCTCAATTAGTAAGAGTCCCTAGGAACTTGTTAAATTTAAGTACAAATTTTAGATTACCTGGTTATGAAAAATTCAATTTAATTTTAAATACGAAATGGTCAGATGTTGCAAGAGATTACGGTAATGGAAATAGAACGTTTGATGATGAAAGGACTGACGATTATCTAGTAAATGATTTATTTGTAAATTATGATTTATCTAACTCTTACAAATTATATTTTAATATAACTAACTTATTTGATGAGAAATACGAAACCGTTAGAGATTACTCTCAAATGCCAAGGACTTTTAATTTTGGCATCAAAAACAATTTTTAAAACAAGAAAAATTATAGAATTTATAACTTTAAAATTATAGTATATAATAAATTAATGAATTATTTTAAAATAACTTTAGGCATTCTTCTATGTTTGTCTGTAAGCAGATTAATTCCTCATCCTCCAAATTTTACAAGCTTAATTGCATTAAGTTTTTATGTTCCAACGTTACTAGGTATAAGATATCTGCCTGCTTTAATTATTTGTTTTGTTATTACAGATCTGATAATTGGTTTTCATAGTCTAACTTTTTTCACTTGGGGCAGCGTAATTATAATCAGCCTCATTTCAAAATTTTTTAATAAAAGTATTTATTATAGAATTTTTGGAGCTTTAACTGGTGCATTTTTATTCTTTTTAATAACAAATTTTGGAGTTTGGATGCTTGGTTCCTATGGATATTCATTTAGTGGATTAATTTCATGTTTTATTTTAGCTATTCCTTTTTTTGGAAACACTATTATATCAACTATAATATATGCAACAATAATAGAGTTAATTTATAAATTGTTTTCTAAAAATAAAATTTTTATATCAAACTAACGTCTTGCACTATAATCAGATTTACCAATTATTAAATCGACTATACTCAATAAAATAAATTGGTGAACGTTTTCAATTAAGTTATATGCTTTTGAGTCTACCCAAAAGTTTAGATGACCAATTTTTTTTAATTCGTTTTTTTTCGAATGCCCTGTAAAGGTGACAAGCTTTCCAAATTTTTTTCGCTTAAAATAATTCGCAGCATTTATCATATTTTTTGATCTTCCACTTGAGGATATTAAAATAAGTAAATCTCCTTTATCACAATAATATTTAACCCCATTTTCAACCCACTTCTCATATCCATAGTCATTTGAGAAACAGGTAATTAAATCCGCTTCATTAAAATTTATACATCGCACTTTTGCGTTTTTAGTTAGATCTACACTAAAGTGGCTTGACATAGCTGCACTACCACCGTTTCCTGCAACTATGATTTTTTTTTTATTTTTTTTAATCTTTAAAATTTCATTTTTTAAATTTATTGTCTGTTTGTGAAATTCAGGAATAATAAGACTTATAAAATCGTTATAATATTTATTCAGAAATTTAATTTCTTTCTTCATGTTTAAATAGTGAAATTAGTAAGAAAATCTATTAAGTCAACTAAATATTATTAATTTAAAAGATAACCATTTTTGTTAAAGAATTCATAACAAATGTCTGATACAATTTCTTCATTAAAATTATCAATTCCATATAATTTCCAAAATTGTTTTTCTATTATTTTATATTGTTCTTTTTTTTCAAATTTATTATTTAATATTTCGTACATTTGTTTAGTAGCGAGAAAAATTTCATCTGGAGAATTCTCTTCTAAATAAATATTTGATTTTTCATAATCTAAAGTATTTTGAAAATAACCAACATTTTTTTTTTTTATTTCGCTAATGGATAAATATTTATTATCATTTTTGTCATAATATTTTTTGAAAATTGTAATATTTTTTTTTTTTGATATTCCTGACCAATTATTTTGAAAAAAAGGAGCTCTATTTACCGAAACAATTGGCTTTCTATAAACTTTAGATGTCAACTGCAACCCAACATCGCCTGAAAGCCAAAAAAAACATTTATATGGTAAATATAAATCTAAAAAATCAGATCTTAAACTTGAATTAGCATAATCAAAAATATAGTCGCATTTTTTTTCTATTTTTTGATCAGTTGATTTTCCCATTCTTAAAACAAATATATTTTGATCTGCCAGAAAATTTGCAGCTTCTAAATAATTTTTAATATTTGAATTCCTATATGAATGGTGAGAATAATCTTTAGAAAAATTTGTTTTTAAGTATTCTTCATCCCTATTCATTAAACATACAAATCTTTTATTTTTTAGACCCATTTTATCTAACATTTTTTCACCATAAATAATTTCTTCATTTGTAAAAGTAAGTTGTGTATTATATTTATTTAGTAATAAAAATTTATCATTGGTATAAAACTTATAGTTTTTAATAATTTCAACTTTAGTTTTTAAAAAAAAAAAATTATTTATTCTATTTAGATAATGGCCAAGTAATGGAGGAACAATTTTAAAATTTCTTTTTACAACACTTTCTAAAAATAAATTACATGAATTGTAAAAAGGTGTTAAATAAAAATAATGAATTTTTTTTTTTTTAAAAATAAATTTTTTTTCCAACAAGTGTAATTCACTTTCTATTAAAAAGTGCCCAATTCTAGTATTTAAAATTTTTGTTAGAAATACTTCTTTTTTTCTAAAGAATTTTAATATAGTTAATATAAAAAAAATAATTAAGGCAATTAGGCTATAATAAATTTTGGCAAGCATTTTGGTCGTTTAGTATATTAAACTTAAATAAATATTATATAAGATTATATGAAAAAAAAAATAATAATAACATTAGGACCATCTTCTCTAAAAAATAACGTACTGAAAGAAATAAACAAATTAAAAATAGTAGATTTATTTAGAATAAACTTATCTCACACATCGATATCTCAATTAAAGATGTTATTAAAAAAATTAAACACCTTAAATATTAGACCTCTATGTATAGACACTGAAGGTGCCCAAATTCGCACTTCAAAAGTTAAAAAAAAGATATTTATAAAAAAGAAAAAATTAATAAATATTTTCATAGGAAGCAATTTGTCAAATGAAAAAAATATTTTTTTGTATCCATACTTTTCGTTTAAAAATATAAAAAAAAATACTTTAATTAAAATTGGTTTTGATGATTTAGTTTTAAAAGTTATTGGAAAAACAGTTCGAAATCTCAAATGTATTGTTTTAAATTCTGGTTATTTGGAGTCAAATAAAGGAGTTCACATACTAGGTAAGCTAGATTTGCCTGCAATAACAAATAAAGACTATGAAGCTTTGAAAATTTCAAAAAAATATAATATTAAATATTTTGCATTATCATTTGCTAACTCAAAAGACAGTGTAAAAAAATTTAGAAAAATCATTGGAAAAAACAAATTTATAATATCTAAAATTGAAACAAAAAATGGTTACAAAAATAGAGCAGAAATTTTAAAAAATTCTGATGCGGGGCTGATAGATAGAGGAGACCTCTCTAGATACGTGGATATTTCAAAAGTCCCAATCGCACAAAAAGAAATTTTAATTACAGCAAAAAAAATAAATAAAAAAATATATATCGCAACAAACCTATTAGAAACAATGGTAGATAAAGTTACTGCAACAAGAGCGGAAAGTAATGATATATTTAATAGTCTTAATGATGGAGCTAATGGTTTAGTGCTTGCTGCAGAAACAGCTATTGGAAAATATCCAATAAAGTGTCTAAAATTCCTTCACAATTGTATCAAATCTTTTGAAAAATATAAAAAAGGTAAATTTAATGATAAATTTATTTTTGATTAGTCAAAAAAAATAAATTCATAGTCCCCCAGAATAATTTAATTTTTTGAATAATCATAACCAATCATTAGTATTTATTATTGTTTCAGTACTTAGAGCCCAGCGTTGAAGATTGAATTATTACTTCTCATTTTAAAAGTCTCAACGCGTACAAAAGAATTTTTTCATGCCTTTGAGTATATAATCGATTTAATAAAATTATTTTTTTCAAGAATCTTCTTATTTCCATAGTCAGATAAATTATCTACTGAGGCCATTGAGCCCGCATAAAGTGAAAATTTAATATTCTTTGTAAACCTTATCAACAAACTTGATATTGCATACAGTGTGTCTCCAGATCCTGTTTTGTCAATAATATTACTTGCAAAAGCTGGACAAGAATAAAACTTATTAAACTTTTTTTCATACCACATTGATCCAAGTTTACCTCTTGTTACAACAATATGTTTGGTATTATTTTTTTTTGAAATTAATTTCATCAATTTTTTTATATCAGTACTTCTATCTTTTAATTCGTGACGTAATTCTTTTTCATTTAAAAAAATCGAAAATGAATTTTTGAATTTACTTAAAGAATTAAAACCATAACTTGTAGAATTTATTTGTGTAGTAAAAGATAAATAATCAGTTTTTTTTTTTAGAGTATCACACACTTCTTTAAATAAAAAATTATTCCCAAAATCTGGTGCTATAATTAGATCATATTTTTTTATATTTCTTAAGTATTTGATAATTTTATTTTTATCGTCTGCAGAATAGCTGTTTTGATCAATCTCATAAATTCCAAAAAATTTTTGATTACTTATATTATCAACAAATCTATTTTTAATTGGCGTGCTTGATTTATTTTTTTTAAAAAAAGTATTTTTATTGCATTTATTCAAACTTTTTTTAATCATCCTAAAATTCTTCTTGTCATTGCCTATTGAAATATATGTGTCAACTTTACAAAAATTTGATAAGTTTGCTGCAATTGAAATAGCTCCCCCGCAATAACTCTTAGAACTCATAATATTATAATTCATTATTGGGTCCTTGCCTGATTTTCCCAAAACTTCAGCAAATGTGTATTTATCAATGATACCCTCCCCAACTACTAAAATATTTTTTTTTTTTATATTTTCAAATTCATTACGAACGTATCTAGAAGAAATATTTAGTTCTTTAATAAATTTAATTTGATCTTTATTTTTTGATAGTGAATTAATCATTTTACTTGAACTATATTGCTTTCCTTTGGTTATATAAAATTCACCACCAATTCTTTTTATAGCGCTGACTTCTTTTTTTAACATACCATTGGTGTCATCAGCCAAAATCTTATAGTCTGGTCCTTTGCAATAAATTTTTGGCTTTATAAGATTAATATTTTTTACCGCATCTTTGCTTTTGGAGATAACTACATAATCTATGTATCTTATTGCACTTAAAACTTTTATTCTTTCATTTATTTTAAAAAAAGGTCTGTCTAAGCCTTTTTCAACAAATTTATCATTTGTGACAGAGACGACAAGTATATCTCCCTTTGATTTAGCCTCTTTAAAATGCTCAATATGGCCTAAATGAATAAAATCATAAACACCGTGACACATTACTATATTTTTATGTTTTGATAAATTTTTTATATTTTTTATAATTTTAAACGAGCTCATCCTAAATATTTAAACCATGTTTTAGTAACTGCTTTTATTTTTTCTTCGTCCATAAAGGTACATTCTTTCGTAAATGTAAATTTTGTGTTATAATTTTGACATCTTTAGATATATCTATCGGGTGTCTTGCTCTACCTGTAATTAATATTTTCATTTGAATAATAATTAATATTAATTTAAGTGATTTAAAAGAAAATTTATTAAATTTAATTAATAAGTATAAAAAAGCTGTATTTATTGAAAATTATTATTATAAAAAATCAAAAAATTGTAAAAAAATTAAATAGTTTTAATACTTAGATAATACCGATAATTTAAAAAAACCCTTTTCAAATAAATAAAAAAAGTTTCAAAAACTATTAATGGATACACAGCAATTTTTGTAAATAGGTAGATAAAACAAATAAGAAAAAATATTTTTTTATTATTTCGATGCCTAAAACAAAATTTTCTGATAAAATTATACTTTATAATGATCATGTTCAAATTTGGTTTTTTCGCATAATAGAAGGCATTATCATAATAATTTTTCATTTTTCTAAGATTAATTGCTTCATTAAAACAGTGTTTTATGTAAATTAGAATATTATTAATTTTCAAAATATCTATAATATTTTTAAATTCGTATTTGGTTGGTAGCATATTAAAAAAAATAAATTTTATATTGTCAACAATATTATTTTTAAAAAAATAATTTTTGTAATTAAAAATTTTTTTTTTTTTAAAAAATAAAGCCTCTAAACAAAAAAATTCATAATTAAAATGTTTCTCATAATCATAAATATTTTGATAATTCATTACAAAATTTTTTTTTTTTCTATTATATATTTTATCGCTCCACCATTTTTTTTTATCAAATGTTGTTTGAAGCATAATATTTCTATAAAATTTTATGTTTAAAAATCTACATAATCTTTTTATTTCTTGTGATGAGTTAAGTTTTAAACTTTCATATTTAATAAAAAAATTCTTTTTATCTTTAAGATATTTATTTTGATACCTATAAAAATCTTTAAACCACATTTGTAGCATATTAAAGTAGTGATGATTTTTTGAAGAATATATATCTGTCATATCATAACGATCCTTATCTATTCGATCTAAAATTTTCAGTCTTCTACTTAAATTTGGAATAATATCTCTAATTGTAAAAATATTTTTTATAACCGAAGAAGAATTTTTATCAAAAATTTCATGTGAAAATATGTCGTGAGTGTGAATTAATATAAGTTGTCTTCTATTTAAACTGTAACCTTTGGTTTTCCAATATGCTAAATTGATTGATACAAAAATATTTTCTAATGAGATTTTCTCCTGGGAAATAAAATATTTAAGATTTTTAATAAAATTTTTTTTATTTATTTTCAAATATTGTTTTTTGTTTGAACCTAGGTTTACTAAACCATTATATCCTCTCATTTTTTTGGTAGATATTAAACTAGGATGATGCTTTAATATTAAAGTAATAAGTAAGTCTGGATTAAGTCTATTTTTGTATTTTTTTACCCACATTAAATAATGTTGAGGTAAATATAATAAAGGATAAGCTGGAATCATTATAACTTGAGGCGAACCATCTAATAATGATTGTAAGAGTTTTGTAAAAGCTCCACCTGTTAATTGAGATAATGTTACAATTCTATTTTTTTTAAAAAAAGAAACTTCTTTTGATTTAAGTAGTTTTTTCAAATTTTATATTTTTTTTTTATTAGTTTAATGTTTTTAAGTTCTTTATTTTTTTTCAAATTAAACAAATAATCATATCTAATATCACTTTTTAAAACGTTCTCTTCTAAATTATATCTTTTAGATGATTTATTCTTTAATTTAATACCATTAATTATATAATCGCCTATATATAGTTTTTGAACTGTACCTTCCATTAAATGAATTAGTGCATCTCTTGGCGATGAAACTATTGGCAAACCATGTTTATTAAAACTAGTATTTAGAACACATCCAATGCCAGTTTTTTTCTTTACTTCTTTTAATAACTTATAATAAATACTTTTCTTATCTTTAACCACTTGTGGTCTCATAGTTTTATCTACATGAAGTGCGCACGGAATTTTAGATTCAAATTTACTATTTATTTTAAAAGCTATATTCATATAAGGAGAGTCTTGAAAATTTTTAATTATCTTCTTTGCATCTTCGTAAAGAATTGATGGTGCATACGGCATAAACCAATCTCTTTTTTTTAAATAACTATTCACTATTATTTTGCTCTCTAATTTTCTTGGGTCAGCAAGAACACTCCTTGCACCTAAAGCTCTTGGTCCCATTTCAGCTCTACCTTGAAACCATCCAATTATATTTCCAGATAGTATATCTCTTGCTGCACTAGCAACTAACGATTTTGTTTTAACTTTTTTATAATTTAGATTAAATTTTTTAATTTCTTTTAGAATTTCTGAGTTATTAAAACTTGGTCCAGTATAAGGATTAAAATTTTTTTTTCTGCTATTATAGAATTTATTCCTCGAATTAGAATAATTACTATATAAACCTCCACCTGCGGATAAACCCATATCGTTTGGTGCAGGGGGAACAAAAATATTAAAATTAAAATGTTCTTTAATTTTTTTGTTAATTAAAATATTTAAAAATATTCCTCCACTCAGACAAATATTATTATGTTCAATTTTATATTTTTTTATTTTTTTTTCCAAAATCTCTATTATTTTTTGCTCGCAAAAATACTGTCCAGTTCTAGCGATATCATGTGGTAAGTAACCCTCGGTAATCTTTTTTAATTTAGATGATATGTTTCTATTCAAATACTGAAATATTCTATATGGTCTATGCAGATCTGAGTTATATTTATCAAAATTTATTAGAGGATAAGAAAAACTTGACCCACTATTATATATCATATTTTCATTTTCATCTGATTTAAAAAGCTCCCCAAATTTTTTTAGTAAATTTTTTTTAATCTCACCATATCCTGATAATCCCATCAACTTACCTTCTTCAAAATCAGAAAATCCTGCAGCTCCAGTCAGATGATAATAAAAAGTTGGCAAAGATGCGCTGGACAGTCTATCTAAGGTCCTTATTTTCTTACTTTCGTAAACACCAAATTCTCCATATTTATTATTTTCACCACCTGCATCTAATGTCCAATATAAGCATTCTTTAAAATTTGATGTAAATACAGACAATGAAGTATGGGCTTTATGATGGTCACAAATTATCATTTTTTTATTTAAACCAAAATACTTTTCAATATTCCATAAAAATGGCTTAATTAATTTTGAATTTTTTCCACCAACAATGCAGACTTGATCGATTTCTTTGGGAAGAATTTTTAATGTATTAAAACAATTTAAGATTGTTCTATCTGGAAAAAATTTAGCTTCTCGATGAAGGGCTTTTGATAACTTAGATTCCTCATATGAGTATAAGATATTTGAATTTTCAACCAAGGATAAATTTAGGTCGTGGCTAGAAAAATCATAACTTGGATAAAAAGACAAAGTTTTCATGAGTTTGTGAGAAAGATATATTTTGATGGCATATTTACTTCTTTTAAAAACAATTTTGCAATTCTAATATAGTTTTTTTTTTTAATTGAAAAAAGTTTATATATTTTTGATTTAAAATGATTTTTATTATTGGTGAAGAAATGTAGCAATTCAGATATTTTTGTTTCATAAAAAAAATAATCTTTATATACAGTTATTTTTTTTTCATCTTTTATTTCTTTTTTCCATTTTTTAAATAGATGCATATCATTAGAAATAATTTTTCCTAATTTTAAAACAAGATATTGATTGGGAAAATTTTTTACTAAAAATTTTTCTATCTCTAATTTTTGTTTAAAATACTCCAGTTTTGAAACATTTAAATTTTTATTAGAAGAAAAATATACGATCTTTTTTTTTTTATTTTTAAAATTTGACAAAAAAATTTTAGTCATTTTAATATTAATTTTTCTACTTAAACTTTTATTATTTTCACAATCTTCTATGGAAGTAATACCCACACAATAAATTAAAATATCGAAATTTAATTCAAATATTTTTTTATTTATTTTGTTTTGAATATCTAAATAAAAATGATTTTTATCTCTATTCTTTTTATTTCTTGTTGTATAATAAAATATTATTTTTTTTTTTTTAAAATGATCAACTAATTTTTTACCTATAGAACTATCACCCGCAATTATTAAAAATCTATTTTTTGACACAGCAAATACATATTATATAGTGTGCCATTTTTACAAATCCAGTATGAACAATTTCGTCGTTCATTGAAAATAAAAAAACATTATGAAAAAATTTCTTTAATAATTTTTGAAAATCATCTCCAGATTTACAGTTAACATGGCCAAGTCTACTTGTCTTTGATGCATATCTCTGAGACTCAAGCGAAGGTATTCCTAAAATATAAACACCATTTTTACTTAAGCCAGAAATTGAATTTTTAATAAATCTTTTCTCATTTTTTTTTTTTATATGTTCAAACACATCCAGAGAATATACTCCATCATACAATCCTTTAAAATTTTTTTTAATTATATCATGTTCAAGAAACTTTATTTTCCATTTTCTGTTACTTTTTTCTTTTGCATCACTTATAAAAACTGGATCAAAATCAATACAAGTTAATTTTTTAACAGATTGTTTTACTACTGTAGAATAAAATCCATCTCCACAACCTACTTCTAAAACATTATCAAAGTTATGAAAAATTTTAGATACGAATTTATATCGAGATAAACTAAATAAAAAATGCTTTGGATCATCAATCCAAACCTGGTTGGCCATCATGCCGAGCTTTGTAATTCCAAATTTTTTTTTTATTTCAAAAATATTATTATATTGTGGTTCTTTTGTTTTCATAAATTAAAAGTTTGTTTTAAGCAAAGTATAATGGCTGTAAAGTAATTTTGTTTGTTTAATTTGAGGTTTATATTTCAAATATTTTCTTGAATATTTTTGTTTAAGATAATTTTCTTTATTTTTTGTAATATAGTGTAAATTTGTTGGTTTCTTTAATGCCAAAGATTTTATATTTCCTTTAGTTGCAACGACCATTGTCCTGCATACTCCATTATAATCTGTTGAGAATTTAAAAAAGTCATATTTCTTATTTTTTTTATAAAATGGAGAATAGATGTACAGATCAGTTGGATAGTGGTTTTTTTTAATTTGTTTTGCTTTTTGTACTGTTAAAAAAACTTCACAATGTTTAAATTTATTTAAAGCGTAAAATGAATAAAAAAATTCAGGGCTCAATGCAGTGAAAACACCTGGAGCAAAACTAGAATTATTTATTGAAACAATTGTGCCTCCTCTTTTAAGCATATTACTTAAATTAATAATTGCTTGAGCGGGATTGAAAATGTTATCTAGCACACTTCCATCATATATAAAGTCATATTTATTGTGATACTTTTTACCAATAGGTTCATTTAAATCTAAAAAAATATTTGCACCTACATTTTTTCTAATATCCAAAATATCTATTTTCTTGATATTTTTTGAGAGATATTTAAAAAATAATCGATCATCAATTATGTTAGACTCTTTTGCGGATTTTAGGTTTTTTAGAGAAAACTTTTTCTTGACTTCATCCAAATTTAATCCAAATTCCTGCTTACCTAAAATTAATAAATCACCAGAATAAATTTTTTTATTTTTTCTTAGATCTAGAAATAATTTTAAAGATTGAAGATTTACACCCATCGCATTTGATTAATAAATTTAAAATATTCGAATATATAACTTATAAAAGTCAAAATTTGAACAAAAAACTTTATTGTATTATATCTAAATCATTGTTTAATAGGATTAAATAAATTAATTTATATATATCTCAAATATATGTCAGCTAAGATTCTTTGGTTTACTGGATTGTCAGGTGTTGGCAAATCCTCAATATCAACTTTCTTGCTGGATATACTGAATAAAAAAAAATTTAAAATTTTACAAATTGATGGAGATAAATTCAGAAGTAACAAAAAATATAAAAATAGTTTTTCAAAAAAAAATATTATCAAAAATAATTTAAAAATTATTGAATACATTAAAAATAGAAACAAAATATACGATTATATAATTGTTTCTGTTATTTCACCGATATTAAAGACAAGATTACTTGCAAAATCTATTTTTGAAAAAAAATATTATGAAATTTATGTAAAATGTAAGATGAGTACACTTTTAAAACGTGATACTAAAGGTTTATATAAATTAGCAAAAGCAGGGAAAATAAAAAACTTAATTGGATATAAATCAAAAATACATTATGAAAAATCAAATTATTCAAAAATAATTATTGATACTGATAAATACAATATTGAACAATCTTCAAATATTATTTTGAAAAAAATTTTATGAATAAAATTTTTCTTTAGTTACAAATTCTAGAATTCAGTGTAAGTACTTTTAATGGATTTTCATTTCTTTGACTTGCTAATAATTTTGACCGTAATTTTATCAACACTTCAAACTATTGCAGGTGTAGGAATTCTAGTAATTGGTACTCCGATTTTGCTTTTGATGGATATGAAAATGTTAGATTTGATGTCATTTTTGTTGCCCCTATCAATATTTAATAGTTTACTAAATATTACATTTTTGAAATTTAGAAATCACAAACTTACGATTGATAAAAATACTAAGAAATATTTTTTTTTATTATGTTTGCCAGCAATTTTTTTTGGATTATTTTTTTTAAATCAATTTGACGAATATATAAATTTAAATATTTTAGTTAGTATTGTTATTTGGCTAAGCTTATCATTACCAATAATATATAAAAATATTTACAATTTAAAAATTTTAAAGAAAATTTTAATTTTTTTAACAGGTTTTGTGCACGGGATTACAAATTCTGGAGGTTCTTTATTATCTTTATTGCTAATTAATGTAGTTAATAAAAAAATCGATTTAGCTAGAATTCAAATAATTTTTTTTTATCTATTTTTAGCTTTGTTTCAGTATGTGATTATTGTTATTTTCACTAAAATTGAATTTCTGGAGAATTTAGGTTTTATAAATTTTCTAGCAATATTATTTGGTGTAATACTGGGTAATTGTATCGTGAATAAATTTTCCTTTTATGAAATAAAAAAAATTATACAAATTTTAGCCTTTATTAGTTCTATATTTTTAATCTCGAGTTAATTTTTTCTATTAATTTCATAATCATTCAAATCAATTTGATTAAATAATAATTTTTGTTAAATAAGTTTTTTATTACTTATTGAATATAAGAAAAACTTTTTTTAATCTTTTTAAAAATTCATTTATTAAATTTTATAATTGGTTTTAGAATTAATTTATTTTTAATCATTTCTTTAATAGGTTTATTTATATCATCTAATTTTACTTCTAATCCCAAAAGACTATCTAAACTTCTTTTATTAATAATTAGTCTATTAATTTTTTTTATAAGTTTTGCAGGATTGCCTCCTCCACCAAACGAGCCCTTTATTTGTTTTCCAAGATGGAGTGGTAAAGTATTTATCTTTATTTTCTTTTTAAAATTAGGAACACCGACCAATGAAAGTATACCCTTTTTGTTTAATATATTATAAGCAAATTCTATCATTTCCGTATTTCCTGTATTCTCAAAAATTTTTGTGGGATTGTCCCCTAAAAATGAATTTAATATTTCCTCATGAAGTAGATCAAATTCTTTTAACTCAAATATTTTTTTTGCTCCTAATTCTTTTGCTTTTTTTAATTTTTTTAAATTCTTATCAATAGCAATTACATTTTCACATCCTAATAATTGGCAAATATAAATCATTGCAAGTCCAATATTGCCAGCTCCAATAATTAAAATTTTATCTTTTTTTGAAATTTTACCAATCTTAGCCAGTGTGCCATAAGCTGTTGTTAAACTGCAGCCAAATAAAATCCCTCTTTTTGCAGAAATATTTTTTGGAAGTTTCGTTAATCTATTTTCTGAGGTAACTGTAAATTGATTAAATGTAGTAACCCAACCAGAATTAATTTTTCTTTTTTTATAAAAATAAGAAGGTGTTTTAGAATTAATCCCTGATGCTTTTTGCCAATGAAGTATAACTTTATCTCCAACTTTAAATCTTTTAACTCCTTTGCCAATTTTTTTAATTACTCCTGTTCCCTCGTGACCTAAAAGATGAGGTAAATATTTATCTTTTCCTTTTACTCCCTGAATTTCTCCTATTTGTGATCCACAAATTCCACTGTAGTAAAGTTTTACTAAAATTTGACCTCTAGATAATTTTTCTTTGTGGTCAATATAAATAACCTTAAGAGGCTTATTTAAGCTGAAAAGAACTGCGGCATTGAATTTCATAAGATTTAGTTAAAATATATAAATGAATAATCACCTTTATACTTAGTTAGATTAAACCACCATTTCCACTCTTTAGGGGTATTAAATGCTTCGCAGGTAACTTGCCAATATAAAAGATTTGTTTTTTCAATTTCATTTCTATAAGACTCTATACAAATATAGCTTTTTCTTTTAGATACCCTTGAAATTTCTTTAAGAGATTTTTCTAATTCGAAAGTATAAAGATTGTGCAAGGTATTAAATGAAACAACTAAATCAAAAAAATTGCTTTTCCAAGGTAGTTTTGTGGCATTGGCAACTTTCAGATTTTTTCTAACTTTTGGATGAGAGTTTTTTATAGCATAATTTGATATGTCTGCTCCAAAAACTTTGGCTTTTGGCATAATATCAACAAAGTCTTTTAAAAAAAAACCTTTCCCACATCCCACATCTAAAATTTTACAGTCTTTTCTTAATTTATAATGTTTTATCATTTTTTTTATAACTGGATACCATCTGCCTTTTATATAATTATATCCTCCATAATTAATCTTTCTACTACCATCCCAATAATGATATCCCCATTTTTTTGCTAACTTTGCTGCTTTACTTTTAGGATACTCCTTATCATTCACCCTAGCTAAATAATCTCTTTGTGTAGATTTGTGAAGTTTGCTTAAGAAATCTATATACATTTTTAACTAGTTTTTAAATAATTATAGATTTTTAAAGCTGAAATTCCATGTTTATTTAATAACTCATCATGGGTTCCATAAAAGTGGATGAATTTATCATTTAATCCAAATTTACCAATTTTACCCTTATATCTTTTTTCCCAAGCAAAATTTTGAACAATTTCCCCAATACCTCCAATTAAAGAATGATCTTCTAGGGTTATAATATTTTTGTATTTTTTAAATAATTTTTGTAATGTTAAATAATCAAAAGGTTTGATTGAATGACAGCTATAAATGGATATTTTTTTTTGCATCAATTTTTGTGCATCGAAGGCTTTTCTAATAATTGGCCCATAGGATAATATACAAGTATCTTTTCCTTTTGAAAGTTGGTTAATTTTTCCAAATTTCCAATTTATTTTTGAGCTAAATATTTTTTCCCCTGCTTTTCCTATTCTTAAATAAGTAGGTTTTTTTGACTTATTAACACAAAAATCCAAACATTTTTCTAATTCGAAAGTATCACATGGTGTTAAAACTTGAATATTTGGTAATGATCTTGAAATTGAAATATCTTCTTGAGTTAAGTGTGTGGCTCCTAAAGTTGAATAAATTGTACCAGCTCCCATTCCAACTATTGTGACCGGGAGGTTTTGATAACAAATATCAGTTCTAATCATTTCGAAAGGTCTATATAAAGCAAAAGTAGAGATAGTGTATGCAAATGGAATTTTTTTTTTCATTGCTAATCCCGCGCTTACCCCTATCATGGTTTGTTCAGCAACACCCACATTAATAAATCTATTTGGATACTTTTTTTGAAAATTCTCCATAGCACCCGCTGGAGAGATATCTGCTACAATAACATAAATATTCTTATTTTTTTCACCTAATTTAGCAATAGTATTTGCAAAACAATTTCTCATCTTTATTAATCTAATTCTTTTATTGCTAAATTATATTCTTCTTTAGAAGGTGATCTGTAATGCCATTTTGGATTATTTTTCATAAAACTAATTGGAAAGCCTTTTATAGTTTTTGCAATTAATGCTGCTGGTTTTTTTGAATTCTTTACTAATTTTTTTTCAATTTCATTTAAATTGTGTCCATCACAAGAAGAAACTTTCCACCCAAAGGCTCTGAACTTTTCCTCAATTGGATATAATGTTGGATGAGTATCTGATGCCTTTGTTGAACTTTGGAGATTATTATTGTCAATAATTATAATTATATTTTTCAAACCTTGAGATGATATAAATAAGATTGTCTCCCATACTGAACCTTCTTGCAGTTCTCCATCACTCATTAATACAAAAATTTTTTTTGAGGTATTTTTCTCTGCAATAGCGATACCAGCTGCAAGGCCTAATCCGTGCCCTAAAGATCCAGTAGAAGCATTTATTCCAAATGTTCCTAAATCTGGATGAACTCCTAATTTACCTTTTTTTTTACAATATAAATTTAGTTGACTCTGGCTTATTTTTCCCTTCAGGTGCAAAACAACATACAATAAAATGCCCGCATGGCCCTTTGAGAGAATAAAGATGTCTTTTTTTTTTAAAATCCTAAAGAAAACTCTCTCAATAATTTCTACTGATGAAAATGATCCTCCTATATGAAGAGCGCTAACTCTTTGGGAAAGATTTAAAATTTTTTTTCTTATTAAGTCACATCTTTTATTTTTTTCTTTTTTCATCTTATAATACAAACTTTTTCATATATTCTACTCTAAATAGTTTTTTTGTGACTTTAATTTTATTGTTTCTAAATTTTTCTATCAATTCATCTATTGCAAAATCTACATTGAATTTAGGTTTGAATCTTGTTTTTAACAATTTAGTTGAGTCTTGTCTATATGATCTTGGATCGTTGGTTTTTTTAATGAATATAATTTTACAATTAGTTTTTTTGGATATTTTTTTTGCGAGATTTTTTATTTTTAAATTTTCAAATCCAGCATTATAAGCTCCTGGTTTTAAATTTTTTTTTAAAAAATGAATAAAAACTCTACATAAATCTGATATGTAAATATTTGGCCTTACTTGATTACCTCCGATAACATAAATTTTCTTTTTAATTAAAGCTTGATATACAAACATATTAACTGAAATATCTAAACGCATATTTTTAGAAAAACCACATACTGTAGCTGGCCTGACTGAATAAATTTTTATCTTATTCGAATAGCTTTCCAATACCCTCTCAGCTATCATTTTTGATTTATTATAATCTGAGATTGGAACTAAGCTTAAATTTTCAGAAACCCTCTTTTCTTTTTTTAAACCATAAACACTGCCAGAACTAGCATAAATAAATTTTTTAACTTTATATTTTATTGCATGCAAAATTAATTTATTTAAGAATAAAACATTTACTTCCCATGTTAATTTTGGACTTAATTCAGCAGCTGGATCATTGGCTATATTTGCTAAATGTATTATAGAGTAAAACCTAGATAAATTTAACTTTTCTATTTCACTTACATTCATTTTAATTAATTTCAAATTTTTTTCTTTTTTAAAAGTCGATCCAAACCATCTTGTATCTAAGATTGTAACATTAAATTTTTGATTTAATAATATCTCTGTTAATTTGGTACCTATATAACCACAACCACCTGTAATAAGAATATTCTTTTTATTTTTTGTGTTCATAAAAGAGTTTCTGACTTCTTAGCAATCTAAAGTTTTTAACATACCAATTAATTGTTTTTTCTAAGTTAAGATTTAAATTGTGTTTAGGTTTCCAATTAAAATCGGAAAATAACTTTTTTGAACTTAGTTTGTAAGCAAAGTCTTTACCTTTTCTATCTTGTATAAGGTTAAATTTAATTTTTTTTCTCATTTTTTTCATAATTAATTTACACAAATTTTTTATTGATAAAAATTCTTTAGTTGAAATATGATATGTTTTTCCAATTTTGCCTTTTTTAATTATTTTAAATAATGCCTCGTTCACATCTTCAATGAATATGAAAGACCTTACTGTTTCCCCTTTGCCATGTAAGTCTAATTTAACATTTTTTAAGATGGATAAAATGGTTTTTGGAATTATCCTGTATAGGTCTTGATATGGACCAAAAACATTTGAAGTTCTGGTTATAATTACTGGAAATTTATATATCTTAAACAAATTTTTTAAATGCAAATCGAAAGCTGCTCTCGAAATAGCATAAGGTGTTGTGGGATTGAAGTTATCATGCTCTTTAGTGATTTCTTTCATATCACCATAAACTTCGGGTGTTGAAAAATTTAAAAATAATTTAATAAAATTGAATTTCAATAAATTTGATATTAATTTTGTCATAGAAACTATATTTGTTTGATACCATTGATCAGGATATTTCCAGCTTTCATTAACCATGCCTTGTGCAGCGAAATTGATAATATATTTTGGTTTAAATTTTTTAACAATTTTCAGGATTTTGTTAGGGTTATGATTAATATTAATTTTAAAAAATTTAAAATTTCTTAAATTATTATTATATTTGTACGGATTTAATATTTTTTTTTGATGACTTCTGCTAATACCAATCACCTTAAATTTTTTGTCCAATAAATAATTAACAAAACTTGAACCTGAAAAAGAATTTGAACCTATTATTAAAAAAGTTTCAGATTTCATATAACGGTCTTACACTATTGTTTTGTTAAAAAATAAAAAAATCGTGATTTCAGCAAACATCTATTCAATAAAATTTTTTTCAGTGCATAAATCAAGCCAATTGAGCTATTA
>CEOF01028704.1_pt1 | contig 19618 bp, 21 predicted proteins | sample 361311 | NCBI WGS metagenome assembly CEOF01 (sample SAMEA2619667, study PRJEB7988) | marine metagenome | biome: marine biome (ENVO:00000447); feature: surface water layer (ENVO:00002042); material: "saline water (ENVO:00002010), including plankton (ENVO:xxxxxxxx)" | depth 5 m
GAGGCGGTTTTTTTTTGGAAAAATTATATGAGTGAAAATAAAATTGTTACGTTAGCAGTAGATGCACCACTAATTTTAGACGGGGGTGCTGCTTTATCGAAATTTAAAACTGCGTACACCACTTATGGCACTCTAAACGAAAAAAAAAATAACGCAATTTTAGTCTGTCATGCTTTAACAGGTGATCAATTCGTTGCCAGTGATCATCCTATTACAAAAAAGAGCGGTTGGTGGTCAATGGTTGTAGGACCAAATAAATCAATCGATACAAATAAATTTTTTGTAATTTGCCCTAATGTTATTGGTGGTTGTATGGGATCTACAGGACCTAAAGAAATTAATCCAGAAAGCAAAAAAGAGTTTGCTACAGATTTTCCTGTAGTGACTATTGCGGATATGGTTAGAGCGCAAAAATTATTAATAGATTATTTAAAAATAGAAAAAATATTTTGTGTCACAGGTGGATCAATGGGTGGTATGTTGGTACTAGAATGGCTCTCTAAATTTCCAGAAATGGTACACTCAGCTATTCCAATCGCAACAGCAACAAATCACTCTGCACAAAATATTGCGTTAAATGAGTTAGCAAGACAATCTATTATGGCTGATCCTAATTGGCAATCAGGTAATTATTATCATACTGATAAAAAACCGCTAAAAGGACTTTCAGTAGCAAGAATGGCCGCACATATTTCCTATTTATCAAAAGAAGCTTTACAGAGTAAGTTTGGAAGAAATCTTCAAGACAAAAATAGTCTAGACTATTCTTTTGATGCTGACTTTCAAATAGAGAGCTACTTGAGACACCAGGGATTTACCTTTGTTGATCGTTTTGATGCTAACAGTTACTTATATATAACCAGAGCAATGGATTATTTTGATGTTTCTTCTAATCACAATGGTTCTCTAGTTGAAGCGTTTAAAAATACTAAGTCTAAAATCCTTTGCGTATCATTTACAAGTGATTGGTTATATCCAACTTCTGAAAATAAAAAAATTGTGAAAGTCTTTAATTCCCTCGGTCTTAACGTAAGTTTCATTGAAATTGAAACTGATGGTGGTCATGACTCTTTTTTATTAGAAGAACCAAAATTTTTTGAAGCAATTAAAGGATTTGTTAATTCAACATATGAAAATTTATGAGTCTAATTAATGAAAAAAAAGATTTTGGTATAATAGCTAATCTTATTCCAAGTAATGCATCTGTAATCGATGTGGGTTGTAATGATGGTTCCTTATTAGAGTATTTAAAGAAACACAAAAACATAGATGGTCGAGGTATGGAAATTGATCAAAAAAAAGTTCAACTTTGTTTAGCTAAAGGAATTTCAGTTATCGAAGGAGATGCTGATAAAGACTTGTATGATTACCCTGACAAAATATTTGATTATTCAATTCTTACTTATACATTACAGGCAACTAAAAGTCCTAAAACTGTAATGCAGCAGCTAGTAAGAATATCAAAAAAAGCAATAATATCGTTTCCCAACTTTGGACATTGGAAAATTGGCGCTAGTTTACTATTAAACAGAAAGATGCCTGTAAGTGAAAAATTAAGCTACTCATGGCATGAAACCCCTAATCTTCACTTTTGTACAATTAACGATTTTATTGATTTATGCGATGAAATAAATATTACCATTGAGAAAAGTGGAAACCTGTCTAATAAAAATCTTGATAAGTTTCATGGAAAAAATTTTATAGATAGCTATTTTAACGAAGTAGGTCTTTTTTTGGTTTCTAAGGATTGATTAATGGCAGAAATACTTATTATAAAATGCTTAAATGATAATTACGCATATATTTATTTAAATGATAAGAAAGAAGCATTTGTAGTTGATCCATCTGAGGCAAGTCCTGTTATTGATACGTTAGAAAAAAATGATCTACAGCTGAAGTATATATTAAACACTCACCACCATTTTGATCACATTGGTGGAAACTTTGAACTTAAAGAAAAATATAACTGTAAAATAGTTGGTAGTAAAAAAGATAGAGACAGGATTCCAGGTATTGATATAGAAATTTCTGATGGTGATTATTGGAGTTTCAAAGAGCATACGGCTCAAATAATTGAAATTCCTGGACACACATCAGGTCATATTGCCTTTTTTTTTAAATCTCTCAATGCTGTTTTTACTGGTGATACTCTATTTTCTCTAGGGTGTGGCAGACTTTTTGAGGGAACGCCTACTATGATGTGGAATTCTCTAAAAAAATTACGTGCCCTTCCTGATCAAACAAAAATTTATTGTGGCCATGAATACACATTAAGTAATGGAAAATTTATAAATTCAATTTATCCATCTGAGGATATGAGATTAAAAATTGAAAGTTTGGTTGAACTCAATAAAAAGAACTTACCTTCAATACCATCAACAATTGCTGATGAAAAGAAAATGAATATATTCCTTAAAGCTGATGATATCAGTCTAATTAAAAAACTTGGTCTTCAAGGTAAAAGTCCAGAAGAAGTATTTGGTTATATAAGAGAGCTCAAAGATAACTTTTAAGCGAAATACTGTCCACCGTTAGCTGATATCGTTGAACCAGTTATAAAACCCGCTTCATCACTTGCAAGAAATGTAACAATACGTGAAACTTCGTCAACTGTTCCAAGTCGACCAACAGGAATTTTACTTATCAGACTTTTCATGAAGTCTTCAGAGGCATCAGCTAATATTTCAGTATCAATGTAACCAGGAGCGACTGCATTTACAGTAATGTTTTTTCTAGCAGTTTCTTGAGCTAGTGCTTTGGTAAAACCTAATAATCCAGCTTTTGCTGCACTGTAATTAATTAGCCCCATCTCACCTTTCTGGCCATTAATTGAGGAAATACTTATTATTCTACCAAAGGATTTTTCCCTCATGCTCTCAAGAACACATCTCGTCATATAAAATACTGAGTCAAGATCGGTTTTTATAACTTCGTCCCATTGCTCAACTGACATCTTATGAGCCATCGACGCTTTTGAAATACCGGCATTGTTTACCAATATATCAATGCCGCCTAATTTTTCAGTAACTTGCTTAACGCCATTTTCGCATGCCGCAGCATCTGCAACATTCCATTGAAAAACCTCAATACCGTTTTCAGATGAAAATTTATTTGCCGCGTCTGAATTAGAACTATAAGTAGCGGCTACGCTACAACCTTCCTTTTTTAATGCAAGAGATATTGCTGCACCTATACCTCTTGTTCCACCAGTAACTAATGCAACTTTTGACATATTTGTTCTCCTTTTAATTATCTTTCAACACAGAGTGCAACGCCCATACCGCCACCAATACAAAGTGTCGCAAGTCCTTTTTTTGCGTCTTGTCTCTTCATTTGATTAAGAAGTGTAACTAATATTCTTGCTCCTGAAGCGCCAATTGGATGACCAATTGCTATAGCGCCACCATTAACATTTACTTTTGATGTGTCCCAACCCATTTCTTTATTAACAGCACAAGATTGGGCCGCAAATGCTTCATTTGACTCTACTAGATCTAAATCTGAAATACTCCATCCAGCTTTTTCTAGAGCTTTTCTGCTGGCTGGTATAGGTCCCGTACCCATTACAGAAGGATCAACTCCTGCACTTGCCCATGATACAATTCTTGCAAGTGGTTCTATATTTCTTTTATTCATTTCGTCACCAGACATAACAGTCAACGCTGCAGCACCATCATTAATACCACTAGCATTTGCTGCTGTAACTGTTCCTTCTTTTGCAAAAGCAGGTCTAAGTGAAGAAATCTTTTCTAATTGAACACCATCTTTAATATATTCATCATTCTCAAATATGATTGTCTCTTTTCTATTTTTTACTTCAACTCCAACTATTTCATCTTTAAAGACACCCTCAGCTTTTGCTTTGCTTGCTTTTTGCTGAGAATTAAAAGCAAATTCATCTTGTTGATCACGAGTAATCTGCCATTGCTCAGCAACGTTTTCAGCTGTGGTTCCCATATGATAACCATTAAAAGCATCCCATAATCCATCTTTGATCATCGAGTCAATTAACTTATCATCACCCATTTTCGTACCACTCCGTAAGTATGTACAATGAGGAGATTGACTCATACTTTCTTGGCCACCCGCTATAATAATATCTGCATCACCATTCATGATTGATTGATAAGCAAGAGCTACACTTCTTAATCCAGATCCACAGACTTGATTTACCAACCAGGCAGGGGTTTCTTTGTTGAGGCCAGCATTAATAGATGCCTGTCTTGCAGGATTTTGACCAGTAGCAGCAGTTAAAACTTGACCAAGGATAACTTCTTCAACATCCGCCGACTCTAGATTAGATCGACTAATAGCTTCTTTAATAACAACTTTACCTAAGTCGTGTGCTGGTAAACTTGCTAATGATCCATTAAAGGATCCAACGGCAGTTCTAACTGCAGATGTGATATATGCTTCACTCATAAATATTCCCTTCTTAATCAGTAAAATCTGGTAAAATTTCAGATCGTGAGGAGTCAAGATAACTTGCCGATTGAATTTTGCAACTATTATTTAGGCTTATCAGTAAAGGATTGCCGGTGGGAATCTCTAATTTAACAATATCATTATCTGAAATTTCAAAAAGATGTTTACACAATGCTCTTAAACTATTTCCATGTGCTGAAATAATAGTAGTATTTTTTAGTACTATTGGTCTTATAGTTTTTTCCCAATAAGGAATTACTCGCTGATAAGTATCTGCTAAACATTCTGATAATGGTAGTGACTGAATATTCGAATAAAGAGGATCATTTTTTGGATTCATATCACTAGTGATGTCAAGCTGCGGTGGTGGAGTATCATAACTTCTTCTCCACTTTAGAAATTGTTCATCTCCATATTTAATTTTAACTTCTTCCTTATTTAATCCTTGAAGCGCTCCGTAATGTCTTTCATTAAGTCTCCAAGATTTTTCTTGTGGTAAATTTTTAATTTCTAATCCTTCTAAAATAATTTCAAGTGTTCTTTGAGCTCTTTTGAGATAAGAGGTAAATGCATAAGTAGGGACAATATCTGCATTCTTAATTAAATCTACTGCCAGTCTTGCTTCTTGCTCACCTTGAACATCTAATTCTACATCTACCCACCCAGTAAAAATATTTTTTAAATTCCAAACACTTTTTCCGTGTCTGATTAAAATTAACTTATGAGACATTACTTATTTACTTGATTGATGATTTTATTATTTAATAAAAAATCGCTCATTTGTTCAGCTATTTGCACAGCTACCTTTTCCTGGGCTTCTCTTGTACTTGCCCCGATGTGAGGTGTCATAACTACATTAGGCATTCCTGAAAATATACTTTTTAGTTCAGGTTCATTTTCGTATACATCGCAACCATATCCAGAGATTTCACCTGATAAAAGAGCCTCTTTAATATCATTTTCATTAATAATGCCACCTCGTGCACAATTTATGATAATTGAACTGTTCTTTATTTTTTTTAAAGTGTCTCTATTGATCATAAATTTTGTTTTATCAGATAATTTATTATGAAATGTAATAATATCTGCATCAGATAAAAGTTCATTAACTGACTTCTTAGTCACACCGTACTGATCTTGTACATTTTCATCAAGAGACTCACTGTATACAACAATGTTCATCCCATACGCTCTAGAGATTTCTGCTACTTTTTTCCCGATATTACCAAAACCGATGATGCCAATTGTTTTGCCATGCATTTCGGATCCTATGAGACTCTTTTTTTCCCATTTGTTGTCATGCATGGTTTGGTTAGCTTCAGGTATTCTTCTCATCAAGGAATGTATCAAAGAAAAAGTCAGTTCTGCTGTTGCTTGAACATTTCCCATTGGGGTATTCATAACTACTATATTCTTATTAGAAGCGGCATTCAAATCAACATTATCAACTCCAACTCCAGGTCTACCAATAACTTTTAAATCCACAGCTGAGTCTATAATTTTCTTCGTTACTGTGACGGCTGATCTGATAACGAGTCCTGAAAAACCGATGATCTCTAATGCTAATTCATCCTCTGTAAGACCAATTTTTTGTGTATACTCAATATTATTTTTATCGAAAACTTTAAAAACAGCGTCAGACACATTGTCTGCGATTAGAACTTTATTCATTACTGGAAATTTGATTTAGTCGTTGAATATGCCCAATCTATCCAAGGTAAGACTAACTCAACGTTTGCATTCTCGACAGTTGATCCTCCCCAAATTCTAATTCCTGGGGGGGCAGTTTTATAAGAATTTAAATCATAACCTGCTTCATTACTCTCGAGGTGAGTGCAAACCTCTTTCATGAACTTTACTTTATTGTCATGATCTAATGATTTGAACCAAGGGTCCTTTGGAATTAAACATATTGAAGTACACGATCTTGTATCAGGATCTTTTGCTAAAAATTCAAAATTTTCATTTGTCTCTAACCAATTGCTTACAATTTTTAAATTATTTTCTGAGATTTCAATTAATTTACTAAGACCTCCAACTTCAATTGCCCAGTTTAAAGAATTTAAAACATCCTCAACGCTTATCATGGATGGTGTATTTATTGTCGTACCAGAAAAAATTCCTGATATTAATTTTTGACCTTGTGCAAGTCTAAACACTTTTGGAATTGGCCATGGAGGCGTATAGCTTTCAAGTCTTTCAACTGCTCTTGGGGACAATATCAACATGCCATGAGCAGCCTCACTTCCAAGAACTTTTTGCCAAGAGTATGTTACAACATCTAATTTGGGCCAATCCATTTGCATTGAAAAGACAGCCGAAGTAGCGTCACATATTGTTAACCCATTTCTACTTGAACTTATCCAGTCAGTATTTTTGACTCTTACACCTGCGGTCGTTCCATTCCATGTAAAGATAATATCGTTATCTGGATTACTTTTGCTAAAATCTGGAATCTCACCATATTCAGCCTTAACAAGGGTTTTATTTTCTATCGGTAATTGTTCACCTGCATCAATATTCCAGTCATGACCAAAATTTTCCCATGAGTAAACTTCTAATCCTCTTTGCCCGAGAAGACACCACATTGCCATTTCCACAGCGCCCGTATCTGATGCAGGAACTATTCCAATGAGATAATCATCTGGTATTTGCAAAACCTGTCTTGACTTATCAATTACTTCTTGCAATTTTTGTACTGCTGCAGCTGAACGATGCGATCTTGAAAGCGCGGCATCACTTAATTTTTGAAATGACCAACCTGGTGGCTTTGCACATGGTCCTGATGAAAAGTATGGATAATGAGGTTTTTTTGATGGTTTTTCCATATCAAAAATCCATTTGCAAATTGACTAAACCGTCAGCTGGCTTAGGGTCAAAATAAGTTGATTTTTTTGGTACTATCATTCCTCTATCTGCGATGGACATTATCTTCTTCATTGGCAAAGGGCAAATGAAAAATCCTGCATCTGCTCGCCCGTCATTGACTTCTCGTACTAGCTTTTTATAGGCAAATTTACCAGGAAAATTAGTTAAACTTGAAACCAAGTTACCACTTTTTTTATTAGCTATATTTTTTATAATTATTTTTTCTATTATATCTACATCTGTTTCAAACTTTGAATATACTTTATCGTTTGAATGGAGTGAAATATTATACCACTGACTCTTTACATACATCATAATTGAACCTGGCTTGCATGGTGTCCTAAATTTGGACTCGCGTTTCAATAAAAATGTATTTTTGAGGCCATATAAAAAGGATTTCTTATTAAATTTTTTGAATTTTACCAAACGATGAAAACTTAAAATATTCACTTCGTCCTTGCTAAATATTGCAGCGAGAAGACTTAGTTTCTTTTTTTTGTGTGCTTTTTTATTAATTTTTTTTGATAGGTTTTCAATTGCTGCATAGCGATGATGGCCGTCAGCAATATAAAGCTTTTTGATATTAGATAACTTTTGTTTAATTAAATAAATATCTTTTTGATCACTAACTCTCCATAAAGACCTTGTAGTACCTCCAGCAGTTTTGAATTTGTAAAGTGGTTTTTTTCCGACGTATCTGTTAAATATAGAATCAAGATTTATTTTTTCATTATAAGATAAATATACTGGACCAATTTGCATTTTCGTATGTTCAATTGTTTCTAATATAGAAGTAGAGCGAGATTTAAAGATGGCCTCATGTTTTAAAATTTTTTTATTTCCCTCATCGAATTCAATTGAAGTCACAATTCCATACTGATTTTTATTATATTTGTTTAAGCGATAAATATAGAAACATTCTGTTTTTTCTTGAATAAGAATTTTATTACTAATCATTGCATTAAGGTGATTATATGCATGTTTTTTAGAATTTGTTTTTGATATGTTTGGGTAAAAAGCTTTTGGGCTTACAACATTTAAAAAATTATACTCAGTTTTTTTTAGAATTTTATTTAGTTGCTGTGGAGTTAGGTTATCAAATGTAGGTAGAATAACCTCCTCTACTCTTTTTTTCTGAGGTCTAAATGCCTTAAAAGGTTTCATCAATAAAGCCATAGTTCAATAATTGATTAAATAAAGATTAGTAGAATAAATGTATGGACATTTTATGCATAAAAATCAAAGATTTTAAGTTTTTTTCGATAAAAAATATGGCTATTGACATAAAAAAAGTGAGGTTTATATATAGGCCACTTAAAATCTCAATTAGAGAATTTCTACTATGTTTGCAATTATTTCCACTGGAGGAAAACAATATAAAGTTAGTAAAGACACTATACTTACCATCAATAAAATTGATGGAAAAGATGGTGACAAAATTACTTTAAACGATGTACTTTTTGCCTGTGATGGAGATAAATTTTCTGTTGGGTCACCACAAATTAATGGTGCTAAAATCAGTGCTGAAATCATTAAACAGGACCGTGACAGGAAAATTCTTGTATTCAAAAAAAAGAGAAGAAAGAATTATCGAAGGCTGAATGGTCACAGACAAGATATGACATTTTTGAAAATCAATTCTCTTGATATTCCTGGATTTGAAAATAAGAAGGTTTTGAAAAAGTCTGCAGCATCTGAAACAGCTTCTGAAGGTAAAACTACTATTAAGAAAAAAGCTGTAAAGAAAAAAACAGTGAAGAAAGTAGGATAGAAATATGGCTACTAAAAAAGCTGGTGGTTCATCGAGAAACGGTAGAGACTCTGCTGGTAGAAGACTTGGCATCAAACGATATGGTGGTCAAACTGTGATACCTGGCAATATTATTGCAAGGCAAAGAGGAACTAAATGGCATCCAGGTGACAACGTAGGATTAGGAAAAGATCATACGATTTTTTCACTAGTCGACGGTGTTGTTAAATTTGGTAAAAAGAAAAACGGCAAAACTTTTATTTCTGTTGTTCCCAAAGCTTAAAAGTAAATACTTTTTTAAAACCAATCTCCAAAATGAAATTTATTGATGAAGCAAAAATCTTTGTAAAAAGTGGCGACGGCGGTGACGGCTGTCTTAGCTTTAGAAGAGAAAAGTATATAGAATTTGGTGGTCCAGATGGTGGAAATGGTGGCAAGGGAGGAGATATCATATTAGAGGGAACAAAATCTCTTAATACTCTGGTTGATTTTAGATACCAGAAACACTTTAAAGCACAAAAGGGAAGAGGTGGCTCAGGAAGAAATAGAACTGGTGCAGCTGGTAATGATTTAATTTTAAAGATTCCAGTAGGAACTGAAATACTTCTCAACGAAGAAATTATTGCTGACATAGTTGATGATGAAAAAGTTATTCTTTTCCCGGGGGGAAAAGGTGGTATGGGAAATATCAATTTTAAGTCTTCAACAAACAGGGCTCCACGTAAAGCAACTCCGGGAGAAAAAGGACACGAAGCAGAAATTATTTTGAGACTTAAAATACTCGCTGATGCTGGATTAGTTGGTTTTCCAAATGCAGGCAAATCAAGCTTGCTAAGAAAAATATCTGCTGCAAAACCAAAGGTAGCTGACTACCCATTTACAACTCTTGACCCTAAACTTGGTGTTTTAAGAAAAGGCGACGAAGAATTAGTGGTTGCAGATATTCCAGGATTGATTGAAGACGCTCATCTAGGTAATGGTCTTGGATATAAATTTTTGAAGCACATAGAACGTTGTCATTCATTGATACACGTAATAGACATAACAAATGAAAATTTAAAAGAGTCATATGAAACAATTTTGAATGAACTGAAAAATTATCATAAAGATATTGTAAAAAAAAATACTATTATTGTTTTAAACAAGAGTGATTTATTAGAAACAAAAGAGATAAAAAAAATTAAATTGGAATTTGAAAAATATATTAAATCTGAGGTTTTTATAGTATCTACATTTACGGGTGGTGGTCTAGAAAATTTAATAAATCAAATTTTAAAATTAAAAAATCATGAGAATTGAACAAACCAAACGAATTGTTATTAAAGTTGGGTCAGCATTATTATTTGACCAAGACTCTGGTACATTAAATAAGGAATGGTTACACAGCCTTGCAGAAGACGTCAAATTTTTGAGAGAAAATAATAAAGAGGTCATTATTGTTTCATCAGGCGCTATTGCTATGGGAGCGAAAGATCTAAATCTAGAAATGCAAAATTTAAAAATGGATTTCAATCAAGCAGTTTCTGCTGTTGGTCAAATTCATTTAATGGCTTCATTTAAAAATGCCTTTGAACAAAATGAACTTAAAATATCACAAATATTACTAACATTAGACGATACTGAACAGAGAAGACGGTCAATAAATGCAAGAAGGACAATTGATACTCTACTTAATCTAGGAATTGTGCCTATTGTCAATGAGAATGATACAATAGCAACTAATGAAATTCGATATGGAGATAACGATCGTTTGGCCTCACGTGTTGCTCAAATAACTAGTTCTGACTGCCTAATCCTTCTATCAAATATAAATGGTTTATATTCATCAGATCCTAATACTGGAGATGATGGTAAATTAATACCAACGGTTACTGAAATTAGTGAAGATATTGAGAAGATGATAGGTGACTCTGTTTCGGAATTTGGCAAAGGGGGTATGAGAACAAAAATACAAGCAGCTAAAACTGCAATGCTTTCAGGATGTCACTTAGCAATTACAAATGGTTCAATACAAAGACCAATAAAATCGCTATTTGACGGTCGACCATGCACATGGTTTGAACCTTCTAAAACTCCGATGGCTGCAAGAAAACAGTGGATAGCTGGAACAATGAAGCCCGTTGGACAAATTGTTATTGACGATGGAGCTGTCAATGCTTTGAAGAATGGTAGTAGTCTTTTGCCTGCAGGTGTCAAATCAATTGATGGTGATTTTGAAAGAGGTGATGTTGTTGAAGTCTATTCCCTTGGAAATTTAAAAATTGGTGTAGGATTATCTAGTTACTCAGCTAAAGAAGGTAAATCTATTATGGGACATAAAAGTGATGAAATTGGAAAAATTCTAAGTTACTCTTATAGAGAAGAAATGATACACAAAGATGATTTAGTATTGCTATGAGTATAAATATTGAACTAAATACTCTTGGATTTGAAAGTGTAACTGCATCAAAAGAAATCAGATCCTTTAGTGAAGATAAGAAGAATAAAATTCTAGAGGAAATTATTTCGTCTTTAGAAAAAAATAAAAAAGAAATACTTGATGCAAATAATTTAGATATTCAAGAGTCAGAAAAAAAATTAAGTAAGGCGATGATCGACAGATTATTGTTGAATGATGAAAGATATGAAGGAATTATAAATTCGATAAAAAATGTTATTGCTCTGAATGATCCGGTAGGAAATGTACTCTTTAGCAATCAAAGACCCAATGGTATGATAGTTGAAAGAGTGTCCGTGCCACTCGGCGTTATAGGAATTATATATGAAAGTAGACCTAATGTAACAGTTGACGCTACGGTACTGTGTCTAAAAGCAGGCAATAGTGTAATACTAAGAGGTGGTTCTGAATGTTTTAATACCAACACGGCATTAGTAAAATATATGCAGGACTCACTATCAAAAAGTGGTGTTAATAAAAATATTGTTCAATATATAAATACAACTGACCGAGCTGCAGTAGATCATATGTTGTCAGGTATGGTTGACTTCATTGACGTCGTAGTTCCAAGAGGAGGTAAAGGACTGGTAAAAAAAGTTCAAGATACTGCTAAAATACCTGTGATTGGACACCTTGATGGTATCTGTCACTTGTACGTTGATGAAACTTCAGATCCTGATAAGGCAAGCGAAATAGTTACAAATGCTAAGCTAAGAAGAACTGGTATTTGTGGAGCTGCTGAAACATTATTGATCGATGAAAAATGTTTAAATACACATTTGCCTAAAATTATTGATTCACTTTTAAGTGGTGGGTGTGAAATTAGAGGCGACAAAGCATGTGTTGAACTATCAGATAGAATTTTACCTGCTACTGAAATTGATTGGGGGACTGAATACCTAGACGCGATAATCTCAATTAAAACAGTTAAAAATATGGACGAAGCAATAGATCATATTGCAAAGTATGGATCAGGTCATACAGAGAGTATCATCTCAGAGAATCACTCAAAAGTTGAAAAATTTCTCAATTCAGTTAACAGCGCTATTGTAATGCATAATGCCTCAACTCAATTTGCTGATGGTGGTGAGTTTGGATTAGGTGCAGAAATAGGAATAGCAACTGGCAAACTTCACGCTAGAGGACCAGTTGGCTTAGAAGGATTAACGACATATAAATATATTGTTAGAGGAAGTGGGCAGGTAAGACCATAAATGAAAATTGGAATTTTGGGTAGTTCATTTAATCCAGCCCATGCAGGTCATTTAAAGCTTTCACTAAAAGCTATTGAAATTTTTAACCTAGATGAAGTATGGTGGCTTATAACAAAGCAGAATCCTCTGAAAAATAAATCAGAATATTTACCATTTGATTTGAGAGTTAAAAAAGTTGAGAATTTGATAACTAATGAAATTATCAAATTAAAAATTTTTGAAGACTCTACCGAATCTATTTTTCTTATCGATAATTTAAAATTTATAAAAAAAAATTATACCAATGAAACTTTTATTTTTTTAATGGGTGGTGATTCATTTTGTGAAATGGATCAATGGCGCGACTACGAAAATATTTTTAAGCTAATGCCAATTGCTGTTTTTAATCGAAATGAAGAAAAGTACCAACCACTGGCATCTGTTGCTGCAAAAACATTTGATAAATTTAAAAAAAAATCAGGTATTGGTTCAGCAATTTTTGAAGATATACCTGCATGGACTTTTATAGATGATTTTAATGCTGAGGAATCCTCTACTATGATACGAAATAAATAATGATAAATATACTAAAAGAAATTGTAGAAGAATTGGAAGACAGTAAAGCAATTGATATTGTTTCAATTGATATATCAAAAAAAACATCACTAGCTGACCACTTAGTATTTGCTACAGGCACATCAAATAGACATGTGAATTCAATTTCACAGTCAGTACACAAAAAGTTAAAAAATCTTGATATTGTTACTCCATCAATTGAAGGGAATCAAGATAGCGGTTGGATCGTAATAGACAGTGGGGATGTAATAATACACCTTTTTAAAGAGGAAATTAGACAATTTTATAATTTAGAAAATATGTGGTCTGCAGAAATTGAATAAAGAAAGTTTTCTTAATGAAGATAGAAATATTATATCTTGATAAATTTAAGTTTGAATTTGAAGAGAAACTTTTTACCATATATTTAGAGAGACTGAAAAAAATCTCAAAAAACCAATTTAGTCAGATTAACACATTAAAAATAAGCCATAAAAAATTATCAGAAAGACTTCTTCATAATAGAAAGAACGAAATAATAATTATTTTAGATGAAAGAGGTGACAATCTTACGACCCATGGTTTTAAAGATCTTATTCTTAAAAGTGGAACTAGGGATAAAGTTTTTATTATTGGTAGCACTGATGGATTTGACAAAAATATTCTAAAAATGTCAGATCGAGTAATTTCATTGAGTAGGATGACCCTTACTCATTCCTTCGCGGCAATTATTTTATTAGAACAAATATATAGATCTGTTACTATAGAAGTTAATCATCCATACCATAGAAATTAAAATGAAGTTTCTTTTTGCCATATTAGTTTTTTCAATTTCGTTATTCAGCTTTAATCTCATATCAGCGAGCAATCAAAACTTATATAAAAAACTTGATATATTTGGAGATGTTTTTGAGATAATCAAAAACAACTACGTTGAAGAAATTAATGATGAAAAGGTAATTGAATATGCAATCAATGGCATGCTTCAATCACTTGATCCTCATTCTGGGTACATGGATACTGAGATATTTACTGAAATGCGAGAAGAGACTAAAGGAGAATTTGGTGGTCTTGGAATTGAAGTAACAATGGAAAATGGGTATGTAAAAGTTATTTCTCCAATCGATGATACACCCGCTCAGAAAGCTGGTGTAAGACCTGGAGATTTTATTACTCATATAGATGATACCGATGTTTTGGGTCTATCCCTAACTGAAGCTGTAGATTTACTTAGAGGCCCAGTTGGCAAGTCAATAACAATTAAAGTCGTTAGAATAGGTCAAGAAGATACAATTGATATTACTTTAAAAAGAGCAGTAATTACTGTTCAAGCTGTAAAGTACAGAAGAGAGGGTGATGTAGGATATATACGCTTAATCTCATTTAGTGAACAAGCAGATAAAGGAATTAAAGATGCAATTAATTCTTTATTCAGAGAAATAGGAGAAAATAATACTGTTGGCTTTATACTAGACTTGAGAAGTAATCCTGGTGGTCTTCTTGATCAGTCCGCTAGAGTTACAAATAATTTTCTTGATTCAGGAGAAATTGTCTCAATCAAAGGGAGAGATAAAAGTGATATATCTCGATTTACAGCGTCAGGCAGTGATATTACAAAGGGAAAACCAATTATTGTTTTAATCAATCAAGGCTCTGCATCTGCATCAGAAATAGTTGCTGGTGCGTTACAAGATCATAAAAGAGCAATAATTTTAGGTGAGCAATCTTATGGCAAAGGATCGGTACAAACTATTTTTCCCTTAAATGACTCAAGTGCTATAAGAATGACTACTGCATTGTATTATACGCCATCTGGGGATTCGATTCACAAAGTTGGAATTTTACCCGACATCGAAGTTAAATTCATATATGATGAACAAACTGAAAAAGATAATCAACTTGATTACGCTCTTGACCTCTTTTCAAAAGAAACTTTGCCAAATTAATAAATAATGGAACCAAATATCTCTAATAAAAAAAAGAGATATCGGAGAGGTGTGGGGATGGTTATCATTAATACCAAAAATAAAATATTTATAGGCCAAAGATTTGACAAAGATAAATCAGCTTGGCAGATGCCTCAGGGGGGTATTGATAAAGGTGAAAGCTCAGTTAATGCCGTTATTAGGGAAATGAAGGAAGAAACAGGTATATTAAAAAACTATGAAATTATTTATGAAAGTAAAATGTGGCATTATTATAATTTGCCTAAATATCTAAATGAAAAACTTTGGAGAGGCCGATTTATTGGCCAAAAACAAAAGTGGTTTGTAATTAAATTTACAGGAAAAGATAATGAGATAAATATTAAAACAAAAAAGCCAGAATTTAAAAAGTGGGAATGGTCAACCGAGGTTCAAATAATGAACAAAATAGTGAATTTCAAAAAAAAGCTATACAAAGGAGTATTTGAAGAAACTAGAAGTTATTTTTAATTTAAAAGAAGTTTTAAGCTATCAATTTTATTTTGAATTTTGCTCTTTAAATTTTCGCTTGCAGCTTCAAGATCAGTCTCTAAAGAACTAATTTTTGCATTTATAAAATCGTTATTTATTTTTTCATTTTCATCAAGTCCAACAGCGACAACAAGTAATTCATTGTTAGAAAACTTAATAAATCCTTCTTCCACAAAAAATAATTTCTCTTCATTTGTTCCTATAACTTTTATAAGGCCTGGTCTCATTGAAGTTATTATGTTTGAATGATCAGCAAGGATACCCATATCACCCTCAATACCAGGCAAGACAATCATTGAGGCATCCCCTTCCATGAAGGTTTTCTCTGGTGTAACTAGTTTAAAACTAAATTGTTCTGACATTTGTTATGCAGCTGCTTCTTCAGCCATTTTTTCTGCTTTTTTAACTGCTTCTTCAATTGTACCGACCATATAAAAAGCTGCTTCTGGAAGGTGATCGTACTCGCCCTTACATATTGCATCAAAACCTTTAATAGTATCATCTAGTTCAACATATTTACCAGGTGTGCCAGTAAATACTTCAGCAACAAAAAATGGTTGAGACATAAATCTCTGAATTTTTCTTGCTCTTGCAACGGTTAATTTATCCTCCTCAGAAAGTTCATCCATTCCAAGAATGGCAATGATGTCTTGCAATGATTTATATGTTTGTAAAACAGCCTGGACGTTTCTTGCAACACGATAATGCTCATCTCCAACAACACGTGGATCAAGAATTCTGGAGGTGCTATCAAGTGGATCAACAGCAGGGTAAATACCTAACTCAGCAATCTGTCTTGACAAAACAGTTGTCGCATCTAAGTGAGCAAATGAAGTTGCAGGAGCTGGATCAGTGAGGTCATCCGCTGGTACATAGATCGCTTGAACAGAAGTAATTGAACCTTTATTTGTTGATGTAATTCTTTCTTGAAGTGAACCCATGTCAGTTGCTAGTGTTGGTTGATAACCAACTGCGGAAGGTATTCTTCCCAATAAGGCAGAAACTTCTGAGCCTGCTTGGGTAAAACGAAATATATTATCGACGAAAAATAAAACATCTTGCCCTTCCATATCTCTAAAATATTCAGCCACCGTAAGGCCAGTAAGAGCAACCCTCGCTCTTGCCCCTGGGGGTTCATTCATTTGACCATAAACTAGTGCACATTTAGATTCTTTTCCTTTCAGATCAATAACCCCTGACTCAATCATTTCATGATATAAATCATTTCCTTCTCTTGTTCTTTCACCTACGCCTGAAAATACTGAATAGCCACCGTGAGCCTTTGCAATGTTATTTATTAATTCCATAATGATAACAGTTTTGCCAACACCCGCGCCTCCAAATAAACCAATTTTACCACCTCTTGAATAAGGAGCTAATAAATCAACAACTTTTATACCTGTAACTAAAATTTCAGTTTCCGTTGCTTGATCAACAAAGTCTGGAGCAGCTCTATGAATTGACCATCTGTCTGTAGGTTTAATTTCACCACGTTCATCAACTGGCTCACCAACGACATTCATAATTCTTCCAAGAGTTTCAGGTCCAACTGGAACTTGGATTTGATTACCTGTGTCAATAACATCGTCACCTCTTGTCATGCCATCTGTGGAGTCCATTGCTATTGTTCTCACCGTTGACTCTCCCAAATGCTGAGCGACTTCTAAAACAATATTTTTGTCTCCAACTTTACATTCTAATGCCCCTAATATTGGTGGAAGATTATCTTCAAACCTAACATCAACTACAGCGCCGATAACTTGTGATATTTGTCCTTTATTATTTGTAGTCATATCTTGCTCCTTTATTAAACTGCTTCTGCTCCTGAAATAATCTCTATGAGTTCCTTGGTAATCACTGCCTGCCTTGATCGATTATAAAACAGTGTTAAATTGTTTATCATGTCAGATGCGTTTCTTGACGCATTGTCCATAGCGCTCATTCTAGCTCCTTGCTCACTAGCGGCACTTTCAAGTAATGCCTTGAATATTTGAATTGCGAAGTTGAGTGGCAAAAGCTCTTCAAGAATCTCGCTTTCACTAGGCTCAAATTCAAAAAATGCATTATCGTTTCCTTCAGAGCCATTGCCCTCATTAATAATTTCGATAGGAACTATTTGTTGTTCTGTTGGAATTTGAGATATCACAGACTTAAATTTATTATAAAAAATTAGGCATTTATCAAATTCGCTATCAAAAAACATCTTGATAATCTTGTCTGATATATTTTTTGCATCTTGAAAGGTTACAGACTTAATTGCTCTCATATCAATCGTCTCGATTACTTTTTCAGAATGTTGCCTCTTTAGAATATCAAAACCTTTTTTACCAACGCAAATAATCTTAACTACTTTGCCAGCTTCTTCGAGACTTGCAATCTTTTCTCTCACTGATTTTGTAACAATAGAATTAAAACCTCCACACAAACCTCTTTCAGATGTGAACAACATCAACAAATAAGTTGAGTCTTTTTCATCGCCAGTAAGTAGATTTCTTTCCTTTGATGAAGGGGCATAACCAGAAGATATAGAAGTAATCAAGTCTTCCATACTTTCTGAATAAGGTCTGCTTGCTTCAGCAGACTCTTGAGCTCGACGTAATTTAGCTGCAGCAACCATTTTCATTGCTTTTGTAATTTTTTGAGTAGACTTAACGCTACCAATTCTTTTTTTTAAATCGTCTAAGCTTGGCATTTATCTATTTTTTTTAAATTCCTCAATTATTGAGCTCAGTTTTTTTCCAGTGTCTTCATCTAAATCACCTGAAGAATTTACAGACTGTATAATTTCTGAATGAGACGATTTGATTAGTTCGAATAAATCTTTTTCAAAATCACTAATTTGATTTAATTCTAAATCATCAAGATATCCATTTACACCAGTAAAAATTGAAACAACCTGCTCAGCAATTGTCATCGGTGAATATTGATTTTGCTTAAGAAGCTCAGTCAATTTTGAGCCTCTGTTTAGAAGTTTCTGAGTTGATGCGTCTAGATCTGATCCAAATTGAGCAAATGCAGCCATTTCACGATATTGAGCAAGTTCTAGTTTTATTGAACCCGCTACTTTTTTCATCGCTTTTGTTTGGGCCGCAGATCCAACTCGTGACACACTTAGACCTACATTAACTGCTGGTCGAATGCCTTGGTTGAAAAGTTCGGTTTCTAGAAAAATCTGTCCATCTGTAATAGAAATAACATTTGTTGGGATAAACGCACTCACGTCATTTGCCTGAGTTTCAATAACAGGAAGTGCTGTTAACGAGCCGCCTCCATTTTCGTCATTAAGTTTTGCGGCTCTTTCTAATAGTCTACTATGTAAATAGAAAACATCTCCAGGAAATGCTTCACGACCTGGCGGTCTCCTCAGGAGTAAAGACATCTGTCTATAAGCAACGGCTTGTTTAGATAAGTCATCGTAAATAATTAGTGCATGCATTCCATTGTCTCTAAAATATTCTCCCATAGAGCAACCCGTGTAAGGAGCAAGAAACTGCAGTGGAGCTGCATCACTGGCAGTTGCTGCTACTACAGTGGTATATGCCATTGCGCCAGCATCTTCCAAAGCTTTCACTGTCTGTGCAATTGAGGACCTTTTTTGCCCTATGCCAACGTATACACAATAAAGTTTTTTGGACTCGTCGTCTGATTCATTAATTGTTTTCTGATTGATAATTGTATCAATTGCGATTGCAGTTTTTCCTGTTTGTCTATCACCAATAATCAACTCCCTTTGTCCACGACCTACAGGTATTAAACTATCAATTGCTTTTAAGCCAGTCTGCATAGGTTCTGAAACTGATTTTCTTGGAATAATTCCTGGAGCCTTTACTTCAATTCGACTTCTATCTTTTGACTCGATATTACCTTTACCGTCTATAGGATTACCAAGAGCGTCCACAACTCTTCCGAGTAACTCTTTTCCAACTGGGACATC
>CEOF01048653.1_pt1 | contig 19430 bp, 16 predicted proteins | sample 361311 | NCBI WGS metagenome assembly CEOF01 (sample SAMEA2619667, study PRJEB7988) | marine metagenome | biome: marine biome (ENVO:00000447); feature: surface water layer (ENVO:00002042); material: "saline water (ENVO:00002010), including plankton (ENVO:xxxxxxxx)" | depth 5 m
GAAGGTATTACTGATCTGGAAAGATTTCCTTTAGAAGGTGCAACCATTACATTCTCATAATCTCTGTAGCTTGATGATATAACTTCAATAGAAGTTGTACCTTGGTCTGGAATAACAATGGATGTTGTAAAGTGATCAAGATCAGGAGCACCAGCATCTAAAATTGATGAACCACCTTCAAGATCAATAATATACTCAACTCCATTAGGAGTTTGAGCTTCAATCATATGGTAACCATCAAACTCAAATTGTAAAAATGTCTCTTGAATCGTTGAACTAAGAACAACGGGTTTCGATGTTTTAGGGCTATCTGAACGTACCCCTACCCAACTTGACGAAAATGCCAAAGAAACTAATATGACTAAATGTACAATATGTCTGTGCATAGTAAACCTCTTTTAAAAGATAATTTTATTTGAAATTTATAATTGTGATACAAGTTAAATAAATTTAGACTAAAAATACACTCATTTTACAACCCGTTACAGGTTTAGTTAGATGATTAAAAATTAATTAAATTTTTAATCATAGTTAAAATATCCAAAACATCTAAATTTCCATCATGAGAAATATCAGCAAGGCATAATATGTCATTTTCTTGACTGGCAAGTATTTTATTAATAATAATCATAATGTCTGATATATCAATAGAATAATCAAAATTAAGATCAGTGTATGGTGTCAAACTATAATACATAAAACCGCCCGTTGAAACACCTGTAACTAATTCAATATCTAAAGAATTCTGACTATTAATTAATGAAGGTTTAATATTACTCCCCATATAAGGAATTTCTAGACATAAATTTTCTACAAATATAGGATTATTTGTAGTACCTATATTCCAATATAAGATCAATCCATTTTCTTCAGTACCTAACAGTAAATCAAAATCTCCATCATTATCAAGATCTATGAATTCCGTGGCAGACCTTTTTATACTAGGGTCTATTGAAATCTCAAAGAAGGATTCAACAAATTCAAAGTTTTGTCTATCACCAATATTCTCATAAAAATATATCTGACCATTATAATTACCAATAAATAAATCATAGTCATCATCATTATCTATATCACAAAACTCAGGTACACTAAAAAAACCTAAATCAATATCAGCCAGATAGCCAATATCAATAAAATTGGGTATTGTTGAACTTCCATCATTTCTATAATACTTTATTTTCCCATTATACTCACCAATAAATAGATCATAATCATTATCATTATCTATATCAATAAATTCTGGAGCTATACTTAAACCAACTTCTAGCCCAAGGTAAACTGAATCTTGTAATGTATAAACCAAATCATCAGACATATTATTTTCAAAATAAAATAGTCTTCCTTGAGTTGGAAATGATTCAGTGGTGTAATCTTGACCAGCAAAAAAATCGCTAACTCCATCATCATCTATATCAACAAATACTGGAGCCACATCTGAAAATAAATCCAAAGTACCTAAAAAGTTATTTGTTGAATGTTCATAAATAGGATTGTTACTTGTACCTATATTTTCATACATAATGAAATTATCATTCAATTGTATTGGACCATCTCCTCCAAGAATTGTTACAAATAGATCCATGTCTCCATCTCCATCTATATCTGTAAATGAAGGCATATTCTGACCAGATGTATATACGGGGTCATTAGGTGGATATTGATAGAAAAAATTTTCAGAATCCATTATAGGAATTTGAGGGGTTCCAATATTCCAAATTATATATAAACTACGCTGGAAATAATCTCCCCAAGCTAAATCAAGATCTTGGTCACCATCTAAATCAATAAATTTAATAGCACTAGCACCATGTCTACGTTCTAGAGATGGACCTGTAATAATGATATCTTGCCAAAATGAAGTTGAAAATTCAAAGACTGGTAAATCATTACTAAGGCCAATATTATTAAAGAAGTTCACAGTACCATTAATATTACCACTAAAAAAATCAAGATCCCCATCGTTATCAATGTCAGCAAAGGTTGGTGTCATTACAGAAGTATTGTTTAGAGGGCTATCATCATTTTTATATAGTAAAGAAATATATTCAAATTCAATTCCATTAAATTCGAAGAACATAACATGTGATGGATTAAGAGATGATTGAGTAATCAAATCTATATTACCATTATCATTCATATCAGACAAATAAAACCATCCAACTCCATTAATATCATTAATAGGATGATCAACTAGTATAAAATTGTGATTATATTGGTCCCCAATATTTTCAAAATATTTGAAGTGTAAATCTTCATCTAATAAAAACAAATCAACATCACCATCTTGGTCCCAGTCAAACCAAGATATTCTTGCATAATTTATTCCACCAGTAAATGGATTATCATATATTTGACTATTGTAGTCAATAGAAGCAGCATTATTCTGAAAATTAAATGTTATTCCATAGCTGATACATACTGATTGTAATAATATTAAGAAAGAACCCTTCATTAAATATGTATGATTTAGGTTTTAATTATTTCTATATTTTTATTTTGTTCATTGAGTAATAGCTAATCCCGATAGTGTTTTTCCAGATTGCTCTGAATCTTGATTATACATACCTAGTCCATCTATCGTATTTAATAAATCTCCTGAAGAAGTATCAAAAACTAAAACCGAACCATTTCCCATACTTGATACATATGCTCTAGAGCCATCAGAAGAAATAGCAATACCATGCAACATATTAAAATCTGAACTAGTATTTCTCCATTTTTCAGTTAGGTTACCATTTTCATCATATGATAAGCATGATAAACCAGCCTCAGAGTACACATCATCTTCTCCAAGCATACCTTGAGTACCTTTTAAAACCGTAAAAATTTCATTTGAGTTTGGAGATGGTGTTATATGCCATGGCTTCGATGAAAATGAAAGCTGAAGAGTATCTAATTGATCAACTGTAGTTAAGCTCCATGATTGTATATGTCCAGGAATGTTATTTGAATTATTTCCATGACAAGAAAAGAAAATAAAATCATCTTTCTGGGTTACTGTTAAAGGTCTAATCCTATTAGATTCTGCGCCACCATCATTATCAAGTTCTAATGGATAAATAGATGGAGTAAATACATCATTCTCAAGACTCATAACAGCAAACAAATCTTGACTATAGCTTGCAGAAACTAAGCTTGTTCCTCGTATAGTTGGATAATCAACAGATAAAGCATGTACTTGAGAAAAGCTAGGAACAACTGCAGTAAAGTCAACAAGTCCAGCATCAACAAGTAACCCCCCAGAATAGTCTAGAACATATAAATAATCATCACCACCCATCATTGCTCCTCTAGATACAAAAATGTTTTTTTTATTTTTATCAACTCCAATAAAAGCTGGCATACTCATAGGTCCTAAATTAAATGTGTCAATTAGAGTATCAGTATTCAAATCGAACATTCCAACAAACCCTGAACCCTTGACAGTCACGAACCAATAGCCAGAAGATTGGTCAATTGCAATGTAATGTGGTGTCTCTGAATCATCGTTATCACTAGTAAAGTTAATATCAATAGCTTTAATTTGGCTTAGATTATCTGATGTAGCATCAAGAATAATAACTCGATCTGAGCCTTCATCACATACGTATAATTTCTGCATCAAGTCTTCACTTGAGCTAGCAGGATCATCGCAAGATGAAAGCCATAAAAAGCATGATAACAAAATAAATTTAATTAGCATAAATGAACCTCATTTTATAAATATATTTAACAGTAAAAACCAACCAAAGTCTAATACAATAATATGTCTTTAATTTAATAAAATCAAGGTCTAATCTATTTTAGAAAATATACTTAGAAATTAATTTGCAAAGATTCCTCTATTGTCCAAAAATTCATATCAAGTGGATATGATTCTCCAATAGAAAAATTATAGCTATCTGCTGAAACTGAGCTTTCAGGGATAGTTAATGTGGCAATTGAGTCATTAGGGTTGACCAAGAATGTTATATTCAAGATAGATCCATTTCCTTCTGCGAATGATGCTTCATCAACTCCTGACGAAATCTGATCTGCATCATTATGAATAAATTCCAGAAGAATTTCTCCTTGATTATCATCAGGTAATAGAGTCACTTGATAGTTTAATAAATCAAAGAAATCAAGTATTTCATTCTGATTATAGGAAAGTACAGCTGGATCATAAGTAATTGTTTTTTGGAGTCTTGATAATTTTGGAGAATCACCTATTTCAATTGATATAACAACAGAATTATCATCTGATTCTTGTTGCTGCATTCTTAAAACTGGATCATGTGGATTACCTACTAGATAAGGATAAATATCCCAGTTATTAACTGATAATTCTGTTGGATCAATATTAGCATCCTCATACTCAACAGCTTCAACAATCTCTACATCAAAGATTGTAGCTGTATATACACCAGATAGATAAAACTTACAAACTTGCCCTGAGCCATAAGCATTAGATGGGACTGCATTTTCGGGAGATGGAATTCCTAAAGCTCCAGAAAAATACACTTCTAAACCATCATCCCATGCAAGATTTCCATTATCATCTTGAAAATTTTCTCCATAATCATATTGGCCATTATTATTTAAATCTTCAAAATTTTCTGTATTCCCTGTATGTGTAGTGTCAAGTCTTACAATTCCAATAGGATATGGTGTTGGGGCATCCCACTGATTATTACCATTACTATCTTGATATTCATCTCCATCGCTTGCATCATATTCTCCATTAGAATTAACATCAGTCAAAAGCACTTCTCCACCCGTAGTAAAAAAAGATGGAAATATCTGGTAATCAAAACTATCAGGATTAAAAAGTGTATGGTCAAAATGAACTTTAAAATCTACAGAGTACATATAAGGCATATTAGAGAATTCAAGAGCAAGCTCTAAGTTAACTATATCACCTATCGCATTTTCAGATTCAATTTGTGCTTGATTTAGCCAGTTAATTCTAACTTCAGGAGGATCTGAATCCCATCTAAAGTTTTCATCGTCACAACTAGTAATTAGGGTAAATACTAAGACTAATAGAGTTAAAGTTGATTTCATATTTATTTTTTATTTAATAAGCATTAACTTATTAAAGGCAATTTCTCCAGATGATAATTCAAAAGAGTAAAAGTAAATACCTGAAGGTTGACCAATTGCATTCCATGAAAATGGACTATCTTCAACATACACTCCTGGTTGCATTGATTGAACTTTTTGTTCGTAAACAACCTTGCCACTAATATTAAATATTTTTAAAGATACACTTGATTCTCTAGCTAAATCAATTGGGAATTGAGTAGATGGATTAAATGGATTTGGATAATTTTGATATACTTTAAAATTATCTGGAATAAAATCTGGTTCAATTTCTAAATCAAGTAAATTGGCTAAATACTCTATGGCATCTTGATTTTCCGAATTATAGGGGAAATTGTTTATGATATAACTATATATTTGTTCATAATTGTCTCTGAAAAGATCTGGATTACTTGTTAAACAATTAGGAGCATTTCCATTTGATCCCCATGGGTAATAGTATGTATTACTTACCTCTTTACCCCAATTAAGTAATACTGCGGATATATCACCACTATTAACAATAGCATCACCATCTGCATCAGCAAACATCGCACAAGAACTAGTTGACTGCTCTCCAGATGGGTCATACCAATAACTATCTTGGGCAAACTGAGGGAACCAAAGAATACTTGCACCATCACGTTCTAAATCAGTATGGAAATTCCAAAATTGTGCTATGCCATCTAAATCAATCTCATTAACAAATCCATCTCTATTTACATCTCCTGCATATAACTGGAAAAAGCAGCTTCCATCATCAAATAGCGCATCATCATCATGATTATCTGCATGAATATCAGTACAGCCCGAACAGGAATAATTTGTATGATAATCCTGCAGACCTTCTTCTAGATCACCTATAAAGCATTGACCGCAAACATCTACCCCATTATCATGAGCATAATTAAAATTAGATTCATAACCAATATATGGCCTACATTCCTGTTGAATAAATATTATGGAGTCTCCATCAGCAGTTGCAGCAAGAGGCTCAATTGTTAGACTTAATTCAGGTCCCCATCCATAGCCATCCTGATTACAATTAATTGAAAGTGGAGAATCTGGGGAGCATGTTTCTCTACAATCTGGCCCAACACCATCACATGTTCCACATACATCAACTTGATTAGAGGTACATTCTGGATGTGGATCAAAAGTATGATTTTGAGGATCAATAGAAATTATATTTCCACCATTTGGGCAAAGGGTATTAAAAGTATCATCATTATCAGAAGGCATTCCACACACCGATATATAATTTTGATTATCAGCAAGACCATCTGAATCACAATCTGCATACCAATCAAACTGTAAGGTTGTGCCTCCACATAATCCTGTGCAATCAAAAGCACTTCCATCCATTTCCCAGTTGGAATCTGAATCACATTGGTCATTAACTACATTACCATCACATACAGAATTTCCTCCACAAACCTGACAATCATCTAAGGTTCCATCACAGTCTAAATCATAGTCAAGGTCATTTCCTGCAAATCCTTCAGGCAAATAACATGCAAATGCTATGCATAGACCTTCATCAAAGATACCGCCCAAAGCATCACATTCTTCAAGCGTTGCACCAAAAGTTTCTCCATATCCGTCATTATCGCTATCGATCCACCATGTTTGAAATTCACCATCTTCACTTGGAGTGCAACAACCACCAAAATTATCAAGTTCAGAATCACCATAACATACACCTGCGCAATCTAATACATAGTTATAATCAAAACTTGTATTGCCACCAGTACAAAGAGCACAATCATCCCATTCTGCTAGACCCCAAATTTCACCTGCACAATCTTGACCTATATAATCATATGTCTGATTACCTCCAATTTGCCACGATCTAGGTAGCCATACGTGATCTACAAGCTCAGGGGTTTGTGTATCTTCATTATATGTGAAAAAATTTGTTCCTTGTCCATTTACTCCGGGTATGACTTCATTGAAAGTCAAATAAAAAGTATCATTATCGGTATTATAGTCTGAAACTACTGATAAAAACTCCCCATTACTTGTAATCGGGATTACACTTCCCCCTATACCACCTCCGTAAAAATAATCATCTAGAATGTTTATATTATCTTCCCCAAAGAATGACCATGCCATGCAATCAGGAACAATATTACTGGAATTAGTAGACAACACATTATCAAAGCCTTCTAACGTAAAGCTGTAACTATATATTGGAACTGTGGTTGTTATATTAATTTTAACTTCAGCTTGACCATCTTCTAGGCCAATCGCCCCAGTAACAACATCCTCTACCCAGATAATTACTTCTTGAGCACAAAGTGTCGTAAAAAAAAGAGGTAAGCATAATAATATTGTAAATAATTTTTTAATAATAGGTTCCTCGTAAAATTTCTTCTTTATAATTTGTAATAAATATATTAATTAAAATGTGAAATACATCACAAGTTATCTTCTAATTAATATTGTGCACATCTCGTTGAAAAATAACTATTTATTTCAAATTAAACAATAGAACTATGTATTTCCTATTTTTCGAATATCATTGAGTCATTTTCAAAAGATTTAAACTCAAGTGCATTTCCACTTGGATCTAAAATAAATAAAGTATGTTGCTCTCCTTTAAGTCCTTTAAATCTAGTATTTGGCTTAATTAAAAACTCAATATTTTTTTCTTCAAGACTTATTTTTAACCGTTCCCATTCTTTTGGTTTTAAAATGACTCCAAAATGTCTTACTGGAACATTATCTCCATCAACTTCATTCGATTCAAAATTGTTTTTATTTCTTGAAAGATGTGCAACCACCTGATGTCCAAACAAATTAAAATCAATCCAATCACTAGATTCACGACCTACAGTACAACCTAGAACATTACAATACCATTGTTTAGCTTCTTTCAAGTCTTTTACTGGAAATGCCAAATGAAATGGTCTTATTTTATCAGTCATAGCAATCCTTCTAAATATATAAAAAAATAATACTAAATATTGTTCATTGATAGCTATATTTTCAAAAACATATAGAGGTTTCAATGCATTTAATTGTTAGCTGCAGTTTAAACAAAAATAGTAAGAGTAAAATTTTAGCAAATTATGCTAGTACTTTATATAATCAAGAAGTAAAATTTTTAGACCTTCAAACGATGGAACTTCCATTCTGTGATGGTGACAGTTGCTATGATAATCCAACAGTAAAAGAATTATCAAATTTAGTAAAGGAATCAAAATCTATTATTATTGCAAGTCCTATCTATATGTATGATCTAAATGCTGCTGCAAAAAATTTCATGGAGCTTACCGGGAGAGCATGGACTAAAAAAGTTGTAGGGTTTATATGTGCAGCTGGGGGAAAAGGCTCTTACATGTCTGTTACCTCATATATGAATAGTTTGATGTTAGATTTTAGATGCATTATCGTTCCTCGCTTTGTCTACACTGATAGATCGGGTTTCGATGAAAACTATAATATTAAATCAAATATTAAAGAAAGAATAGAAGAATTAGTTGATCAAATAACCTTACTTAGCTCTAAAATAGAAGACTAATAAATATAAATTTAATGATCTAAAAAGAAATAAAAAATGAATGATCATAGTCAATTACTAAATTCAATTTTCTTCCCAAGACCTACTTTTAAACCAAAAGATGAAAACGATCATCTTGTGGAAGTAGAAAAAGATATATTTGTATCAGTTCGATTTTTTCTGAAAGATACTTCCTACCCTACTATATTATTTTTTCATGGTAATGCTGAACTTTCAAATGAATATGATGAGATTGCATCATATTATAACAAATATGATATAAATTTTATTGTTGCTGATTACAGAGGATATGGACTATCCTCAGGTTCACCTACTAAGAATAATCTTCATTCAGATTCAAAAATAATTTTTTCATATGTTCATTCTTATCTAATCGAAAATAATTACTTAAATAAAAAAATTATAATGGGTAGATCTTTAGGAAGTGCATCAGCATCAGAAATTATATCTAATCAAAAATTTGATATAGATGGATGTATTATAGAAAGTGGCTTTGGAACAGAAACTCCACTAATGAATATATTGCGTATAAATCCACAAGATATTGGATATAAAACCAAAGATGGATTTGAAAATTTAAAAAAAATTTCAAACTATGATGGACCTTTACTTATTATTCATGCAGATCAAGATGACATCATCCCATTAGATGAAGCTAAATTGGTTTATAGTAATTCGAAGTCTAATCAAAAACAATTATGGGTTGTAGATAATGCTAACCATAATAATATTCTAATGCATGCTCAAAATCAATATTTCATTAGGATTAAAGAGTTTATTGATAAACTATAAGCTTTACTCTATTTAGAAGTGAAGTGTATGCCAATGCTATAGTGCATTACATCAGTTCTAGATTGACTAAAGTCATAATTTACATTTGGGAAGTCAATTCCATTTGGATCTGGGGTTACGGTTATTGCACCCTCTTTTAAATATTGAACATCTCCACCCCAAAGATGCTTTGCAGATACAATAAATGACAATGTACCTACTTCATTACCATCATCATCTTTCATTTTTGTTAAAACCACCTCAAGTCCTCCTCCAACACCATACCCAAAAGCTGTGTTTGATGCATTTGTATCTGAAGCTAATTCACACTCATTAACATCGGTTTCAGGATTATCACAATTATTACTTTGAGAAAATAGTTTTGTTGTTGTATTTAAATTTTTAAAGCCTAAAAGACCTTCTCCATAAATTTTAACCGGTCCCTTAAATGGGAAAATTTTGAGCAAGAGATTTCCGTATAGCATACTGTTTCTTGTTTCCTCAATAAGTCCAAGCGCTACCCATTGATTAAAAGGAATTTCTCTCTCAGTATATCCATATTGAGACCCACCAAAATTAAAACCAAATGCTGCATAGTCGTTTAAATAATATAAAGCATTTAAATCAATAGCAAAAGAGGAAGGCACCTCTTGGTTTTTAAACTCTCCTTGGGGAAATGCCCCACCAATAGAAATATTTCCTCCAAAATATTGAGAAAATGAAATTGAAAAAAACAATAGTATAGCAATTTTTTTTATATACATAGTTAGTTCCTTACTATTTTTTTCATTGAAATTGTATGTCTCCAAAACAATTCCAATCATCTGAAGTTAAATACATCCTATAAATGGAATCAACAACAAGAGTATCAGCTATAAAAGTACAAGATCCAAAAGGACCATTTGCAAAGTTATCTTCAAAACTATATATCGTATCATTGTTTACACTTACTATATCAATATTTATATGATTTAAAGTAGTAAATGTAGAATCATATGGGGTTGAATATTGATAGCAAATTTGATAAGAGTATCCAAACAATTCTGAATTCTGAGCTGAAACTGGATTAGGATAAATAGGATTTAAGCCATATCCACCATTCATTAGATTCATATTAAACGGACACCAATCATAAGAATCTATATTTCCAATGATATTACCATTAGAATCAGTTTCAGTAATTCCAGAAAATGTTATGTTTTCACTTGAATTAGTTGGGCTATCACATCCAAATAAGATAAGTAATAAAAATAAATATAACCTAATTGGTACCAATGATAACATTTATAAGCTGAATTACATCAAGCACATTAACAATTCCATCTTCATTTAAATCTGCTGCAGGTGTTGGGTCCATAGATCCCAAAACTATATTTACGGCTTGAACAACATCTAGAATATCAATTGTTTGATCTCCATTCACATCTCCAGGGATATATGGAGAATCGAAAAATTCAGGAGCATATTTACTCGCTCTTGCAATAATTGCATTGTTACTTGGATATGAATAAGAATAAACAATCTGACCAGAGGAAGTAACTTCTGTAATTTCTGCGTCTGCAGCCTCAGTTATAAATGTATTTCCATTTGGTAGTCTAAATGCACCACTCTGCATTGGAGAAGATAAATTACTATTATATATCCATGTCCATGAATCTGGGCCATAAGGTTGGTTTCCTACTAATTCATAACTTCCATCTTCTTGTATTGGTGTAATAATTTCAAGAACTGCTGCATTATTACCGCTGTGCTCATTATTAAACAGAATTAAATTACCTGCACCAGGATAACCTTCAGGTATCCAATTAACACCGTGCTGTGCACTTAATATGTTATCAGCATTATTCCCTCTATCATAATTGTTTGGTCCTCCCCAACGATAAAGAAAGTCTCCACCCATACCACTATTACCTCCAGAATGGGATGCCGCCTCTTCAGTAGTTGTGCTATGATCAATTATAAAAATTTCTCCTTGATGTCGTGAAGAAAAAACAAGTTGGTCAAGATCTGCATTGTAATCAATTGCATTAACATGAATCCAATCTCCATTTGCCTGACCACCTGGACCTCCATTGCTTCCAGCTGAACCACAATTTATGTCAAAAAGCTCCGGATGTTCTGAAATAATTCCATAGTTATTTAGTGAAGGATCTACATCCTGAATGAGATGATCTTTAATATGCCATTCCCATACCACTGCATCAAAATTATCAATAGACTCTGTTCTACCATCAAGTGTTGGCTGAATCTCAAAAAAAGCAGTCATCCACATCTGATTTAAATTATTATTTACACTTTGTCGTCCCAAAGCTTGCCATTCACTCGAATAAAGACGCTCCCAAGCAACTACTATAAAATTACCATTTGGAAGCACTGTAATATCATGATGGTGATTATAATCGTTACTATCAATATTGTAGGTATATAAAGCATCTCCATCCCAGTTATAAATAACAACCTTTCCACCAACTCCACCTGAATCCATGGATGGATTATTGGATCGGCAAGGATAGTATAATAGTGAATTCTCAACTCCTCCATCTGAACTTGGAAGTAGGTAAGGCATACTTGCAGGACCATTACTATGAGACCAGGTATTAATTGTGTTTCCCTCCCAATCTTTATAAAAGGTTGTGTTGCTACCACCCCCACCACCAGGTGTATAAAGCATATACCCTTCGTAAACATCAGCAACTAATAATGAAAAACTAATAAATAGAACAGAAATTTTACCTAATCTCATAATAACTCCAAATCTTTTAATTTTAATTAAAATAACATATATATATTATCTATAGAATAATAAAATATTATATAATTTTATGTAAATATTTGTTACATAATTTACTGCAAAGGTAACTAATTTCTATTGGTAAGTTATTTTATAAAAAAACAGGAAATAATTTGAAAGTTGGATTTTTAAAGAGAGTTACTAAAGCCTATCTTACAATTGGTCAAGCTTTTGGAAAATGGATCATTCCTATTTTTTTCGGCTTGTATCTCCTATCTCTAAGACTTATAAATTTTCTATTTATGAAAATAGATTGGATATTTTTCCCTTTTAAAATTAGCAGAAAAATAAAAAAACCAATACTAATTGTAGGAAATCCTAGATCAGGCACAACATTTATTCATCGATATCTCGCAAAAAATAAAGTGGGCAATGGATCAAAATTATATCAAATCATTTTTACTTCTGCAGTCCTTCAAAAAATTATTAAACCTATTTTACCCTTACTTGAGAAAGTTAGTCCTGCTCGTTTCCATTCAGATGAAATTCATAAAACAAGCCTGAATTCACTAGAGACAGATGATCCTTCTTTACTTTTCAGGTTTTTTGATGGTTTTTTCCTATATGCATTTATCCTAACATGGGCAAAAGAAGATTTACTTGATTGGTTTCAACCTAAAGTAAGAGATAACTCTCAGCGGGATTTTAATTGGCTGCAAACAATGTGGAAACGAACACTGATCACATCAAAATCAGATCGAATAATTGGAAAATTATTTTCAATCAGCGTAAATGTACCCGCATTCTTAAATAAGTTTCCTGACGCAAAGTTATTATACATGGTAAGAGACCCATTAAATGTTATCCCTTCAGGTTTAAGTTTGGTAACCGGAGTTTTAGATAGTATGTTTGGATTTTGGAGCTTTCCAGAAGAGAAACGACAGCATTTTATAAATAGATTGTATAGGGCACTTGTAGAACTACAATTACGCTTCCATGATGATTGGATAAATGGTAGAATTGATAAGTCTAAAGTGGCTATCATACAGTTCGATAGAATGATGACAGACTTTGATGGCCTTATGGATGAAGTGCTCCCCTTTATTGAACACAAACCATCAAATGAATTTAAAAGAAATATAAAAGAAACTGCAGAAAAGCAAAGAGCATATAAAAGTGGTCATAAATATGATCTAACAAAGTTTGGAATTACAGAGCAGCAAATCAAAGATGATTGCAAAGTTATTTATGAAACGTTTTTGAACCAGAAAATTAATACCCATGTCCAGTAATTATTATAAAATAATCTTTTTTCTAGTAGCTTTAAACTTGTTTGGTTATGAGCTACCTAATTATAATTCAAATGATAGTTGGATAGAGCTTCAATCTGGAAAAAAAAATATATGGGTCGGGTATATTGAAAAGCGCGATATAAACTGGGTTCGCACTTCATCAATTCTACCTTTTGAATTTGAAGCAGTTTCTAAAATGATTGAAAAAGAAGAAAATTATTCAAAAATTTTTAATAGAGTTATTATTTCTGAAAAAGTTTTAGAAGATATCATTTATATGAAAATTGATATGCCATTTCCATTCTATGATAGAGACTATCTAGTAGAGTATAGTATTTTTAAAGAACCTAACTTTGCATCATATGCATTTCGTGCGATTGAAGATGAGACGTATCCAGCGTTATCAAGTTGCGTAAGATTAGAAAATGCTGCGGGAGAGTGGTATCTTGAAAAAATAGATGAATTGTCTACTCGAGTAAGCTATACTTGGAATGGAGATCAAGGACCTAGCTTCCCTTCATATGCACTAACAACGGCATGGAAGACTCAAGGATCTGAAATGATCACTGATCTTGAAAAATCATTAGAAAAACTATATAAGGACTAAATCATGAAAAGATTCATAATACTATTTTTTTTAACATTCAATTTTATTTTTAGTGAAAATAGTGATTCATTTTTAAATGGTAATGCTAACTTCTACTATATTTCAAAACTGGAAGATCAAAAAATCATTAACCTACCTTATAGAATGTTAAATCTATCATGGGGACATCAACATAGTCAATTTCAACTGTTAAGCAAATTTTCGCTCGAATATCAACCTAATATAAATAACTACTCTTTTAAAATGGATGACCCTCAAGATTTCTTAATTGATCTTCGTGAATTATATATGACCTATCTATTAAATTTTGGGGAAATAAGAATCGGAAAACAAATTCAAACTTGGGGCTTTGTTGATGAAAACAGTCCTCTTGATAACACAAGTGCATATGATTATAATTTCTTATTTGAAGCAGGTACAGAACGAAAAATCGCTTCGAACTCTCTTGCAATAGATATGTATTTAAATAATTTCAAATTAGGGTTTACGACTACTCCCTTTCACTCAATTAATAGACTCCCATCTAGTCTAGCTGAATTTCCAATTGATTTACCTGTTACTCCCAACAATTATCAATTTATGGATATAGAAAAGGTGAATGAATATGGGGTATACCTTCAGTATAATTCAGACTTAGTTGACATAGCAACAAGCTACTTTAGTGGCTATGACCGAATCTACAATCTATCTGGGATTAATATTCATGAAACAACAGGTGGTGAAATTTATTCAGAACCAGATACCGTTTTTGCTTACAGAAAAACAAATGTTTTAGGGCTTAGTGCTCAAACATTCTTGGGAGATTTATCTGTTCGAATGGATCTAGGATTCTTTGATACTAATGATCAAAACCGGAATGTAAGTAGGGCACATCCAAACCCACCAGCATATCCATTTTTAAAAGAAGAACTTTATAGATCTACTCCTATATTTGAAGAATCTAAATATTATCAAACAACCATACAGTTAGAATACCCACTTCCAAAAGGATTTGATTTATTTGTACAATATTTCAAGTACGATACATTGAGCTATAGCGCAGATTCTCCACTTGAAGAAGGAGAATCTATAGACATACCTCTCTTTCAACAAATAGATGGATTTAATCCATATACATATTTTTATCCTGGAATGGGGTCTCCACTAGCATTAATGACACGAAATGCTGTACTTCTAGGAATAAAAAAATCATTAAATGAACGATTTTCCATTCAGCTTAGAAACTTAATGGATATTGAATATAGGGGCTATTTTCTAGAATTAGTAGGAGACTACAAAATATCAAATAAAGTTAGTGGGAATTTTGCTATTAATTACATTAATGGTGACCAAGAACATCCAAAGTCAAAATCAAATATGGGCGATGATTATGACAGAGCTCTAGATTACCCATTAAATCAAATGGAAGATTTCTCTCACTTTAGAATGCAGATAAAATATTCGTTCTAAATCAATTTAAAATAATTTGTACAATTTGTACTGCATCAAGTACATCAATATTTCCATCACTGTTTATATCTGCAGCACATGCCTGTGAATCTGAAGGAATAGCACTGCCAAGTATGTAACTTACAGTATTCACTACATCTAGTACATCAATTGAACTATCAGCATTAACATCTCCAGATACACAATCTTCACCACAATCTTGAAGAAGTTCAATCGTAAACGAATAATAATTTGCCTCTAATCCAATCTCAAAATTAGTTGATTCTTCAACACACGCAGGAATGTCTTCACAAAGGTTATTGCCACCACAAGCAAAATAAGGCATAAAACCATCATCTAGTCCGCTCCAATTTAAATCTAAAGTACAAATTGATTCTGGGATTGTTGTAATTTGATTTCCAAATATATAAAGATACAATAATGATTCCATACTAGAAATATCAGGAATTTCTTGAATTGCATTATAACCTAAATCTAAATACCAAACCTGTGATAGATTATTAATTGACTCAGGAACACTTACTATATCATTATTTGAAGCAATTAAAAGCTGTAATTGAGATAAATCCCCTACTCCACTTGGAAGCGAGGTAAGAGAATTTTTATCTACCTGCAATGTTGTTAAATCATCAAGTGTAGAAATAGATTCTGGAAGTGAGACAAGATCTATATTACCACCTTGAAAATAATTTCCAATTTGTATTCGCTTTAAACGCCCTGAAAGCCAATTTTGAGATCCCATATATAATGGGTCTAAATCTGAAATACCGTTTAGTTCAGCTATTTCTGATAAAACTTGTATATCTCCTTCATGAAAACATGTTGATTGATCAAACACAATACATGTATTAGGAATATCAAGAATTTCAATAAATCCATCGTCACAATTAGAAGTAGGAATTAAATCAATAACTAAACTTTCTAAATTTGATGGAAGACCACCTGAAATATTTTGCTGTAATGCAACCTGACCATCTGAATCAATTACAAATAAATCTCTTTGCCCTGCACCCCATGCATTCCATACAGGGAAACTCCCTTCATCAGCAGTAACTGGTATATTGATTGAGCTTGTCCAATTTGAAAGTGAGCTCATATGAGAATCTTTTCCTACACCAAAAAGCTTCACATCATCGTAACCATCCGCCAATAGACTTTCATGCAAATCAGCTAACTCCCCGAACCGAGAAGTACAGAGTCCTCAGTTATAATGACCAAAATAGACAAGAGATACATTTCCACTCGGACTAACATCCTGATTAAATGATGGTGAAGTTGAATTTAAGTCCTCTAAGGAAAAATTATACTGACCAAAACTAAATGATGTTAAAAGTGATAAAGAAGCAAAAAGTATAAAATTCATTTTATTCTCCAAATGGTTTTAATTTGTTGTTAAACTATTAAATTCTATTTTTTTATAATATAAAATAATTGTAAAAGAATATTACACTTACTTTAAATATATAATTTCTATTACATCATTTCTATTATGTGATTCAAATCTAATAAAATATTTTCCACTAGATATATCAACAGGCTTCCAATTAAAAGTATGGCTCCCAGAGTTTAAACTTCCTGAGTATATATTTTCAATCAGTTTTCCATTAATATCATAGGCATTAATAGATACATTACTAGAAAATTCATCTAAATTTAATTTTATAATAGCTGATGGATTGAATGGGTTTGGATAAGCAGAAATCAATTTAAAATCATTAACATGTGGATCATTTGATAAGTCATCTAAAGTTGCATAGACAGTATAATTATATGTTTTATTAATATTACTATTATTAATAGATCTTAGATTAAATTGAACATTATTAATATCAGGATCACCTTCATCAGATAAGTACGGATGACCTGTGAAACTTACAGTTTCTTTTTGACCAGCATCCAATGTTATTGTTTTTTCAGAATATGGGTACCACTCATTAACGTCTATACTACGAAAAGAGTAAATAAAATTCTCACTAGTGGATCCGTTATTATATATATCAAAACTAACCCTAATACTATCAAGAAATGGTACATAGATTCCAATATTGCCATTGTAAGGAGCGGCTATAGATGTTAAACCTTGAGCAACTGCTGAAGCTTCAACAGGGTATAAGCTATGAGCTCTATAAGCTCTATGGATGAGACCTAAATTTAAATTATATTTTGCTTCCCAAATAATTTCCATATCATTAGAAATCTCAAGTGTAGTTCCACCGTCACCTACTGTAGAAATAAGGTAATTCCCATTCTCAAGTTTTTGTGCTCCTCCTGACGCGTGTCCAAATAATTCTTCAGGCAAACTATATTCCCATACAATCTCTGCATCGCATCCTGCCTCTGTTTCATTTGGATTTATTTCTATAGCTCTTGATATTGGATGAGTAAGAGCAGGATTAAAATCATCACTTAAATTTCCATTATCAAGAGTTACAATATTTCCATTTTCTAATGAAGCAACACTATGTTGCCAACTAAAATTAAGATCATGTCCACAATGAACTTCTCCTGATGGCATATCTTGACCTATATTCCAAATAACTGTTCCATTATCAGGGTCATCATAATTATCAAAGTTAAAATATATTTTAGTTAATCTTGATAAATGTCGACATGATATATATATAGCATTATCTTCAATACTATATGAAACCGCATTGACATGAGTCCAATCATATCGAAATAAATTAAAAGCTAAATCCCAGCTACCTGCATAGACACCATCATTATAATAAACACCATCATAGTCTTCTATGCTATAATGATCAAAGGTATCCCATTCCCAAATAGTTTCATTGGAATCTTTATCCCATATGATAAGCTTATCACCTACCCATGGAAAATTATTTCCATTACACATTGCTGGACCAAACATCCCAATACATGCCCCATACCAAGGGCCCGTCTCAGGTACAGATAGATTTTGGATTGATTCTGCTATCCCTAAATAATTACCATCGGGCAATTTCAATATATCGTGGTGAACGAATTCTTCATTTGGCTCTTGCCAAATATAATTTCCATCTAAGTCCATCTCAATACCTGGATAAGAATTTTCTAATTGAGGATTATAATGACAACCATAAAGCTCACCCTTTAGATTTGTATTATACATAATTAAATTCTTATCCTGAGTATTCCAGATTTCATTACCATCCTTATCAAAAGCTGCACTAAAATTACCATCAAGAGAACCTAGGAATGTAATTCCATCCTGGTAGGAATTTTCATTGTATAAAGTTATAGATGGGTTTGTAATTGAATTTAAAATTTGAAATGAATAAACTGATTGCCATTCTCCATAACTATTTTCATTGTATTTAGCTCTTATTCTCCAGAAGTATGATGAATTCCAATCTAGATTTTCTTTATCAATGTATATAAGGGAAGGAACTGTTTCTGAAACAAGTAAATTTAAAAACTGATCATCTGTTGATATTTGAATCTGATAGTTTGTGGCATTATAAATCTGTTCCCATTCAAATAGCACATGGGTATAGCTAATTTCAGAATTATTTTCTGGTCTTAATGTTGCAGATAATAGAAAGTTGAATAGAACTATTATCAATAAGTAACTTCTCATTTAATGGGTATCCTTTTTAAATTCATCTCATGAAACTGACTATCTTTTATCCCTGAATTAATTTCTACATCCTTAAACTTTAGATGTGTTTCATGTTTTGTTTTAATATCTCTAACCTTAATTTCTTTTACTAAATCAAAACCATTAATATTGGTATACTTTATGTCTTTTGTTTTGGTCAAAATATTGTTACTGTTATACGATTCTTCTTTAAATATTAAAAGATCACTTGCTCGCATCCAGCTAATATGCTTGCTATAAGAAGAGTTTAAATTTTCTTTTGGGAAACTTGTTAATATATAAATTGAATCATTTATAGTTTCTATTTCATAGGTATAATCATCCAAGCTTCTATTGTATAAATCTTCAAATGTTAAGTCAGAATTCATAAAGCTTTCTGATTTTTTTCTAGATGATATTTTTCTTAT
>CEOF01042201.1_pt1 | contig 19313 bp, 5 predicted proteins | sample 361311 | NCBI WGS metagenome assembly CEOF01 (sample SAMEA2619667, study PRJEB7988) | marine metagenome | biome: marine biome (ENVO:00000447); feature: surface water layer (ENVO:00002042); material: "saline water (ENVO:00002010), including plankton (ENVO:xxxxxxxx)" | depth 5 m
CACAGTTACAAATGTTATCTATGTCACAGAAGACGGAAACGACAACAACACAGGAAAAAAACTTGGAGATGCAAAAGCAACAATCGCAGGAGCAGTCGGAATTGCATCAGCAGGAGACGTTATTAGGGTTAGTGCTGGATCTTACGTAGAAAATAATCCATTAAAACTTCCTGCACAAGTAAGTATTGTAGGAGATAGTTTAAGAGAAGTATCAGTATCACCACAAAATGCAAATCAAGATTTGCTTCATGTAGCACCAGGTAATTATATTTCAGAAATATCATTTATTGGCACTTTAAATTCTGGTAAAGCTGTGGTCGCATTTGAACCAGAGATAAAAAGATATTCAATTCAATCCCCATATATTAGAAACTGTACTAATTTTATAAAAAATAGTATAGGTATGAAGATTGATGGGAATCATATTTTAGGTCCATATAAAAGTATGGTTACTGATTCTTATACTCAGTATAACTCAAATGGTATTGGAGTATCAATAACAAATGGTGGGTATGGACAATTAGTTTCAATATTTACAATAAATCCGGATGTATCAATTTATACAGGAGATGGGGGTCAATGTGATCTTACAAACTCAAACTCTTCATTTGGTAATTTTGGATTAAGATCACAAGGTGTAGGAGCTCAAAATTTTGTAGGAGTGATTACTGAAAGTGCGACTGAAAATTCTTCTGAATTTAAAATAAATTTAGAGACACCAACATTAAATATATCCAATGCAGTATATGATAATGCCACTGGAATGACAACGATTACCACTACAAGTAATCATAATTTTAATGTAGGTATGGGAATCACACTTTCGGGTTTAGGATTTACATGTGATCTTGGAGGTTCAGTTTACTATTATCCTGATGGTGATTTTGGATATGTATTTAATGTAGACTCAGTTATAAACTCAACAAGTTTTGTCACAAATGTTGGTCCTTCCACTGTATCACATAACTATCATAGTGCTGGAACAGTTAAGACGAAAGTCGTTCGTCCATTTGATGGGCAAGTAGTTTACTTTGATGAGATATATCAAGTAGTTGATAAGATAAAAATAACTAACGGTGGATCTGGATATACTATACCACCTACAATTGCAATTAGTGCTCCTTCTGAAGCATGGGGTATACCGGCAACAGCTGTTGCTAGTATAACTGGAGGAGTTGTTACAGAAATAAATATCGTAACTTCAGGAAGAGGATATACATCTGCACCTTCTATAAGTCTTTCGGGTGGTGGTGGATCATCTGCAGCTGCTTCAATAATAACGAAACCTCAATATTTTGTGGTTGAAAAGGCAACTGAAATATCTGGTGGTATTTCTACAGTGACATTTACAGAGAATGTTCCTTTTGCTGTTGGCGTTGGATCTACAGTTCCATTCTTTAAACAAAGTAGAATATTAGCATCGAGTCATTCCTTTGAATACATAGGATCAGGTACAGATCTAATACAATCACTTCCTTCCAGAGGTGGAGTTGCTATTCAAGATAATGAAGTTGATGATCTTGATGGTGGATTGACTATTTTTACTAGTACTGATCAGGCTGGTAACTTTAGAATTGGAGATGGTGTCATTATAAATCAACAGGCGGGTACAATTACAGGAACATTTTATTCAAAGAGTTTATTTTCACAAATGACTCCATTTATTTTAGCATTAGGAGGAGATTAAGATGCCATTAGCCCAAAATGTATTTCAAACAGTAACAAAAGTTGTTCCGACTAGTCCAGTCGGCATCTATACAGCACCGATTGGTTACACTGGTGTTGTTCTTTTAGCACAAGCTGCGAACGTTGGAGGAGCAACATATACTGTTTCAATGTCTCATCAGAGAACAACTGCAGGTGTTGCAGTAACCACTGAGGTAATTAAGGATTTACCGATTGAATCGAGTGACACTGCAAATTTATTAGCTGGAAAGTTGGTATTGGAGCAACAAGATTCTCTTATTATATCATCCAACAATTCTTCAAATGTTAAATTTTTAGCAAGTATACTAGAAACATTAAATTAAAATGGCTAAGTACGTCAGCGGTAAGTTTAGAAAATTACAGGTAGGTATCAAAGGGTACAGCGAAAATAAACCCTCGTTGACTGTTATTGGTAGAATTGGTATTGGTACTGAAACTACTACTAATGCTTTTGATGTACAAGGTGATGCGAATGTCACTGGTATTATCACTGCAGGGCAGGGAGTTCATGTTAATGGTGGAGATTTAAAAGTAGGCACTGCATTTACTGTTGCACAAACAGGAATTGTAACTGCATTCAAGTATTATGGTGATGGTTCAAACTTAACCGGAATTTCTGCTGACACTGTTGGAGACTTAGCAAATCTGTTTGTAGGTGTAAGTGGTATTTCAACACTTGGCACTGTCAAAATTGCAAACGGTATTGTAACGGCTACGTCTGGAGTAGTTACGTATATTGGTGATGGATCAAATTTAACTGGAGTATCAGGAAGTGTATCTGGCATAAGCACAACTGGTGTTTCTAACTTCAATCATGTATTTGTATCTGGTGTTTCAACATTTTCGAGCACTATTGATTCAAATGGAAGAATCGTAGGTGCTGCGACAAGTAACGTAATTCCATTCCTATACAGTAATTACACTGACTTACCATCGGCTGCAACTTATCATGGTGCATTTGCTCATGTTCATGCTACTCAAAAGGCATATTTTGCTCATGGTGGTGCATGGTATGAATTAGTAAATAAAGAAGCAAACGGAATTGTAGGAACAGGAACAGAAAAATATAACGTAGGTGTTTTCACTGCTACAGATGGTACATTTAGTGGTAGTTTATCCATCGGTGGAACTCTTACTTATGAAGATGTAACTAATATAGATTCAGTTGGTATGATCACTGCAAGGTCAGGTATCAAAGTTCTTGGTGGTGGCATAGACATAACAACTGCTTCCAATGGTGGATTAAATGTAAATGGTATATCCACATTCATAGGATTAACAACTGTTACCTCTCCATCCTTCTTTGCGAAACAAGGTAGTTTTACAGGCATTGTTACTGCAGCATCTTTTAAAGGAGACGGTAGTCAATTAACTGGAGTAACTGCATCAGGTTCTGGTGTGGTAGTTAAAAATAGTGGATCAACAGTTGGAACTGCAGGTACAATTGATTTTTCAACAAATCTTGATGTCACATTTAATTCTGGAATTGCAACGATAGTAGCTAATGTAGACACTGGAATTAATACTGCAGCAAGTTCTACATTTAACAATTTAATTATCACAGGGGTCACAACTGCAGGAATAATCACTGGTGCGACTTATTATGGAGATGGTTCCAATTTAACTGGTGTAGGTAATACTTTAAATGTAAGCACATCGACACTCAATGTAGTTGGTATTTCAACCTTTGGTGGTAATATTAATGCGAATGGAAATATTACGGGTGATAATGCAACAATTATATCTGGTATTAGCACTGTTGGAGCTACAACATATTATGGATCTTTAATTGGTAATGTAACAGGTAATTTATCAGGAACAGTTTTAACTGCAGCACAAGCAAATATAACTTCACTTGGATCATTAACCTCTCTAACAGTATTAGGTGCTTTAAATGCGAATGGAAATATAATTGGTGATTCTGCATCTAATATATCTGGAATAAATTCAGTCACAGCAACAAGTTTTTATGGTTCAGGTGCAAATCTATCTAATGTCACTGCTACAGGATTAACCACTACCGCATCAGTGAATACCACTGGTATCATAACTGCAACATCTTTTTATGGTGATGGTACTAATTTAACTGGAACTGGTGGTGGAACTCTTATTTCAGGTATTACAGTTCAAGATGAGACATCAACAGTAGGTACGGCAGGATCTATAAAAACTTTAGATTTCCAAGGTGCATCTATTACTGCAACTGCATCAGGTGCTAATAAAGCTATTATTACAGTCACTGATTCATTCAGTCCTGATGGTCAAGAGAACTTATTCGCTGGTACGAATGCTGGAGCATGCAAAGATGGTGATACATGTTTCAACGTAGGTGTTGGATTTAGTGCAGGATTTTCATTAAATGCAGGTGATAACAACGTATTAATTGGTAAACAAAGTGGTGCTTGTTTAACAAGTGGATCATTTAATGTTTTCTTAGGTTGTAGAACAGGACAATATTCAAATTCAACCTGTAGCATTTTCATGGGAAATTATGCAGGAAGAAATGCTAATGGTAGTGATAATATATTCTTAGGTAATGGTGCTGGTCGTGGAGTAGGTGCAAGTGGAAAAGATGGTTGTCAGAACATTGCAATAGGTGCTGGAGCAGGTTCTAATATTGATGAAGGTGATCGTAACGTTTTTCTAGGAAATATAGCTGGTTGTAATACTAATTCAGGAGGTTGTAATGTTTTCCTTGGATGGTGTGCAGGTAAAACAAATACAAATGGAACTCATAACATCGCAATAGGTGCTGACACATATTCAGATGGTGATAATGGTTTTGCTCTTTCTAATGTTTTAATAGGTCGCTATGCGGGTAAAGATTTAAGTAGTGGTCAGTATAACGTTGTAGTAGGTGATGGATCAGGATGTTGTTTATGCTCTGGTGGTAGTAATGTATTAGTAGGTAATGCTGCTGGTGTAAGCATCACTAATGGTGATCATAATATAATGACAGGTTCTGGTACAGGTAGATGTTTAACCACAGGTTGTTACAACGTTTATCATGGTCAAACAGCAGGAAAATCAAATGTAACCGGAAATGATAATATTGCTATTGGAAGATATGCAGGATATGGTAATACATCCAATGGATCAACTTGCCATAACATTTCGATGGGTCTTTGGTCAGGTAGATGTCTTACCACAGGAGGAAATCATAATATTCAATTTGGATGTTATACAAACCGTGATGTAACCACTGGAAGTTATAACATTGCAATTGGACATAGTGTTGGAGTTGCCAGTTCAACTGGAGATTATCAACTAGCAATTGGACAGATTGATGATAGATGGATAACTGGTGATAGTTCATTCAACGTGTCTTTATCTGGTATCGCAACGATTACTAAATCAACTGGGCAATTTGAAGCAAGATCATTTAAGGGAGATGGTACAAATATAACAGGAATCATAACTGCAGGAAGTGCTTTAGCTTCAGGTATTGCCACTGGTGGTGGCACGTTCACTGCGAGTGCTGGAGTGTCAACTAATATTGATAGTTTTGCATATGGATCTGTCAACTATAAAACAGCAGAGTACACAGTTCACATTGAGAATGGTGCAAATACACAGGCACAAAAAGTTCTTATAATGCAGAATGGAACAACAGCTTTATCTCAAGAGTATGCGATTATGTTTAGTAATTCGCAACTAGTATCAGCTGGATCAACAATAAGTAGTGGAAATGTTTTACTTCAGGTCACTCCTGAAACTGGAATCAGTGGACTTACAACCTATCGTTGGAGAAGAGAGGTTCAATTATGATAACAACATCTTTGAATTCTGCCGGTAGAATTATAGTATCTGATGATTCCATAACTGATGACACACCTCAAAATTTTACTGTTTGTGTAAAAGATGAATTAGATTGGACTGAGATTCATAATTATATTATTAATGAAAATAATATTGATAATATTCCAAATCGAAAAATTGATTGTACTTCAGAAATGAATTACTCACCAAAAAGATCTGTCTATTCTATGTCTGTAAATGAAGCAGACATTTTAAAAAATCATTCGAAAGTAGATTGGGTAGAACAATCTTCAATGTATAATAATATTGTTTTAGAACAAAGAAAATATGATGAGGAATTTGACAGACATACAGACATCAATAGATTTAATTATAATTGTAGAAATTTAAGAACAGCATCTTCATCAGATCCTGGTTCAACACTTGATTTTACTCAGTGGGGTGTTTACAGACATCAATCTAGTGCAAATAATTTTGGCACAGGGACAATTGTAAGTGCTGATTCACAGTATTCATTGACAGGAAAGAATGTTGATGTTGTAATCATGGATTCTGGTTGTCGTTGGGATCATCCTGAGTTTCTTAAACCAGGTGTTACATCCTTTACTGATAAAAATGATACTAGAGTAAGAGATATACTAATACATGGAGCTGAGGATTATGGTATAAACTGGTCTGATGAAGGTCTTGTTGCACCGGGCACCGGATCATTATCAAATTACACGACAGCAAAAGCATTAGGAAGTTCTATACCTGGTGGTTCCATGTATCATGGAAGTCATGTGGCTGGAACAGCAGCTGGAAATCAATTTGGTGTTGCTTTTGAGGCAAACATATGGTCTATCGCATGTGTTGATAGAAGTGATACGGGATTTGCAAATCCTAGTGATGGATTTGATTATATTAAAGTTTGGCATAAAAATAAACCAGTAAATCCTGAGACTGGTAGAAAAAATCCTACTGTTGTAAATTGTAGTTGGGGTCTTAGACAGTTTTTTCGAAAAGATTTATCATACACTGTTTCTTTTAGAGGGACTTCATATAGTAACACTCAAGTTGATGCAGCATCAAATGCCGTTCCCGCCGTCTACTATTTGAACACTTACTTAGGCAGTTATTATGAATTTAAATCTACAAAAACATCTGGACAATCAGAGGCAAATGAATTAGCAAATGACGCAGATTGTCAAAACGTTATTTTCATATGTTCCGCTGGAAATAGTAAAGGAAAAGGTGATGTTGTTGATGGTGATGATTATGATAACGAGTTTACAGCAGGGACTGCATTATATGGATCAGGATATTCAAACCAATATAATAGAATAGGCACACCTGCAGTAACAAAACAAGGTGAGGATGATGCTGCCATAGTTGTTGGATCAATTGATACTGATCGACAATCTGGTAGTCAAGAGAGGTGTTCATCATTTAGTGACAGAGGTCCTGCGATTGACGTATGGGCAGCTGGTGATATTATTATGAGTCCATGGAGTTCTGGATATACTGATCCTAGAAACAACTCATTTTATAATTATGCAATTAGTGGGACAAGTATGGCATCACCAAATGTTTCAGGTGTTGTTGCATTGTATTTACAATCGAACCCCACAGCAGATCGAAAAACAGTTAGAAATTGGTTACTAACTGAGGGATCTGAAATGCTATCCTCAGGTGATTATTATGATCCTTACACAAGTAATGGTGCAACTGATACAGATTACTGGGGAAACAGTTACAGTTTGAAATCTTCTCCTCGAAGAATTTTATATAATCCTTTTGCAAACAACATCACTCCTTCTATTGATTCTTTGACATTAGATGGATCTTCATTATCAATTTTTCAAACATAAATAACTAAAAAGAATCAATGGCAGATAAGAGTTTTGGTGTAAAGCAGATAGATTTGTTAGGAAGTGGTACTCCGACCATTCAAAGTCCTAACAATATAAATCTAAACGCCAATACAGTCGCAGTCAGTACAAATTTTACGGTAGGAAATAAATTAAGTATAACATCAGCAGGAATTGTAACTGCTGTTAGTGGAGTAGTTACTTATTTTGCTGATCCTGCAAACTCTAACGCTCAGGTATCTTGGCACGTTACTGCAAACGGTTCTTCTGCATATCGTTTTACAGGACCAGGTCAAGATGGAGCTGATGATAATCCTGACATATATTTGGTAAGAGGACAAAGATATATCTTTACAAATCATTCTGGAGGTAGTCATCCATTTCAAATTCGTGTTGCATCAGGAGGTTCAGCATACAACACAGGTGTTACGAATAATGGAGCTGCTGGTGGTAATATAATTTTCAATGTACAGCATGATGCACCATCAAGATTGTATTATCAATGTACAGCACATGGTGGAATGGTTGGAACCATTTACATCATTGGTGGAGAACAATTTATATCTGGTATACTTACAGCAACCACATTCTCTGGTTCAGGTTCTGGATTAACAAATTTACCAGCAGCAAACTTAACTGGAACTCTTCCTGCTATCAGTGGTGCAAACTTAACTAATCTAACTGCTGGTAATTTGACTGGTGCACTTCCTGCAATTGATGGTTCAGCACTGACTAATCTACCAGGTATTAGCACGGAAGGTGGTTCAACATTCAATCATCTCACAGTTACAGGTGTATCTACATTTCAAGGAAATATAAATGCGAATGGAAATATAAATGCGAATGGAAATATTGTAGGTGATAACTCAACTAATATTACAGGTATTGCTGGTGTAACTGCATCAACATTTTCTGGTGATGGTTCATCATTAACAAACTTAAGTATTCCTGGTATCAGTACAACTGGCACAAGTAATTTTAATAATTTAACCGTTTCTGGTAATGTAACAATCGGTGGTACCTTAACATATGAGGATGTCACAAGCATTGATTCAATAGGTGTCATAACTGCAAGACAAGGTATTCATGCTGGTGCAGGTGTTTCTGCCACAGGAATTATTACTGCAACAACATTCTCTGGTTCAGGTGCAAGCTTAACAAGTATTCCTGCTGGTAATCTAACAGGCACAGTTGCTGATGCAAGAATAACAACACTGACCGCATCAAAACTTTCAGGTGCATTACCTGCAATCAGTGGTGCAAATTTAACAAACTTAAACGCATCTAATATTTCATCAGGTACAGTCAATGCTGCTAGATTGAGTGATAGCACATGCAACGTCAGTGCAGGTCTTGCTGCTGGTAACTCTATTGGTGGTGGAACAGTCCATAATATTTTTCTAGGAACTTGTGCAGGAGCTAATATAAATTCTGGTGATTATAATGTATTTGCTGGTTTCTGTGCAGGTTATTGTGGTACTGGTGTACAATATGGTATTACTATTGGTAAATGTGCTGGTTTTTGTAACACTAGAAGTAATAATATTATAATTGGATGCACAGCTGGTCAGTGTAGTAATAAAACAACTGGTGGAGAAAATATTTTCCTAGGAAATTGTTCAGGTTTTGTAGAACAAGGTTGTTACAACACATATCTTGGATCAAATTCTGGTGCTTTAGCTGGGTACGGATCATCACTTCAGAATTATAACACTTCGGTTGGAGCACTTGCAGGATTCAGGAATAAAGGATGTTGCAACACTTACTTAGGTTCCTGTGCTGGATGTTCATCAGGTGCAGGTTGGTTGGCATACGATTGGCAAGAATTATCAATATCAAACGTTGCGATTGGAGCTAAGTCTGGTTTTGCACATACTGAAGGAAGTTATAATATCTTCATAGGTGATCATGCATCTAACACAACAATAGGTAGTAATAATATTGCGATTGGACATTCAGTTACACTGGCATCCACAACAGGTTCTACACAATTAGCAATCGGATGTGGATCAAACAAATGGATTACTGGTGATAGTTCTTATAACGTAACTCTTGCTGGTATTGCTACAGTTTATGCTGCTACTGGTATTGTAAGTGCTACTTCATTCAGTGGAACAGTCCCCTCATCAAACTTAAGTGGTACAATTCCAGATGCTAGGTTCCCTGCAACATTACCTGCAATTAGTGGTGCAAACCTAACGAATTTACCAACTGGAATTAATACAGGTGGCACTTCAACATTTAGTGAATTGGTGGTAACAGGTGACATCACCGCAAATGGAAACATAATTGGTGATAATTCAACAAATATATCTGGTATAAGTTCAGTTACTGCCTCTACTTTATATGGAGATGGATCAAATTTAACAGGTATTACTGCTGCAGGAACGGGTGCGATTGGTGGATTAACAGTTAAAGATGAGGGATCAACAGTCGGTACCGCAGGTAGTGTATCAACAATTAACTTTGTTGGAGATGCTGTTGTGGCAACTGCATCTGCCGGTGCAGCTGGTGTTTCAACAATCACTATTTCTGGTTCATTCCCTCCAGATGGACAGGAGAATTTAGTAGCAGGTTCAAACGCTGGTGCAGCTATAGACTCTGATACTTGTCAAGGTGTTTACTTAGGTCAAGACGCAGGAAGATATAATGCTGCTGGTAATTTAATAGCTATCGGTCTTGCTGCAGGATGTTGTGTCACATCAGGAGCAAACAGCATTTACATAGGTAAAAATGCTGGTAAAACATTTACTGGAGGAACTTCGAACATAATAATTGGTGATGGTGGTAAGGCAGGTGTTAATAATGGAGATTATAATATATTTTTAGGTTCTGAACAAGCACAACAAGGTAATACGACTGGTGATTTTAACTTTGTTGCTGGATACTATGCTGCGTATGCTTTAACAACTGGATGTTGTAATGTTTTAATCGGTCAATATGCAGGAAAGCAGTTAAGCACTGGTAAAGACAATGTGATGATTGGTTCTGATAATGATGGTGGTCAAGGTAGTGATTGTATGACTGGTTGTGGTAATGCAGTTATCGGTTGTCTAACAGGAAATGACCTGACCAGTGGTAATTATAATGCATTATTTGGTCCTCGTGCTGGAATGTGCTTAACAAGTGGTTCCAAGAATGCATTCATGGGATATTATGCTGGTGGTAACGGCCTCGTAACTGGTAGTTGTAACATTGCCATAGGTGTATGTCCAGCAAAGAAATTGACAAGTGGTAGTCATAATATCGCACTTGGTACAGGTAGTTTAGAATGCTGTATGTCAACAGGGTTATGTAACGTTGCAATAGGGGTATTCGCAGGAAGAAAATTACAGAATAGTTGTAATATTGCCATGGGCACCTGTGCACTTTTTGGTAGTGGCGGTGGTATTGGTAACTGTAACATTGCAATTGGACTTAGAGCAGGACAAAAACTTACAAACGGACACTCTAATATATTCATGGGCACCTGTGCAGGACTGCACATTACTGGTAGTGGTTCTGCAGATGGTTCTTATAATATTGGTTTTGGACAAGAAGCTCTTGGAGGATCTGCAGATGGAGGTTCTACTTCAGGTAATTTTAATGCGGTAATGGGTCATTACAGTGGTAGAAAAATTTCTTCAGGTAGTAGTAATACATTAATCGGTAGAGTCGCTGGTTGTAGTATTACATCAGGTGGTAATAATACATTTTTGGGAAATGGTACTGGAATATGTGCGACTGGTAGCAGTAATATTGCATTAGGTGTTGGTGCAGGTAAATGTATATCAACTGGAAGTAAAAACATTGCAATTGGTGTTAATGCAACACCTCCATCAGACACAGGTAGTTGTCAATTAGTAATTGGTGTTGAATCTTCTTACTGGATGGTTGGTAACTGCGACTTTAACGTTGGTATCGGAACCACAAATCCAAACGCAGCAGTTGGTGTAGGTAATACTGCGAAGTTAAGTGTTGGTATTGTATCTGCGTATCAATTCTACGGTGATGCGTCACAGATGACTGGTGCTGGATTTACTCCAGACGCACAAGAGAACTTATATGCAGGAACTGAGGCTGGTAATTGTTCTGATGCTGATACTTGTTTTAACGTTGCACTTGGATATCAGGCAGGATGTAAAAATTGTGCTGGTGATAATAATGTTTACATAGGTTGTGAAGCAGGATTATGTGCGTGTAGTAGTAATAATACTATACTTATTGGAACACAGGCAGGTATGCATGGTGGAGGTGCTAACGTACTCATAGGATATCGTGCCGGTTGTTGCTCTACTTATTCTTTTGCTAATGTTGCGATTGGTAGATACTCTGGTGGTGCTGGTGGAAATACTCAAACAGGAAATTACAATGTTTCATTTGGAGAAAAGGCAGCAAGGTGTTTGGGTTCTGGAATTGCCAATGTTATTATTGGATGTGATGCAGGATGTAAAGTTGACAATCATTGTTATAACGTATTTCTTGGTGCTGGAGCAGGAAGAAACTCAGAGGGAGATAGAGGCGTCGCAATCGGATGTGATGCAGGATGTGGATTAACATCTGGTGATTGTAACATTTTAATAGGAACAGCTGCTGGTAAGACCATATCAACTGGTGTTGAGAATATTGCGATTGGTTGTGGGGCACAAGGAACTGGTACTGTCACTGGTCAGCAAAATATTACAATCGGTAAAAATGCTGGTGCAGACATCAGTTCAGGTGGTTATAACATATTCTTTGGAAGAAATGCAGCACAAGGATTTACCACTGGTAATAGTAACATTGCCATGGGAACTGGAACTCTTGGTGGTGATGCTGATACAACTGCAACAGGTACTGGTAATGTCATGCTTGGTAGTCAGACAGCACGAGCTGCAACAAGTGCTGCATGTAACGTATTGATAGGAACTAACGCAGGTAAATGTGTCACTTCAGGTATTCAAAATGTTTTCCTTGGTAATTACTCTGGAGCTTCATCATCAGCTGGAACAGGTTGTCTGAATATTGCTATTGGAATGAGTGCAGCTAAGGCATTAACTTCGGGTTGCGATAATGTCGTCATGGGTACTTATGCTGGTACTGCCATGACCGAAGCTAAGTACAATGTAGTTCTTGGTCGTCTTGCTGGTTGCAGAATGACTACAGCTATAAAGAACGTTATTATTGGATTATGTGCTGGTACATGTCTTACCAACACTGGTTGTCATGTCTTTCTTGGAGCTGGTGCAGGTCAATATACTACAACTGCTCAGTATAGTGTATATATTGGTGAGAAAGCAGGTCAAAATTCTAATACTTGTAACAGTGTTGTTCTTGGATGTTATGCAGGAGCATGTAGTGGTGGTGATAGGAACGTATTAATAGGTCCACAGGCAGGATGTAAAGTAACTGATGGTGATAATGTAATCTTGGGTACCCAAGCAGGGATGTGTATGTCATCTGCCACAAGAAATATTGCCATTGGTATGGGTGCTATGAAGGGTAATGGATCATCAAATGTCTTAGGTGATGATAACATTGCAATCGGTTTTGCTGCAGGTTGTTGCCTGACAACTGGGTGTTTCAACGTCTTCTTAGGAAAATATACAGCATGCACACTTACTACTGGTTGTTATAATGTTGCAATCGGTTGTGCAGTTCAATTACCATCAGCAACAGGTAGTTGTCAACTTGCAATTGGTGCTGGCACAAATCGTTGGATAGCAGGTGATAGTGGTTTTAATGTAACTGTTGCAACAGCATCAACATTCAGATCAACTGGTGCTCACATAACTGGAGTTCTAACAGCAACATCATTTGTTGGTGATGGATCTCTACTAACAAATCTCCCAGCCTCTGGAGGATCAGGAGATAAATTTAATACTGGAATCACAAGTTCAATTCAAGCAACCATTTATGGATATGAGACAAACGTAATAACATTTGGTCCGGATAATACAAAGAGATATGTAATAGATTCAATCAGTGTTGCAAATGTAACTTCTGGTGTTGGTAGTACAGTCAATGTAATCGCATCAATAAATCCAGGTGTGACAACATACAGTAGTGAGACAAAAGTTTATCTAGCTTACAACGTTCCTGTTCCCGATAATGGATTATTAGAACTACTCAAGCAACCTATGGTCATGAATCCATCTGACGTAGTAAAAGTTTGGGCTTCAGATTCATCATACGCTGGTGTTAATGATGCTCTTGAACTTTATGCAAGTTATCAGGAACAAGAGAGCACTGATTTTGTAGCAGGATATGGTTCAACTGTTGGTGTTGCAAACACAGATCTTACAACCATATATACATCAACATCAAATCCAACTGTATTGCAATCAATTAAATTAACAAACAGAACTGATGCTGGAGATTTCCCTGTCACCATACAACTTGTGAACGGATCAACTGCCATACATCTTGCAAAGAATTTAGTGGTTCCAAGATATGCATCAGTAGAAATATTAGATAGACCAAAGAGACTAGAGACGGGTGGAACAGTTAAAGTACAAACCGCAGCAGCCGCAGGAACGATAGACGTAATAGTATCTGGTAAGAAAATCACTTAAAGGGGAATAATATAAAATGAGCAAGTCAAGTGTATTCTCTCTCGAACAATTTTATAGAAAACAAATCAACGGAACAACTTCAACAATCAACGATGTTTTTGTTTTTAAGGATATAGCTAATCCTGCAGGAACTGATTATGGTTATACTGGTGGTGGATTTACCATGATTCCTGTTGCTAGACAATCAACTATGGATCGACTTGATTATTCAAGTGATACAGCAACAATGTTAGTAAGAGGTTCATTAAATAATGCTGCTTCATCTTTATCTTCGACAAGTAGTCAACCTTTTGGATACTTTGCTGGTGGAGGAACACCAACAAAATTATCAACAGTAGATCGACTTGATTATTCAAATGACACCACACAAACATCACCAAAAGGTAATTTAAGTGTTGCAAGGAACTACGCAGTTCCAGTGGGTAATGTTAATTTTGGATATGCTGCTGGTGGTTACGCTCCTAGTGCTACATCATCAATAGATCGTATTGATCATAGTAATGATACAGCAACAGCAGTAGAAAAAGGTAATTTAGCAGACGCAGGTGTCTTTCTTCAGGCTGGTACAGGTAATCAATCTTTTGGATATATTGCTGGTGGGAGTAGTAGTACTTCTGGTACAACAGTGCAAAGAATTCAATATTCAAATGATACAGCAGCAGCAACACCAAAAGGTCCTTTGGCTAATCAGATTAGTAGAACTGCATCAACAGGCACTGGTGATTTTGGATATATTGGTTCTGGATCAGATACTTTTTATATGAGAACCTATGTACAAAGAATTGATTACTCAAGTGATACATCAACAACGTCACCAAAAGGACCAGTGACCTTAGGGAGATACACACATTCCGCATTTTCCAGCACCACTCATGGGTATTTTACTGGTGGAAAAGCTCCTTCTGAGAATACTGGTACTGGATGGACAACCACAGATAGAATTGATTACAGTAATGATACAGCAACAGCAGTGGTTAAAAGTCCTTTATCTGCTGGTAGAACTTATACAACAAGTACTAGTTCTAGAGATAATGGAAATCCAACCACTTCAGGATCTTCAACTTTTAGTCAACCTGGACAAGTTCCAGTTGGAAACCCTTATGGTTACTTCGGTGGAGGAAATTATGGTGGTACTGAATATAGTTCAGTTGATCGTATTGATTTTGATACTAACTTAGAAACCGCACTTGTAAGAGGTCCTTTATTAGCACCAAGAAAGTCTACTGCAGGGGCAAGTAGTCCATCTTATGGATATTGGGCTGGTGGATTCTTAGGTGGATCGTATGATCCGTCACAAGATGTATCGAATGTAGATAGACTTGATTACTCAAGTGACACAACAACAACAGTTGCAAAAGGAAACTTATCCGCAGCTGGAGGTTATAGAGCGGGAGCAAGCACCATTAGTTATGGTTACTTTTCTGGAGGAACCGATCTTGATTCAAGAATACAAAGACTAGATTATTCATCTGATACTTCCACAACATCTCCTAAAGCAACCATGCCGAAGAGAACTGGTATGGCTGGTGTTGGAAATCAGTCTTATGGTTATTTCATGGGTGGAAATTCAAGCATCCTTCCTAGTTTCACAACTCGGTCAGATACCTATCGTATAGATTATTCGAATGATACAGCGGCTACATCACCCAAGGGAAACATGGGTTATCATGGTTATTACGGATCTGGAACTGGTAATGCTGAGTATGGATATGCAGGTGTCTTTTCATCAACCACTTCCAAAGTAACTCGAATGGAATATGCAAGTGATACTTCGACCATGACTAATAAAGTTGGATTAACAAATGCTTATGGTGGTTGGCAAAGTGGTTCTGCAACAGGTAATACTTCTCTTGCAATATGGGCTCTTGGAAGTGTTGGTCCTTCTTCTCCGAATGGTGTTTTGCAGAAAATGGATTATTCAAATGATACATCTGCATCTCTTTATACAAATCTTACTACAAGGAAACAAAATATTTTGGAAGGTGGTGTAAGTTCCAGAGAAAATGCAGCACCGACCACAGCACCAGGCACCACCTCTATTACAACGACTGCATTTGGAGCACCTGAGTTTGGACCTGCATTTGGATATCGTTCTAGTGGAGGTGCTACAGGATATGGCACTAAAACTGATCGAATTGATTATTCTAGTGACACAGCAACTGCTGCGGTCAAAGGAAATATTGGCCAAGTAACCGGTAATGCAGCAGCAACAGCAAATAAAGATTTTGGATTTGTTGTAGGTGGTCAAGGAGGAGCTTCTCCATCACCAGGATATTGTACAATTCAAAGAATTGATTATAGTAGTGATACAGCAACAGCATCACCAAGAGGAAATCTTCAAAAGAAAATGGGTGGTATGCAAGCAACAGGAAATTCTGATTTTGGATATTTTGGGGGTGGTAAAGATCCTGATAACTCACCTGCATATGATTCTATAGTTCAAAGATTAGATTATTCAAATGATTTGACAAACACTGCTGTAAGAGGAAATATAGGATTACAAAAATTTGATGGAGATTCTACTTCAAACGGACTATTCGGATATTTTGTCGGTGGAAATAGATATAATGATACTGATAGAAGCTCACAATCAAGTCGTATAAACTTTGCAAATGATTTAACAACAGGTATACCAGCTGGTAATTTACCAGCAGAAACAAATCGTTTAGGTGCAACAGGTAATCAAGACTTTGGATATTATGCAGGGGGAACAACTCCATCAGTTACTACAGGGGTGTCAATTCTAAATCGACTTGATTATGCTACTGACTTAATAGTATTAACACCAAAAGGACCTTTAAGTGGTAATAGATATCATGTTAAAGCAACAGGTAGTAAAGATTTTGGATATTTTATGGGTGGTACTTTTGATCCTAGTCCGAATCTGTCAACAGTAGATCGTCTTGACTACTCAAGTGATACAACAACAGCATCTCCAAAGGGAAATTTAAGTGAAACTACTATTCTTCACACTGGTCATAGTTCCAGATCAAATAAAAGATCATTCACATTTACTGAAAGAATAAAATTTACTGATGGTACTGTACCCTCAACGAGCACGGTTGGAACTGGATTTGCATATTTTGGTGGTGGTTTTCCTGCAGTGGTGACAGTTGATAGAGTTGAATTTGCAAGTGATACTTCAGCAGCAACTCCAAAAGGAGCAATGACTTCTGGTAGGTATAAAGCAGCAGGAGTTGGTAATACAAAATTTGGTTACTTTGGTGGTGGAGTCACTGCAGCACCTGCTTATGTAACTACTGTGGACAGACTTGATTATTCAAGTGATAGCACAGCGATGGTGGCAAAAGGTTCTTTGAGTACTCCTAAGAGAGGTCAGAGTCTTGCAACAGGTAATGATGAATTTGGATATTTTGGTGGAGGGCAAAGTCCTTCGGGTAATTCATCAGGAGTAGATCGAATTGATTATTCAAATGACACTGTAGTTGCGTCACCTAAAGGAACTTTGACATTAGTTAGATCTGGCACATCTGCAACAGGAAATAGTAACTTCGGATATTTTGGAGGAGGAGAAACACCTTCTCGTGTTTCATCTATAGATCGTATTGAATACTCAAATGATACTGTAGTTGCGTCAACAAAAGGATTATTGAATCAAACTAAAGATAATATGGGTGCAACAGCAAATAAAGATTTTGGATATTGGGGTGGTGGAACAACTGGTAGTGATATATCTTCAATGGATCGAGCAGACTTTAGTAATGATACTGTGACAACTGCTGTAAAAGGATCATTAAGTGCTGCAAGATGGCAAATGTCAGCAGCGGGTAATCCTGAATTTGGATATTGGGGTGGTGGATATCCAGGTCCAAGTGGTCAATCAACAGTTGATCGTTTAGATTATTCAAATGATACAGCAAATGCGTCACCAAAAGGAAATTTATCAGTTCCTCACAGATTTCCTGGTGGATTTAGTTCTAGAGATTATGGATTCTCTCAAACATTCTCATCTGCATATCCTGTATCATATCCAATACCACAACAAAAATTTGGTTCCGAGTTCTTTGGATACTTTGGTGGTGGATATAATCCAAGTTCTGTTAAATCTGAAATTACTCGTATTGATTTTAATAATGACACCGTGTTGTCAATGAAGAGATCAGGATTTCAGAATACATCTCCTGCAATAGGTAATAATAATAGACAACTAAAATCTTGTTTTGGAATCGCCAACAAAAATTTTGCTTATTGGGGTGGAGGAACAAATTCAAGTGGATCAGAACATTCAGTTATATACAGACTTGATTTTGTAAATGATAGTTTGTCAGCTGTTAACACTGGTACTCTTTCATACAATGGTTCAGAACTTTCTGCAGTTGGTAATTTAGATTTCGGTTATATAAATGGAGATAGTAAGTCAAAAGTAGATCGTTTAGATTATTCAAATGATGGTGCAGCAACATCACCAAAAGGAAATTTAAATACAACGAGAGTTTATGCTGGTGCAACAGGTAATAAAAACTTTGGATATTTTGGTGGTGGAGGACCAAGCAGGTCAACAGTAGATCGGATTGATTATGCAAGTGATACATCAACAGCATCACAAAAAGGAAATCTATCAATTTATCGAACATATCTTACAGCAACTGGTAATCAAAATTATGGTTACTTTGCTGGAGGTGGTGGTAGTCTTGGAAATACAAGTCGTGTTGAACGTGTTGATTACGGTAATGACACTGCAGCAGCATCACCAAAAGCTAGTTTAACTGTGTCACGAAATAAATTAGCGGCAACAGGAAATCAATTCTTTGGTTATTTTGCAGGTGGACTTCCTGGTCCACAATCAACAGTTGATCGTCTTGATTATTCAAATGATACTTTCGGAATGTCAACTAGAGGTTCATTATATCAAGATAAAGATTCTTTGGCAGGTGCAAGTGCAGGAGCGAATGCATTAAGTGTATAATGTGTTATAATAAAAATAAAACTTGATGGAAAGAAATATTATTGTTATTGATGATTTTTATGATAATGTTGAAGAAGTAAGAAACTTTGCCTTGACAACAGAGTATCCAGATCCAGGTGAGAATTATACATATCCTGGTAAAAATTCACGTCTTGGTTTTTATAATGATGATACTCAAAAGAAAATGGAAGAAGTTGTAGGTGCTGGTCTTGAACCATCAAATCCTTGTGGATACTTTCGAATCTCATTCGAACATGATAGTTTAAGACAAGATGTTCATGTAGATCCTGGTTGGGATTGGGGTGGAGTATTATATTTAAATTCTCCAGAGCAATGTATTGATGAAGCAGGGACATCTTTTTGGAAACATAATAGTCTTCATTGGGAACAGTGTCCACGAACAGCAGAGGAGTCACAATATTATTCTTACCCTACATACAAAGAAGCATGGAATACAACAGTATATGGTTCAGGTTTAGATCGAAGTCAGTGGACAAGATATATGTTATGTCCAATGAAATATAATCGTTTAGTTTT
>CEOF01129585.1_pt1 | contig 19232 bp, 20 predicted proteins | sample 361311 | NCBI WGS metagenome assembly CEOF01 (sample SAMEA2619667, study PRJEB7988) | marine metagenome | biome: marine biome (ENVO:00000447); feature: surface water layer (ENVO:00002042); material: "saline water (ENVO:00002010), including plankton (ENVO:xxxxxxxx)" | depth 5 m
AGTTTTTTTAGCAGTAGTTTTTTTAGCAGTAGTTTTTTCAGAAGATTTTTCTACATCTTTTTCTACAACCTTTTTAACAACTTTTTTCTTGGCCTTTACTACAGAAAGTGCTCTTAATTTTCTAACTCTTTCTTGATTTTTCCTATGCTTTTTATTTGCATTCTTTTTCTTTTTATTCATTCAGCTAATTCCTTTATTGAGCGGCTAATTTATTTATCTTATTTATAATTAACAATTAATTAATATATATTCAATAATTTTAACGAATGTACCAGCTTTAATAAGAACTGATTTTTCATTTAAAATTTATATTATTTTCAAAATACCAATTCATTTATTTAGCTAATTAAATTATATCAATTTATTGTAATTTAGACTTGAAATATTTCTAATAATAGGAGAATTAATGACTATAAAATGGGAAGTAATTAAAGAATTTAAAGATATAAAATATGAACGTGGGTTAAATGATGCTGAAGGAATAGCTAAAATTACAATCAATAGGCCTGAAGTACGAAATGCATTCAGACCCCTTACAGTATTTGAAATTAAAGAATCACTAAAGTTAGCTCGTGAAGATCAAGATATTGGTGTAATTATTTTAACAGGTGAAGGTGAAAAAGCTTTCTGTTCTGGAGGAGATCAAAAAATTCGAGGTGATGCAGGTTATATTGGTGACGATGGTGTCCCAAGATTAAATATATTAGATGTTCAACGACAAATTAGAACCATACCAAAGCCAGTTATTGCAATGGTTGCAGGCTATGCAGTGGGAGGTGGGCATGTTCTTCATTTAATGTGCGATTTAACGATCGCTGCAGATAATGCTAAATTTGGCCAAACAGGACCTAAGGTTGGATCTTTTGATGGTGGATGGGGTGCATCTTATTTGGCAAGGGTAGTCGGACAAAAAAGAGCAAGAGAAATATGGTTTTTATGTAGATTTTATGATGCCAAAACAGCATACGATTGGGGCCTTGTTAATACAGTTGTTGAATACAATAAATTAGAAAAAGAAACTGTAAAATGGTCACAAGAAATATTGGAAAAGTCACCTATGGCAATAAGGGTTTTAAAAGCAGCTATGAATGCTGATTGCGATGGACAATCAGGGCTTCAACAGCTAGCAGGAGATGCAACATTGATGTTTTATATGACAGAGGAAGCCCAAGAAGGAAGAGAAGCTTTTAAAGAAAAGCGTAAGCCAAATTTTAAGAAATTTCCTCGTTTACCTTAATGACATCTTTTTTAAAATCAGTTTTTATTGCTATTAGACCAAAAACGTTATCTGCATCAATAGCACCAGTTTTAGTTGGTTCAGCAATTGCGTTCAATTCATCACAATTCAATCTGAGAATTTTTTTTCTAACTATTTTTTCCGCAATATTTATACAAATAGGAACTAATTTTGCCAATGATGTATATGATTTTATAAATGGCGCTGATAATGATGAAAGAGTAGGTCCAACTAGGGCTGTTCAAGCTAATTTAATATCAGTTGATCTTATGAAATATTTAACAATCATTGCATTTTCATTATCAATTATATGTGGTTTGCCATTAGTCATTAAAGGAGGTTACCCAATATTATTGATTGGCATACTATCGATTATATCAGGCTATGCTTATACTGGTGGACCGTATCCATTGGGATATAATGGATGGGGAGATATTTTTGTTTTCATATTTTTTGGGCCTATTGCAGTTTGTGGCACATTTTTTCTTCAGTTAGGCTATGTGTCTATTGAGTCGATCATTTCAGGTATTGTTATGGGATGTCTATCTGTTACACTTTTATGTATAAATAATATTCGCGATGTTGATACTGATAGCAATGTAGGGAAAAGGACTATTGCTGTTAGATTTGGAGTGATGTTTGTTAAATATTTATTTATTTCATTATTCCTTATCTGCTATCTTTTACTAGGCTATCTATCATTTAATCTTAACTATATCAATAAAAATTTATATTTTTTATTATTAATCATAACACTTCCTTTATGTCTAAAATTAAATTTTGATGTATTTAAATTAAAATTACATTCTCTTAATCGATTACTATCCAATGTTTCTGTATTTATAATTATTTTCTCATTATTATTTATCTTAAGTATTCTAATATGATTTTAAATTCAATTAATATTTCATCTTATGAACTTAATTTCAGAAAACAATATATTAATGCGAAGTTTAAACTAAGTAAAAGAAAAGGATGGATTATTCAATTATCATCTAATGGATTTACTGGATATGGTGATTGTTCTCCTCTTGAAAAATTTAGCATAGAAACACTTGATCAATGTGCATATGCTTTAGAAGGATTTAAGTTGTCTATTGATTCTAATTATGATATTGATCTTGATGAATTACTTTATTTATCCAAGGTTCATGGAGAGGGCGTTCCATCGGTACAATTTGCAATTGATTGTGCCATATATGATTTATTTTCTCAATTAAATCAAGTTCAGTTTAATAAGTATTTAAATCAAAATGCTTCTTCAGAAATCAGTATAGTACATTACCCTAACTATATAAATGATTCATTCGATGGCATGGTATTAAAAATTAAAATTATTAATAATAATCTGTTTAAAGATTTAGACTATATTGATAGAATATTAGATAATTATAAACATAATATAAAGTTAAGATTAGATTTTAATGGCTCTTTAAGTCTCGACCGAGCTATAAGATTTTGTAAAATGCTAGATGGAAGACCCATTGACTACATTGAACAACCACTTAGTATGAAATCTTATGAAGATTTATATGAACTTTCTATGCATACTGACATCCCAATCGCAATTGATGAAGTAATTGTAGATATTGAATCAATTGAAAAATTACTTGAAGATAGCATTGGAGATGTATTTATTTTAAAACCGATGCTTATTGGAAATATCAAAAAATTACAAAAAATGAGTCAGCTTTTGTCTAATGAGGAGAAAAGGTATAATATTAGTTCATTACTTGAATCAAACATTGGTCGCTTAGCTTATTTGCATTTGGCTTCTGCTTTAAATATTGAAGAAGAATGCGGAATTGCTACAAATGTATTTTTTGAAAATGATTTATGTAGTTTCCCAAAAACTAGTAATGGCATCATTAGTATTGATAATAAATTTGGATTAGGTCTTGATGAAATCAATATATGATTTACTTTTAGATTGGCATCAAATTGATTCAAATTTTATTTTTTTAAGAGAAAATAGATCTTATACTTTAAATGAAGTAGTTCATGAAGTAGAATCTATTTCTAAATCACTTTCATATATATCATCAGAAAATATAGCAATTTATTTATCATCTAAATTAGATTTTATCTTTGTATATCTTGCGTGTATTAATTCAAATAAGATCCCAATAATATTAAAAACTACTTGGGGTAAAGGCGAAGTTGATTCGATAATTCATAGCAATAATATCAAACATATAATTTGTTCTTGGGATAGCAGACATCTCTTTAACAATAATATAAATACATATTATTTGGAAGAATTGGTTAATTCTTCAAAAGGTTGCGGCATTCCACAACATACAAATAATAGAAAAAAATATGAAACGGTAATTTTTACATCTGGATCTTCAGGAGAGCCCAAAGGTGTTTGTTTGAAGCGTAGTAATTTCAAAGCAAGTGCGCAGGCATGGGATAAACAAATTAATTTTAATGCAAATGATCATTATGCATTATGTCTTCCACTACATCATATATCCGGCCTATCTATTTTATATAGGTCAATATACTATAAATTTTCTATGACTTTATTTGATAGCTATAAACAAATTATTAATAGAAAAAACTCAATCATTTCCTTGGTTCCAACTGCGTTAGAGTCATTAATTAATAATGAAAAATTTCACAAGCCCTTAAAATTTTTTCGAGCAATTATTTTAGGAGGGGAAGCTTGTAAAAAAGATCTATTGATAAAATGTATTAATTTAGAACTAAATATTTTTATTTCTTATGGAATGACAGAAACATGTTCAGGTGTTTCAGGTTTTTGGCTAAAACATTATCCAGAACAATTTAATTCTGTTGGAATTCCATTTTCAGATGTAAATATTTCGATTGATGAAGATAAACGAATAACAATAGTATCCCCTATGAATATGTACAATTATTTTGTTAATAATCATGAAAATGATAATCTCAAAACATCTGATTTTGGAGAAATTAAGGATGATTTTTTATATCTATTAGGTAGGAGTGATGATTTAATAAAACATAAAGGTGAAAATATTAATTTGAAATACATTGAAAATATTTTAATCAAACATGATTTAATCCATTCAGTAAAAGTTTTTATAGAAAATAGTAAAATTCAAGATGACCTAATTGTTGCGGAGGTTGTATCAAAAGATAAATCTCTGGATGTTGAGAACTTACAAAAATGGTGTAAAATCAAAATTGGTAAATATAAAACACCCAAAAAAATAACTATTTCATACATGTAACATAATGATAAATCTAAATTATTTGATTTTACTTGATAGAACAATAGATTAGCATATATGAAAAATAATCATACAAAACTTTTAGCAGTATTTTTTTTCTTCACAGCTATTATTATTTTTGCTTCAGAAGTTTTCTTCTTAGTTACAAATAGTAATCGGCCAGAATTTTATGCTGAAGGAGAGCCACAAGAAATGTCAAGTGGTCTATATAGTGGTTACATCCACTCACAGGATACTGATTATCGAAAAATTAAAGCAAAGGGTGGCATGTTAATAGATTTTGATCTAGATGGTGATCTTGATCTTACATATGGATATAGTGATTCATATTATTTTAGAAATGATGATGGTGTATTTGAAGATATAACAGATGAATACAATATTGACAGGCAAGGAAGTCGAGGAATGGTTGCTGGTGATATAGATAATAATGGCTATCCTGATATTTTGAAGTGGAGGTTCCAAGAATATGATCCTATCGATTCTTTATTATATCTAGATAGCTATGATTCATTTTCAAGAATGCCTCACCACTTATTATTAAACTATGGTTCTCATGGATTTTCTACTAAGATATATTTAGAAGAGCAAAATCTTCCATTTTTACATAGTCAAGGGCTAATTGATGTTGATTTAGATGGTGATTTGGATATTGTTGCTATTGAGAAAGAGGGAGATCAACAATTTTATATTTTTAGAAATGATGGTATTGATTCTGAAGGAAATATAATTCTTGAGGAAATTTTCAGCTATATTCAAACTGATGGAAGTACATCAAGGACACTAGCAATAGCTGATTTTGATAATGATGGCGACCAAGATGTTTATATTCCTAGAAAATATGGTATTAATTGGCTGTTTGAGAATCAAACATTAACAGGAACTTTTGGTGATGTGCAATATAATGAAAATCCTGAACCATTGTTTACTGAAGTTGCTTTAGATAAGAATGTGCATGATGATTCATTTGTAGGTTTGGGGAGTATGGGTTATGGAGCAGCCTTTGGAGATTACGACAATGACAATGATAATGATTTGTATTTATCTAATTGGGGCATAAATAGATTATATAGAAATGATAATGGAAATTTTACAGATGTAACAAATATTTATAATGTCTATTCTGACTCTTTAAGTAATGGAGCATCCTGGGGTGATTTTAATAATGATGGAAAATTAGATTTATGGGCAGGTAATATTAGAAGAAGGGATGATGTTTACTTAAATAGTGGTGCTATTGAATGGAGTAATTCTCATAGTCCAGAATTTTTGACAGCCACCCAAGATATTGTAGCGGGAGATTATAATGGAGACGGATGGCTAGATGCATTTACTCCGGGGCTTGAGATGGTTAATCCCCCTGCAGGACCTCGATATTCAAGTTTATTATATAAAAATATAACACCTGACTCTACAAGTTCTTCATTTAATTGGATAAAACTTAATTTGGAAGGTGCAAATAACGAAATATTAAATGATGGATGGTCTGAAAAAGCTAACAAGTCTGCAATTGGCGCGCGAGCTGTCATTACACTTTCTGATGGTTCCATTTTATCTCGGGAAGTGATTGCGGGTAAAGGACATGGAAGTATGGATGCTCTAGAGTTGCACTATGGTGTTGGGTATGCAAATCAAATTCAAAGCATAATAGTATACTGGCCAAGTAAAAGTATTGATGAAGATCAGCAAAAGATTATAACATATGAAGGACCCTTCGATGTAAATCAAATGTATCATATTGTTGAAGATTTAGGATTTGTGGGATTAAAAGGTGATGCCAATCAATCAGAATCAGTCGATATACTTGATGTTATGGTTTTAATTAATTCAGTACTTATGGATGGAGACTTTACGCCTGAAAGTAATTGGGCGATGGATATGAATTTTTCTGGAGATCTGAATGTTCTTGATGTAACCAAGTTAGTTTATTTCATTTTATTTCACTAATAGTTTGTAATTGATTTTAATATGAGATACACATTTCATATATCTTTATTCTTTTTATTTTCTATTTTATATTGCTCCAAATGCATTGAAAATACTGAAGTCAATTTATGGGGTCAGTGCTATAGCATTAATCAAACATTTAAGTTAAATGTATCTGGTAGTGGCTTGACTGGCTCTATTCCCGTAGAAATCGGTCAACTTACTAATTTATATAGTATAGATTTATCTAATAATAGACTTTCAGGTGAAATACCTGGTGAAATTGGTAATTTGCAGAAATTAGATTTTTTATATTTGCAAGATAATGAGCTTTCAGGTGAAATACCTCAAGAAATTGGTAATCTCAAAGACTTAGATAGATTGTTTTTATCAAGCAATCAATTATCTGGTACTATTCCCAAATCAATAAAAAATTTACAAGATTTAAAATATCTATACTTATTTAAAAATAATTTATCGGGAGTTATACCATCTGAATTAGGTGAATTAATAAATTTATTTAAGTTAGATTTATCATCTAATCACTTTTCTGGAGAAATACCCTTAACGATAGGTAATTTAGTTAATCTAAATTCCTTAAGATTATTTAATAATAATTTAGGTGGAAATATTCCATTGACTTTATATAATTTAAATAAACTTGAGTTTTTATTTTTACACAAAAATAACTTTGAGAATATTGATACAATTGATCTAGAAAAAATACCCAGTTTAATAAAAGTTAAAATAACAGATTAATAATTAAGTATTATATTAAGAATTATCGTAATGTCTTGAATGTTAATTAAATTATCATTATTAATGTCGCCACAAAAAGATTCATTGCAATCGTTGCAAAGAATATTTTGATTAATTATTTCTAAAATATCAAGTATATCTACATTATTATTTTGGTTAATATCATAGTGACAACTTTCAGTACATTGACCTAAGCTATTAATTGGTAAATTGTATGAACATGATATGAGTTGAATTATATTGGGCATCGTATTTACTTGCCAAGCTGGTAAATCATTCATTGAATAGGCTTCTAGAATTTGATTTTTGGAATCATCATATATAAAAAACTCTACAATATCTCCATCAGATGGATATTGAGGATTTTGGCCATCATTCCCAATTGTCGGAATAATTGTTATTGATTCTTGAATATATGCCCATCCTATGCATTGGTTATTATAAAATACACCAATAACATCATTTTGATTGAATTCAGCTATATCATTATCAATATAACTATTATAATTAGTGAAAATACACATACTTTGACCACTTATAACTTGCCAGCCAGTTTCAGGATGAGTCCATCCTCGATCATCTGAAAAGATAATAGTGATTAGTAATACAGGTATATATTTTATTAGATTAATCATAATTCAATGATAATAAAATTATGTAAAATATGAATATTGTAATAGATAATTATGATTCATTCACCTACAATTTAGTTCAATATATCGGTGAAATAGACCCTTGTTTAAAAGTTTATAAAAATAATGAGATATCCATAAGTGATATTGAAAATTTAAATCCAGATCATATTATTATATCTCCAGGTCCTGGAAGACCAGAATCTTCAGGAATATCTAAAGAGATAATAAATAATTTAAAAAATAAAATTCCAATTTTAGGAATTTGTCTAGGACATCAAGCTATTGGTCTAATGGGTGGTGCGAATATTATTAATGCTAAAGAAATTTATCATGGTAAGACATCAAAAATTTTCCACAATTCTTCAATTCTATTCAAGGATGTGCCATCACCCTTTACAGCTACTAGATATCATTCTTTGTTAATTGAAAAATATTCATTAAATAATAATTATGAAATCATTGCACGTAATGAATCTAAAGAAATCATGGGAATCCAACATAAAAGTTTACCACTTTTTGGGTTGCAATTTCATCCAGAGTCAATACTTACAGAATATGGGTTACGAATTATAAAAAATTTCTTAAATGAAGTTAATTGGTAATATAACATTTAAAGGAGATAAGTCCATTTCACATCGCGCTATTATGCTAGCGTCGATTTGTAATGGAGAATCAATAATTACTAATGTTCCAGATTCTGAAGATGTAAATAGTACAATTTCAGCGCTAAGAAATTGTGGAATAAGTATTAAAAAAAATAATTATCAATTAACTATTGTAGGCAACACTTTTAAAAGCCCCAAAAAAGAAATTAATTGTCAAAATTCAGGTACTACGATGAGGTTGCTTTCAGGATTATTATCATTCAAAAAAATAAAGTGTACTCTTATTGGTGATAGTTCATTATCAAGAAGACCTATGGATAGAATTGTCATTCCAATGAATGATGTCGGGATTAAAGCTACATCGAATGATGGATATCCTCCAATAAAACTGGTCGATTTTAAAGATACAAAATTAGATGATATCGCAATAGATCTTCCAAGTGCCCAGGTTAAATCATGCATAATTTTTTCTCTGCTAGGTACTAAAAAGAAAATGCGAATCTATGAAAAATTTCAGACAAGAAATCATTTAGAATTAATGATAGAATCATTATTTGAGGAATTATTAACCATGAATGAGGGATATATAGAAATAAATCCAACTAATAGCGAAAAAATGAATGGATTTAATATAGAAATACCCGGAGATATATCATCAGCATCATATTTCATTGTTGCAGCTTCCATTATTAATAAATCAAGATTAGTAATCAACAATTTACTATTAAATAAATCAAGAATTGGAATAATTGATACCTTAATAAAAATGGGTGCAAACATAAAAATTTCATATGATAAAAATATCCATTCATTCAATGAACCTGTAGGTACAGTAATTATTAATGGAGTTAAGGCCTTAAAAGCAGTAAATATTTCGTCAAACCATATACCATCTATGATAGATGAAATACCTATTCTTTCATTGGCATGTGCATACGCAGAGGGAGAAAGTGTTATAAGCGGCTTAAATGAATTGAAGTTTAAAGAATCTAATAGATTACAGGGAATTTATAATATTTTAAGTTCTATGGGTTCTGATGTTAGTTTAAATAAAGATTCAATCAGAATTAATGGTTCAAAAAGGTTGCATAATACAACTAAAATTAATAATTATAATGATCATAGGTTAGCTATGATGATATCTATTGCCCAAGTTAAGGAAAATAATTTAATTGATTATCCTGAATGTATTAATGTTTCATTTCCTGATTTCAAAGATATTTTAGAAAAGGTTATATATTAGATATGAAATTTGCAGTACTAGGGTCAAATACTTCAACCTCACTTAGTCCTAAATTACATTCAATACTATTTGATATTTTGGAATTAAATCACTCGTATTCATTTATTGAGTGCACTAATATCGATGAAGCTATTATTCCAAAATATAATGGATTAAATATTACCAATCCATTTAAGAAGTCAATTATTAATTATGTAGATAAAGTAGATCCTTTGGCAGAAAAAATTGGATCAGTTAACTGCATAAAGTATAGTAATTCTAAAATATATGGTTTCAATACAGATTACTATGGATTTAATCAATTCATAAAATCAAATAAAATTAAATTAGATAATAAAGATATATTAGTGGTTGGGGCTGGAGGTGCATCATCATCTATATGTTGTTATTTAAAGGATATAAATATAAAATTTGAACTATTAAATAGAACTTATATAAATACTCAAGATTTTATAGAAAAATTAAATATTTCAAAAAAATTTATTTTCGATGGAAAGCCAAAACATTATGATATTATTATTAATTGCTTGCCAATAAATGTTGATTTTTTAAGAATTTTAGAAAGAAATGAAATTGATTATAAAAAATCTAGTTCAATTATCGATATTAATTACCTAACTAAACTAAATTGTATTAATGATTATCAACATTATTATAATGGAATTGATATGCTTATACATCAAGCAATCAAATCAATTGAAATTTGGATAGAAAATGATATTTCACAAATTGTAGATTATCAGATAATTAAGGATAGACTTAAAAAAGATGCTTGAAAAAATAAATTATCTTACAGCTGGTGAATCTCATGGGAGAGGACTTCTTGGAATAATTGAAGGAATTCCTAGTAATCTTGAAATAGATGAAAATTTCATCAAGGAACAACTTTCAAGAAGACAAAAAGGATATGGTAGAGGAAGTCGCATGAAAATCGAATCGGATTTTGCTCAAATATATTGCGGCGTAAGACTTGGGATTACAATAGGTGCACCCATAGGGTTAATCATAGAAAATAAAGACTCCCAAAATTGGGAGGATGCTATGTCAGTTGATAAAAATAACTATTCTCGCAAAATAACATTACCACGTCCTGGTCACGCTGATTTAGCTGGTGTTTTAAAATACGGATTTAACGATATAAGAAATGTAATTGAACGATCATCGGCTCGCGAAACTGCTATGAGAGTTGCAATTGGAGCAATCTGTAGAAAACTTTTAAGTGAATTCAATATTGATATATGTAGCAGGGTAGTTCAAATTTTTAATGTTATAGATAAATCAGAAATTGACTCTGATTTATCATATGAAAAAATTAATGAAATTGCAGATCAGTCAAGCGTTAGATGCTTAGATAAGGATAAAGAAAAAGAAATGATTGATGCTATTAGCATTGCAAAGAAAAATGGCGATTCTGTTGGTGGCGTATTTGAGATATATTGCAAAGGATTACCATATGGTTTGGGAGGATATTCGCAATGGTATCAAAAATTACAATCGAAAATATCTGAAACGATGCTATCAATTAATGCATTTAAGGGGATAGAATTTGGAGCAGGATTTAGTGCTTCAGAAAAGTATGGAAGTCAGATTCACGATGAGATAACATTTGAGAATAATATATTTCATAGAAAATCAAATAATGCAGGTGGAATAGAAGGAGGAATGAGTAATGCTCAGCCAATATCAATAAGGTTATCCATGAAACCAATTCCTACATTAGTTAAACCACTAAAAAGTGTTGATATTATTTCAAAATCACCTGAACTTGCTCACAAGGAAAGAACAGATTCTTGTGCTGTGCCAGCTGCCTCAATAATAGCTGAAAACCTTTTGTCTATAGTAGTTGCTGATTCAATTCTATCAAAATTTGGTGGCGATTCTGTTGATCAAATTAAATCACATATGAAAGCTAGCGCACAGTATTAATAATTATGAATATTATCATTTTTGGAATGCCGATGTCAGGCAAAACAACTATTGGAAAAATTTTAGCAGAAGAGAAAAATTTGAATTTTTTAGATAGTGACAGATATATATCACGTAAACATTCCTTATCATTAAATACGCTCATTCAATGTCAGGGTATAGAATTTTTTAGACAACAAGAATTAAAAGTTATAAAAAACAATATATCGAATGAATCTAGTGTCATCTCATTAGGAGGAGGGGCAGTAAATAATAGAACTATTGATTACATAGTTAAATATAAATATAAGATTTTTCTGCAATGTGAAATAGCGACTCTTTTAGACAGATATATCCCAAATCAAGAAAACAGACCATTATTGTATAATACAACCAATATTGAGGAAAAATTAATCAATTATCAATCTAAAAGAGAAAGGTATTATTTAGATTGTGCTAATATTATCATTAGAGTTGATAATAATACCCCTAAATATTTAGCTAATCAAATTTCTAAAAGTATCGATGAAATCAATTAATATTGAAATAAAGAACAAACCCACGTGTTATGAAATAAAGATTGATAACAATATTATTTTTAATTTAAAAAAATTCTTATCTGAAAATCATTTCTCTAGACTTGTATTAATTCATGATTTAAATATCAATTCCTGTTTTATAGAATCTATAATCCAAATTGATGACCAATGTCTTATTGTACCTTTGGAAATTAATTCTAGCAATAAAACTATTGAACAGTTTTACAGTATTCACGAATCCCTAAATAAAAATAATATAGATAAATCTTCTTTGATTATTGCTTTAGGAGGTGGGTCTATTGGTGATTTAGTTGGTTTTATTGCATCTACATTTCACAGAGGAGTTAGTTATATCCAAATTCCCACAACTCTTCTTTCTATGATTGATTCTTCAATAGGTGGTAAAACAGGATTAGATCTTGATTATGGTAAAAATTTAATTGGTAGTTTTCATCATCCCAAGGCAGTTTTCATTGATACGACTTTTTTAAAAACATTGAGTTCAAAAGAAATGCATTCTGGAGTTTTTGAAATCATAAAATATGGTATAGCTTTTGACTCTAAGTTATTTTATTTCATTAGAGACAATAAAAATCATTTATTTGAAAAAAATATTTTAAATCAAATTATTGAATGGTGTTGTAAGATAAAGTCAAATATTATTATGAAAGATGAAAGGGATTCCGGAATTCGCAATAAACTCAATTTCGGACACACGATTGGACATGCAATAGAATCATTGTATAAAATTCGACATGGAGAAGCTATTGGAATTGGAATGATATATGCAGCAAATTTATCAAAAAAACTCCATTCTCTGGAAGAAGATAAGCATACTGATATTATAGATTTAATTAACTTTTTTAATCCACCTATTTTAGATATTGATATTGATGATATTATTGAAATAATTAAAAACGATAAAAAAAGGATCAATGATAAATACAACTTCATTTTATTAAATGACATTGGTAGTTCGTATATTTCAGATAAAATTAAAACAAGTCAATTAAAGGATATTTTAAGAAATAGATGAACATACTTGTTATAAATGGACCCAATCTAAATTTAGTTGGAGAGCGAGAGCCAGAGATTTATGGCAATGATACTTTAGAAGAGTTAATGATGTGGCTTGAAACATCATCAGATGGAAGAAATCACAAATTTAAATTTTATCAATCAAATCATGAAGGTATTCTAATCGATGCTATACATGATGAGAGGCAATGGGCTAATGGTATGATTATTAATGCTGGTGCATTATCTCATTATTCTTATGCAATTAGAGATGCTATTTCTTCAACAGGTATCCCAACAGTTGAGGTCCATTTATCCGATATAATGGATAGAGAAGATTTTAGAAAAATATCAGTTATTAAAGATGTTTGTATAAGTCAAGTATATGGATTGGGTAAAAAATCATATTTAGAAGGACTTAAGATATTAAATGATATGGATTAATTTTTTTACTTGTCTTCTAATGATAACGATAATTTTTGGATTAGAAAATAATTTAGATTCTGACAAAGATGGGTATTTGGATTCAGATGAAATTAAAATGGGTACAGACCCATTTGATGATTTTAGTGTTATCTATAAAGGATTTTGGCCTTATAACACAACTAAAGATTCAATATATAATCCAGGCTTTGGTGAATGCCCTAATGCCAATGGATGTGAATGTGAAAATTCATCTTCATGTCCAGAAAATTCAAAGTGTACTCAGCTTAATATGGGTAAATTTTGTACACCTTTAGAGGGTTCGAGAATACCTAGATTTACTGGTGTAGATCAGTTTGGAGATATGTTTGATTTATATGATTTAGCAAATAGTGGTAAGCCAATTATTATAGAGATAGGAACAAGTTGGCCCCAAGCGTGCAAAGATTTATCAGCATGGAGATCATATATAAATGAAGATGCTATTACTAGAAAATGGTGGAAGAGTAAATTCTTACGGATACGAGAATTAATTGACAATCAAGAAGTACATTGGGTGCATATTATTCATCTTGATAATCAAAAAAAACCTGCATCGTTTGATACGATAGATGAATGGTATTGGAACTATCCCCATGATAATATAATTTTATTAGCTGACCCTGAGGCAATGATGAAAAAATGGATTCGACCGACCGGCTATCCATGTTTAATCCTTGTCGATGAAAATATGGACCTTAAGGTACATACCCTTAGAGGTATAGAAGATGCTATTGATGGTGTAAATGAAATTTTGGATAAGGATAAATAATTTGAGATATGTATTTTATATATTTTTTATCTTAATTTCATGTGATAAGCCTATTACTGAAACTCACACTGCACAAATTTTTATCAAAGATTGTCTGCTTCAAGGAGATGATCCCAGATTAAAAGAATTTTGTGAATGTTGCTATATCGAAGCTCAAAAATATAAATCTAAAAAGCTTATAACTAATCATCTAGAAATGCTCCAAAACCAATCAATTAATTATAAAGATTTAGTTGATGAAAACTGTATGAGCATATTATTTTAACTTTTGCTTAATTAGAAAACTAATTTGATTTATTTATATTGTATAGCTTTGGTTTTATCTTTCCCATTAATCGATTGTTATTAAAATCTAAAAACTCATCCTTCTTTTTTTCTTTTTGATCTTGATTAAGATTTTTGTATTCTAAACACTCACTGCAACAACAGCCTTCATATTTGTCTCCACATCTTTCACATTGGATAAATAGTAGATGACATAAATCATTTGCACAATTGATATGTGAATCACTTTTAGTGCCACATTGATGACAATCGCTAATAATATCTTTAGTTATTTTTTCTCCCATTCTAGCATCAAAAACAAAATTTTTACCTATGAATTCTGAGTCTAGATTATTCTTTTTTACTTCATGAGCATAATTAATTACTCCACCAGAAAGTTGATTCACATCAGTAAATTTATTTTTAATTAAGAATGAACTTGCTTTTTCACAACGAATTCCTCCAGTGCAATATAAAAGAATTTTACTGTCTTCTTTTCCCTTTAACATTGTTTTAATTTCTTTTAATAAATCTTGGGAACGTTCAACATCAGGAATAAGAGCATTTTTGAATCGTCCTACTTCACTTTCATAATGGTTCCTAATATCTATTACTACTGAATCAGAATTTGATAGTTGCTTATTAAATTCTAAAGGATCAAGATGCTTCCCAACTTTTTCCATATCATAGTTTTTTTCATCAAGACCAAAAGCAACAATCTCTTTTTTTATTTTAATAACTAATTTGTAAAATGATATACCATCTTCAATAGCTTGCTTAACTTTGGTCCCATTAAGTGTTTGATGAGAATTCAAATAATTCAATAAATGATTATAGTTATGCTTTGGAATAGAAATTTGAGCATTAATTCCTTCATTTGCTATATATACCCTCCCTAAAATATTTAAATTAATCAAATCTTGATAAAAAATATCTCTTAATTCATTTAAATTTGACAGTCGGACGTATTTATAGAATGAAATAGTTATTCTAGGGAAATCTTCCTTGGCTAAATCTTTTTCAAGCTCTTTTTTACTTTTCTTATTATAAAGATAACTGCTCACGGATATATTTAATAATTTTCCTCATTAATTTATAATAAAATAATGTAAGTTATCGGATATAAAAAGTGTAGAATAAAATGGAAATTAAACTAAAAAAAATAAATGACTTCACAAAAGAATTGACATGCGTTGTCTCTTGGGAAGAGATTAAAGATTCTTTTATTAATGAATTCAATAAAGTAAAATCTAACCATACCCCTAATGGAGGAAGAAAAGGCAAAGTTTTTGGTCGTGATTTAGAATTATTCAAAAAAAATTATGGAACAGCAATAGAAGCAAATTTTGCAGAAAAATCTCTAAATGAATATTACCAAAAAGCAATTCAAGAAAAAAAATTGAATCCTATTAATCAAGCCCAAGTTTCAAATCTAGAATTTTCAGAGGGAAATAGTTTGGAGTTTACATTAAGCTTTGAAATAGTCCCTGAAATCAAATTGCCTAACTATGAAAAGAAGTTTAAAATTAAAATGATTAAGTATAAATCATCTAAAGAAGATGTTGAGCATGCCCTGGAGGAAGTCAGACAACAACACTCAAACTTAAAAACAGTTGATGATGGCGCAAAATCAGGTAATTTCATTATGGGTGATTTTCAAGAATTAGATGATTCAGATTTTCCGATCATAGGTAAGAAGCTTGAAAAACAATACATTAAATTGGGTATTGGTGCTTTTACTGGAGCTACAGAAAAAGAATTAATGGGTGCAAAGCCTGATGATAAAAGAAAAATAACAGTTGATTATGGTGAAGGCAAAAAATCAAAGTATGAACTTCATATTCATAAAGTTGAAGAGCAATTATTGCCAGACTTAAATGATGAATTGGCAAAAACGGTTTCTCCTGATTTAAAGAAATTATCTGATTTAAAAGATAAATTAAAAGATAACATCCAGAAATCAATTGATGATGATTATGAGAAAAGAAAGCGCGAAGAGTTAATAAATTATTTCGTTGAGAATACAAAATTGCAAGCTCCAGAATCAATGGTAAGTAGATATTTAGACAAGTTTATTGAAGATCAAATGAAAAAAAATAATAATCTTGATAAAGAAAAATTAAGAAAAGAATCTCAAAACATAGCTGAGTTTAATGTTAAGTGGTTCATTATTAAAGATTCCATTCTAGAAAAATCTAAAGTATCTGTTGCTGATAAAGATATTGATAAAGAAATAAAAAAGATAATTGATGAAGGAGCCGATGATAAAAAGAAAATATTAGATTTCTTCGCTGCGCCGCAAAATCGTGAATCTTTACATTCTAATTTAATCAATGAAAAACTTTTTGATTATATGGGCAGTTTTGCAATAATTAAAGATACTGAAAAAAGTACTGCTGACTTGAGAAAACAACAATAAGGACTTTGTATGAATAAAGAACATTCAATGCTTGTTCCAATGGTAGTGGAGCAAACTGCAAATGGAGAAAGAGCAGTTGATATATATTCAAGGCTCTTAAAAGAGAGGATAATATTTCTAGGTACACCTATTGATGATAATATTTCTAGTTTAATTATTGCTCAATTATTATTTCTGGAATCTGAAGATGCTGAAAAAGATATATATATGTATATCAATTCTCCTGGAGGAGTAATTACATCTGGTTTTGGGATACTTGATACCATGAATTATATAAAGCCGGATGTTGCAACAATATGTATGGGACAAGCAGCGAGTATGGCTGCATTATTATTGAGTTCTGGAGCTAAGGGCAAACGATCTGCTCTTGCTAATTCACGTGTAATGATTCATCAGCCTTTAGGTGGAGTTCAAGGACAGGCTACTGATATTGAAATTCATACTAGAGAAATTTTATTTTTAAAGGAAAAATTAAATAAGATTTTAAGTAATAATACTGGTAAATCTGTTAAAACAATTGAAAATGATACTAATCGAGATAATTTCATGTCTGCAGATAAGGCTTTAGATTATGGCCTTATAGATCAAATTGTATCTTCTAGATAATTTGGAAAAACGGTTTGGATAAAAATATAGATCAAATGAAAAGTAACTTATCATGTTCATTTTGCGGTAGTTCAGAAAAAGATGTTAATTTTTTAATAGAAGGTGATGAAGCCTATATTTGTGATATTTGCATTGATAAGGCAAATGATATTGTTGTTGAGAAGTTAGATTCACTATCTAATAAAGATTCAAGTGATTTACACACTCCTGAGCAAATTAAATTAATGCTTGATAAGTACGTAATTGATCAAGATCATGCCAAAAAAGTACTATCTGTAGCAGTATATAATCATTATAAAAGATTAAATTCAAACTATAAAGATGATATTGATATTGAAAAAAGTAATATTTTACTTTTAGGTCCTACTGGAACAGGAAAAACCTTACTTGCTCGAACACTATCTAGAATATTAGATGTACCATTTGCAATAGCTGATGCAACTGCATTAACCGAAGCAGGCTATGTTGGAGAGGATGTTGAAAGTATTCTAGTTCGTCTATTTCAATCTGCAAATTATGATATAGAGAAATCAGAACGTGGAATAATTTATATTGATGAAATTGATAAAATCTGTAGAAAAGATGGCAACCCATCAATTACTAGGGATGTGTCTGGGGAAGGCGTTCAGCAGGCATTACTTAAAATGCTTGAAGGAACAAAAGCTAATATTCCACCAAAAGGAGGACGTAAGCACCCTGAACAAGATTTAGTTACTATTGATACAACTAATATCTTATTTATTTGTGGTGGAGCATTCCAGGGAATAAATAAAATTATTAAGAGAAGGTTAAGGGGAAATGATATTGGTTTTGATCGTAAGAAAACATTAGATGTTCAAGAAGAAAAGTTAATATATAAATCAGAACCAGAAGATTTAATGAAATTTGGTTTTATTCCTGAGTTTATTGGAAGACTTGCTGTTACAGCACCTCTAAATAAACTAAATGAAGACGCATTATACAAAATTTTAACAGAACCCCAAAATGCACTTATTAAGCAGTACAAAAAATTGTTTAAAATTGAAGGTATAAATTTAGAATTTACTGATTGTGCAATTACTGAAATTGTTGCCCAAGCAATGGCCAGAGGTACAGGAGCTAGAGGCTTGAGAGCAATTATTGAAACTTCTATGATGGAAATAATGTATAATGTGCCTTCAATGAATGATGTAGACACATGTTCGATTTCAGCTGATGTTATAACAGGTAAAGAGCAGCCTTCCATAACATATATTAAAAAATCCGCTTAATCTAAATATCTATTTTTTATATTTTTTCATCTAGTGGCTTATATCACACTATTTGTTTATATTTATTAACAAATTGTAACATTAAATTTATTGTTTTATAAAAGGATAACCTTTAAATACTAAAAATTTTTATTTATGGAGGAAGTTACCAATGCAATCAATAAACCTTAATTATTTAAAAGCTGTATTTTTATCAGTTCTATTTTCTTTCACTTTTTCTCAAGATGTAACATTAAATCTTAATAGCGGTGATCTTAATTATGAAAGTAGCGTTGATATAGCAGGATTTCAATTTTCACATAACGGTTGTGTAACTGGTGCAGCTGGCGGTGATGCTGCTGCAAACGGTTTTACGGTTTCAGCGAGTGGAAGTAC
>CEOF01182626.1_pt1 | contig 19160 bp, 8 predicted proteins | sample 361311 | NCBI WGS metagenome assembly CEOF01 (sample SAMEA2619667, study PRJEB7988) | marine metagenome | biome: marine biome (ENVO:00000447); feature: surface water layer (ENVO:00002042); material: "saline water (ENVO:00002010), including plankton (ENVO:xxxxxxxx)" | depth 5 m
GAGTTCAAAGGTATTACAAATGGAGATGAAGATAATAAGTACAACGTTAAAGCTGGAGCTAAGTATAGTTTCTAATGGATAACGCTATACCCACCAGTTTTATAACTAACAACCCTAAGCCTGAAGCTGTTAAAGCTAAACAGGTAGAGCAAGTTAAAGAAGCAACTAAAGAACTCAATGATCTTGAAGAAGATATTGGGATTGAAGAAGCTTTGACTACCTTGTGAAGAAGTTTAATGAATGCTGGCTAGTAGTCTTTATGGCTCTAGCCTTTTTCATACACGTGGAAGTACTTCATGTGAACTTCCATAGCAGAGAGGCACCTCAGTGTCGGACCTCTCTGTAATTGGCTTTAGGCCGAATACGTTCGATACCCTATTGCCGCAGCTGTGGTGATGAAATACCCTAAAATTTCAACAATAAAATTTCTAATCGATTAGAGTAAGTCAAACATACACATTCACATTTACTCTTAAATGGCTAATGCTACCCAAACCGCCTTAGGTAGGATAAATCTATCTACAGGTACAGGTTACGGTGGTGCTACTGATAAGTACGCCACCTATTTACAGTTGTTTTCTGGAGAATTATTTAAAGGATTCCAGCACAACACAATCGCTCGTGACATGGTTACGAGACGTACACTTAAGAACGGTAAGAGTTTACAGTTCATCTACACAGGACGCATGGGTGCGGCTTTCCACACTCCAGGAACCCCTATCTTGGGTTCAGGCGATCCCCCAGTAGCAGAAAAGACAATAGTCGTTGATGACCTATTGATCAGTTCTGCTTTCGTGTATGATCTGGACGAGACCCTTGCTCACTACGAATTGAGAGGAGAAATCTCTAAGAAGATTGGCTATGCTCTTGCTGAAAAGTATGACCGTTTAATCTTCCGTGCGATCTCCCGTGGTGCTCGTGTAGCCCACCCAATCTCTGCTACAGGTAAGGTAGAACCAGGCGGTACAACCCTTCAGGTTGGTACTGGTACTGGTGCTGCTGCTGATGCACTTGATTCTGCTAAGTTAGTATCTGCTTTCTTTGAAGCTGCTGCTGTCTTAGATGAGAAAGGATTGAGTTCTGACGGGAGAGCCGCCGTACTTTCTCCACGCCAATACTATTCACTAATAGAAAATGTATCTTCAAATGCTTTGATCAACCGTGACGAGCAAGGTACAGGTCTTCAAACAGGTGGTGGTGTTATCTCTATTGCTGGTATCAAGATCTACAAGTCTATGAACGTTCCGTTCCAAGGCAAGTATGGTACTGCATCTACTATTGATAATGCTGGTTCATTTGTTGGAGCCGCTACTGAGAATGGTGAACCTTCTGTATCAGGAATCAATAACGATTATGGTCCTGCTAACGGATTCGCTACTTCTTGTGGACTTATATTCCAGAAAGAAGCTGCTGGTGTCGTAGAAACTATTGGACCACAGGTTCAAGTAACTTCTGGCGATGTTTCTGTCATCTACCAAGGTGATGTAATCCTCGGAAGACTCGCTATGGGCGCAGATTATCTTAATCCTGCTGCTTGTGTTGAGCTTCACACAACCAATACTGCACCTTCCGCATTCTAACTATACATTTATGGGGGGCTTCGGCTCCCCCTTTTTTTTATGACAACTTTAACATACGCAACGTCCACAGAACTGGATGCTGTAAACTCAATATTAATGAGTGTTGGAGAGTCTCCTGTAAACACTCTGGATACTCAAAGCCCAGAAGTTGCTATTGCTCAGAAAACTCTTCGGCAAGTTTGTCGTGAAGTTCAGGCAGAAGGATGGGCTTTCAATTCAGAAATCGAATTCCCTCTACCTGTTGATAATAACAATGAGATTGAGTTCCCCGCAAATGCCTTACAGGTAGATCCAAATAGGTATAAACACGCAGACAATTATGATGTTGTCAGGAGAACAAGAACTCTAGCTACTGGACAACAAGTAGCACAACTATATGATCGCTATAAACATACCAACAAATTCACTGACTTAACTGAGAACATCCTATACTGTGATGTAGTTTGGTTGTATGAGTTTGATGATATGCCCCAACCATTCCGTGATTACGTCACCGCTAAGGCATCTAGGATCGCCTCTAACCGCATGATAGCTAGCCCTGAGGCCAATGAGGTCATGTCACCAGATGAGACGCTTGCAAGGGCTTCTTGTATCCAATACGATACAAACCAAGCAGACTACAATATCTTCCAAGATAGTTCCCAACGTAATCCATACCAAGGCTACCAACCATTCCAAGTTATTAAAAGATAATGGCAGCTATTAATCAACGTATTCCTAACTTTTTAGGTGGGGTTTCCCAGCAGCCAGATTTTATTAAATTTCCAGGCCAGCTAAGATCCTGTGATAATGCTGTTCCTGATGTAACTTTTGGCTTAATGAAACGTCCTCCAGCTGAGTATGTGAATAAGCTGACTAATACTACATCAACTGGACAGTGGTTTGAGATTTTAAATAAAGAAGGAGAAAAATTTATAGTACAGATTACCCCTGCTAACTATGCATCCACACCTATACGAGTGTGGAACTTAACTACAGGAGTAGAGGTTAATGTAACTGAAGGATCAGGTAATGCTTATGATTACCTCAATGGAGCAGGTACTTTAGGTAAGCATACTATACAAGATTATACATATATAACTAATCCAAATACAACTGTAGGTACCACAGGGACTACAAGTACTTATAACAGTGGTAATAAATATGCTTTTATTAAGATAGATACTCTTGCATATAACACTGAGTATTCTGTATTTTTAGGTGGAGCTACTGATGCAATACCAACACCAGGAACTAAGAATAGAGCAACAGCTTTAAAAGTTTATAGATATTCAGGTCCAGATGTAGGTAAAAATAGCTGGAATGATCTTGATCCTGAAGCTGAACTTAGTGGACAAGCAGACTTTTTTGGTAATAATGGGGGGTCAGGTACAGGTAATACAGGTAGTATGACAGGTGTTCGTGGTACTGTTACAGTTAACGGGCAACCATTTTTTAAAAGTCAATCACCACAATACGATGGTACTGGTACACTTGCAGAAGATTTTTTAGGCTATACTCAAGATTATGACATACGTTTTACTGCTAATGTCTCTATGAAAGATGGAGGTACCGATGTAACTAACGGTGCTAAATCTCATGTTATTATACCTAAAGCATCTACAGGAGTTGGAGTTGAATATACTGTAGAAGTGGTAGGTGTAAAAGCTTATGATACTTATGCAGGGGTTACTAACGTAGCTACTTATAGGACTCCTAAGAATCCTGACGATGGTAGTTTAAGTATGGGTAGTGTTATAACTAAACTTTCAGCTGAAATTAATAGCAAGTATTCTAGCTCTGGTTTTACAGCTGAAGTTGTTGGTAACGGTATTCTTATTAAGCGTAGTAATACAACTGCTTTTAAAGCACATGTTATGGGTGGTATGGCTAATGAAGCTTTATCCGTATTCCAAGATAGTGCTCAAGATATATCTAAACTACCTTCTGAATGTGCTCATGGTTATTTAGTAGAAGTCGCTAACACAGAAGAATCTGATTCTGATAACTATTGGTTAACATTTAAAGCAGATAATGGACAAGATGGTTCTGGTGTCTGGGAAGAAACAGTAGCTCCAGGAATTACTGCGGGGCTAGATAAAGATACTTTACCTCATGCATTAGTAGCAGTACGTTCAGGTGGTAATATAGCAAGCTTTCAATTCTGTAAACTAGGGGGTTCGGGTACTAACCCTAACAACTTAGAGTGGGATATTAGACAGGTAGGAGATTTAGAAACTAATCCCGATCCATCTTTTGTCTCTAAAAAAATATCACAAATATTTTTCTACCGAAATAGATTAGGCTTTATTGCAGATGAACAAATAGTAATGAGCCAACCAAGCTCTTACCATAATTTCTTTGCAGTCTCAGCTATAACTTCTAGTGATGATAACCCAGTTGATATATCAGTATCAGATGTAAAACCAGCATATATTAATCACGTACTACCTACACAAAAAGGTGTGTTAATGTTCAGTGATGCTGGACAATTTATGCTATTTAGTGAGCAAGACTCTTTCTCTCCTAAAACTGCTCGTCTTAAAAAAGTAGCTGGCTATGAATGTAGCACTACCATTAAGCCATTAGATATGGGTACAACCTATATGTTTGCTAACCATACGGGGGCTTACAGTAGAGCATTTGAAATAGCTATAGTAGATGAAAGTGTACCTCCTAAAATCATAGATCAAACTAGAGTGGTCCCTTCATTTTTACCAAAAACTTTAAATGTAAATTCAGGATCAGCAGATCTAGGTTTAGTAACCTTTGGTATTAATAATTCTACTTATCATAACACTAACTTCAACACCTCTACAATTTATAATTATAAGTACTTTGATTCTGGAGATCAGAGAGAACAGTCAGCTTGGTATACTTGGACATTAACAGGTGTATTAAGACATTGTTTCTATACTGGAGGTGCTTTCTATACTGTAACATTACAAGATAATAGTGAAGTTATACTAAGTAGGTATGAATACCTGAGTGATGACAACGGTATGAGTGATAGAAGATACACAATTGGTGATACATCTCAGACAGTTGGAGAAGGTGAAGCTGGTTTGAGAGTCAATCGTAGCCTTGAAGCAGCCTTAGATAACCTTGTTATGTACAAACAAAGTGACGGTGCCAACACTACAACAGGTGTTTCTGTTGCTTTAAGTGGTACCAACACAGTTATTACAGTACCATACACAATAGATCAAACTTATTCTCCACAAATTGTAGTAATATCAGGTACCGAATCGGGGGTTGTTAAGGCTCCAGACTCAGTATCAGGTACTACAATGACCTTTAATAACCTAGATATGCGTACATGGCATATGGCTATTGGGTATAAATACACAACTGAATTTGAGTTACCACAATATTACTTCTCTTATGATCAAGGTAAGTATGATATAGATGGTGATCTTAGAATGGGAGGTTATAACTTTGAATTAGGTTTATCTGGTCCTGTATCTTTTACTGTTGATGATGTTATAGGTAATGCTAATTTGTATACACAAAATGAATCAGGTATGTTAACAGATTGGAGTACCTTCCAAGAAATACCTTCCTTATTATACAAATCAATCAGAGTACCTATATACAGAAAGAATGATAAATTTAGATTTAAAGTTAAAATAGACCAACCCTTTTCCGCAACTATTGTTTCAGCAAGCTGGGACGGTAGATATAACACCAGACGACATGTACGAAAGTAAATTTATCCAACCCTGCACCCCTGACTTAGCTCTAAGTGTAGGGTTAAATTTACGTCCTGAAGATAAGAAGGAAGCTGAAGACACCTCAAAGATGTCTGCAACAACAGTTATCCTTCAATCTTATTTTGATTCCTCATACTCAGTTTTCTTTAAGGTTCCCAACGGCAAGGCTGCTGGAGTGGCTGGAGTAACCCCTGAGAATGCCATATGGATGCTTTGCACTAAGGCTAGTGAAGAGTACCCTCATACATTTATTAGGGAAGCTAAACGCTGGGTAGACAGTTTACCCAATCCTTATTTATGGAACTACGCAGATATGCGGAATGAAAATCATATCAAATTATTAAAACTATTAGGGTTTAAATTCCTTAATTACCATGTTTACAATGGTGTTCCTCTAATTGAGTTTATAAAACTATGTGTACAACACTAGCTGTATCGATAGCACTTGGAGCTGCCCAAGCTGCTTCTGGGATACAGCAACAAAATGCTGCTTATGCAGCCCAAAGAGATGCGGTATTAAGATCTAATCACATGGCTACTACCAAGTATGCCAATGAGTTAACAATAGCTGCCCACAATGATAAATTAAAAGGTAATGTATTTGAGAAAGAACTGCAAGCTGATGCTGCTGCTCAAACAGAACTAGCTGCTATCAGGCAGAACAATCAAATATCTGCTAATCAAGCTTCTACAGCTGCACAAATAGCTGCTAATGAGAAGCTTGCAGAGCAAGCATTTAAGTCTCAAGAAAATTTAGCTAAATCTATACAAGCTCAAGGTGAAGTATTGGCTAGTGGTGCCCCAGCTGGTAACAGTTTAGGAGCATTACTACAAGGTGCTGAACGAGAGTTTGGATTTGAACAAGCACAGATAGATGCATCACAAGATTCTGTCACTAGAGCCTATGCTATAGAACAATATGGTATAGATCTGGATAAATACTCAGCAGATATAGCCGCTATTAATCAAACCAAAAGCATCGCTCACCACAAACAAGCCTCTTATGAGCCTATTAAACCTATAATGCAATCTGCTCCTAAGAAACCATCTATATTAGGTCCAATTATTAGTGGTGCTACAACTACTATTTCAGCTGGTACCGCTATTGGTGGTTCCGACTTCTGGACAACTTTATAATCATGCCATACGAAAGACAAACACGTAGTACAGGTTTTAGGAACCGTACGGGGGTTATATCGAACTCCAACAAGCTTGCACAACAAGCAAAACAATTAGATAAAGATAGGGTTGATTCAGTTAATGCGATGGGTAAACAAGCCTCTTCTGTTGGTGATGAGTTATCCCGTATCTTTCAAATAGCTAATGCTAATGATGAGTTTAACTTACAACAGTTATCTAAGTTTAGCGATACTTTAAATAAAGGTTTACAAGTAGCTGCTGAAAATATAGCTAAACCTTATATTGATCAGAAAAGAGAAGAAGGTATCATTAAAGGTAGACGAGCAGCTAACGGTGACACATCTGCTTTTGATTTAGATGAAGAGCAGAATGCTAAGATAGAAGAAGCTGTTAAAAAGCAACGGATTGCTGTCAACGACAGGATGGATGAGTTCGATGCTAAAGCATATAAAGCTACCTTAGAAGAAAAAGCTAGAGCATTAAACCTCAGACGGATGGGGGCTAATATATCTTGGGGTTATAAGAGAGGATACCTAGACGAGAAAGCTAAAGGTTGGAACGCATACCGTACTACTGAACTTGGTACCAGTGAGGAAGTTATTGGTGAAAAGAATGGTAAAGAAATAGTAGTAGGTCAGTTTTGGACTTATGATCCTGAAACACAAAATGAAATACTTAGGTATGTAGAAGATAAGTTTGTTGCTGAAGCTTCTGCTGATTCTGGAATCAATCAAGCTGTTATTAATAAACATTTAATCAAACCTGTTACAAAAGAAACAGGTAAATTCCAAGAGGAAGTATTAAATGTAGCAATAAGAGATGAAGCTAAAGAAGAGTATGATGCTTTAAAATTAGAACTAACTGGTGCGGTAGCAACTCTTGATGATGAAGGTGGATCAGAAATCTTACGTGCTAAGATGGATAATGCTCTTGGTACGCTAAAGAGTATTACTCGTAGGATGTCTCATGGAAAAGATCTTACAGGTACCTTACAAGAAACAGCTAATACTTTACTAGCTGAGATGCTTGTTGAATCTATAACTAATAACGATGCTAACTATGAGAATATAGATGAGCTAGAAACTTTTTTATTAACTGAGAAATACAACATCCCAGGAATTACCAAAAAGAGTGAGAGCAAGTTATTGCAAGACATATGGCCTTCAGAGTTTAATACTGAAGTGCTTATAGGTAAAGCAATGAAAGCTTATAATGCGAAGCTAAAAGAGAAAGATGAGTCTGATTTAAGTCTTGTTAAGAAATCTAAAGCTGATATTATATCCAGATTTTATAGCGGTGAGATACCTTTTTCAACTGCTATGGAAGAAAGCCAAGCCTTAAGGGATAAGTATGAGGGTGTTCCAGGAGTACACACTCAGTTGTATAATTTAGATACAGAGTTAAAAGAACCTAAGTACTATACTCCAGATCAAACTAAAAGAGAGATTGAAAATCTGCTTTCTACTTCTGTAGAAGGTACCATAACATTTGACAAACTACTTAGTGCAGGCAGATTACCTAATCAAGAAGTTGTTGATGAGTACCGTAAAAATAATAAAATTGTTGATAAAGCTTTCTTAGTAACAGATACCGAAAAAGAATTAGCTAAAACTTTTGATACAGAGTTTGAAGAATTGATTAATCAAAAGGTATTAAATTCTTTAAGTAAAAACGATAGAGAACTTATAGGTTCAAGTAAAGTTGTTGATTATGCTAGGAAGTTAATGATAGCTGAAGCTAAAGATTTAATGAGCAATGATAAAGGTCTTACTGTAACACAAGCTGTACAACAAGCTTCTACTACAGTCAAGCAAGCTCTTATATTTGATCATGATGATGACAAGAGTACAGTTAGTGAACTCAAAGGAATAAAAAATATTTTCCAATTTGATGAGGGTACTAAACGTTGGGTTAATGACGAGCTTAATGATGTACCTTTAGATAAGACAGAGCAAGCTATAGAAAAGCGTCAGAAAACTAGAATATTAGAACAGACATTTGAAACAGAACAAAACACTGGATCTGGAGAAATAGATTTATTATCAACTAAATCTTATGTATCCCCAGAGTACTTTAAATTAACTAACGGTGAACCTCTACCTATATTTCAGAAACTAGCTGATTTAGATTCTTACAATGGAGGTGGTAGAAGTCGTTTTGAAATTTATAATCTTCAAGCAGCTTTGCATGAAGGTATAGAACCTATTAAAATACCTGATGATGCTCAACAAGGTATAGATTTTACATCTAATTTAACACCTGCAAACAAAGAAATCATTACTAACAATGCAAGTACTAGAGCTACAGGACGAGTATATGATGAAGTAGGTATAGTTGATACTTCTAACCTTTTAAATACTTTAGCTTATGATGGGCAGACTCTAGTTACTGTTGGTGAAGCCCCCGCTTTACTTAGAGAAGCTGGTCTTAATGATATGTCTTATGAAGAGTTACTAAATAATCCAAAAGCTTTGGAAAAAGTAACTAAAGTTAAACTTCATAAACTTCTTGAAACTGCTAACAAAGAAACAGATAATAAGAATGTAGCTTTAAGAATGGTTGCTACAGGCATGGCTTATGGAGAAGATGCTATGGGTGAGTGGGATACTACTTACAGAGGATTCTCTAGCCAAGCTGCTAAAAACTATATAACTGGAGATTATACACCATTATCTAATATTGGTGGTACAAGTGTACTAATAGCTGATGGAAGATTTAATCGTCAGGATGATCCTAATCCTGTTACAAGAGATTTACCTACTGACTTAGATGGTTTAAATGCTATGTTAGTTGAGCTTGAAAGTATGGAACAGCCTACACCTTTCTTAGATAAAGGTAAGATGGGTGGTGCTGAAAGAGCACAACAACCTCCTATAACAGGTCTTATAGGTGACTTCTTTAACCTTAACAGGGATGTACAACCTAACCCTGAGTATGCTCCGTATCAAGCGAAAGTACAACAAGTTAAAGATATGATTACTCTTACTACTGGTATGGGTAATATAGGAGAAGTATATGATCCAGCAAATAACAGACGTTTTAGTAGAGCAGCTGAAAGAATACTTGGTAAAGAAAGATGGAACAATCTTTTAGCAGAAGCTAGAGACAATCCCGCTTGGGGTAGTCGAGCAGCTGCTACACAAGTAATCAGTTCATTATTGGTAGCACAACCTGAATTTGAAGGTATTGATTTTACTTTTGATGATGTAAACGCTACACAATACACACCAGGATCTCAGTTATCAGGTCAAATCCCTCAACAAGATTTAGCTCAAGTTGGTAACATACAAATAAGAAAAGACGCTGCTCCTGATTTAATTAAATTATTAGCTGCTGCTAAAGCAGATGGTTTTGATTTTAAATTAAACGATGGATACAGAACTTATAATCAACAAGCTAAAGTTTATAAAAAAGACCAAGCTATAATAGGTAAAGAGACTAACAATCCAAGAGACTTTAGATCTCCTGAAGCTGGTCATTCTATTCATAATTTAGGTACAGCTGTAGATATTAATTATTTAAACCAAGAAGGTTTAGATTGGTTAATGAAAAATGGAGCTACATATGGATTCAAACCTTTTGGTGATCTTTATGACTTAAAATTAGATGAAAAAGAATCTTGGCATTGGGAATGGAGGCCAAACTAACTAATTAAAATGGATGATTTATACGATACTGGTTTAGATCTAACTGATTATGATGCTCTGGGAGATGAGGCTAAAGCCCTTACAGACTCCCAGAAACAGGAAGCAGCAGAAGCCGCAAAAGGTACGCCTGAAGATGAAGATCAAGGCTTTCTTCCTGACAATCCTAAACAGTTAGTTGAAGAAACTGGTAAAGCCCTATGGGGCGGTGCAGTTGACGCTGTTGAAAGTGTAGGTGGATTTAGTAAACGTCTTTATGATACTACTAGATGGGGTGTGTATAAAGCACACGGCATCAAGATGGAAGATAAAGAAAACATATTCCATCAAAACTATGAAATTAAAAACCCACTTGAAATCCCTGATGCATGGGAACCAGAGAACAATTCTGGCTTAGGTAAACTTACCCGTGGTATTACTGAGTTTGTAGCTTTAACTGCTGCTACTCGTGGTGTCGGAGGTAAGGTTGGCTTAGGAGCAAAGGTAGCTAAAAATAGCAAGTTTTGGAAAAACATGCACCATGCTGCTAACAATCCATCTTTTATTAAAGGTATTGTTGGTCACAAACCAGCAGGTTTAGCATATAACAGTGGAAGATTACCTTGGAAGCTACGTGTAGCTAAAACCAAATTAGGTACTAGGGTGATGCAATTCATCCCCAAAGGTACCAAGATTGCATCTGAAGGTGCTATTGCAGATTTCATTTCGGAAAGCTCAGAGTATGCCAACATGGCAAACTTAGTTAATGAGTTTGCACCGTGGATGCCATTATCTCAAGCACTCTCAGTAGATCCAGATCAAGATAACCCTTGGGTAGCTAGAATTAAAACCGTTATGGCGGGGTCTGGTTTTAACTTAGGTGGTTGGATGATAGCTGGTTTTGCTCGTGGTAGATGGGCTGCTGTAAGAGCTAGAGCAGCAGGTAAGAGTATATCTGAGTCTAACATCATAGGTACAAATACTATGACACAGACTATAGAAGAGGGTATACAGAAAGCTGATGAAGCTAGTAACTCCATGAAAGGAGTGGAAATTGAGGAAGGAGTAGGTGTTTCTACTGATCCTTATAAAGATTGGTTAAAGAGAAACTTAGGTGAAGATGATTGGAACACACTCAACTCATTAAGACAAGGTAACTTATCTAGTACCCGTGGTAATTCAATTTATTATCATGGTGCTCCTTTCAAAGAAGGTAAGCAGCCTCAAGGTTATAAAAAGAAAACACAAAGAGAATCTAGAATACTTCCAGGATCTCAAGACTTAAATATTGACAAGTCTTTTAAAAAAAGTGGAGAAGTAGTATGGAGTGATGAAAACCTATTTGGTGATGGATTTTATGTATCAGATGATATATCCATTTCATCCAAAGAACGTCTTCGTCAGTATGGTAGTACAGATGATTTCAAAGAAGGTAGACAGAGAGGTTATGTCTATGAATTAGATGAAGCTGGTGAAAACAGAGTTGTCTATGAAGTAGTAGAAACTGGTGGTGTAACTTTAGCTGATGGTACTCGTGCTGAAAATCCAATCAAATGGATCGATGCTGATGCTAAAATGAAGTGGACTGACAGAAGAAACCCTATTGCTAATATCTTACGTCAAGGTGAGATTGATATGTCTGATTTCCCTGAAGGACTTTACGGGGAGTTTGGAACACCAGCACAATGGGAAAGATACTGGCCTAAAGGTGAAGAAGCTAGTTATGCTGATATAATGTCAAGAATTAAGGAAGAAGGTACATTTCCTAGAGATGATGCTGCTGAACTTATTGATGACATTAATGATGCATTAGCTCAAGCAGGGTACGGTGGTATTAAATACAAAGGTCAAGTTAATACATCTAAAGGTATTAAAGATCATGATGTCCGTGTTTATTGGTTCCCTGAAGATCAGATCGAACTAAAGCGTGTTGATGTTGACGGTAGGATTGCTGATGAAGTAGAAAACTATGAAGCAATAGCTAGAGAAAATGCTAATGCTAATGGTGATCCTTGGATTGAAGAAGCTGGTGCTAGTGCTAAAGACCTAGAAAATGCTGGTAAAAAACCTTCACCGTTTCGTAATCCAGATAAGTTTGATGCTAATGAAAAAGCCACTCCACCATTAGATAACAATCTATCAGCACAATCTAAAAAAGCTATACGAGAGTTAGTACTTACTACTAGAGAAGGTAAATCTAGTGTAGATACAGGTACTACACAGCTATTCTTAGAAAGCCAGATAAGGCGTATGGCTGGAGGTAGTAAGGAGTTAGCTGAGTATATTAGAGAAATAGCAGCAGATTTATCTGAAGAGCTTATTAAAAATCCATTAAATACTATGGATTTCAAAGATGTTCAAAGATCAGTCTTAGTCCAAGTAGCTGAATTATACAAAGCTTTGGACGATGGCGGGGAAAATTATGCTAAAAATTTACGCAGTATTTTTGATAAAGATGTAGGAGATGCTACTAATGCTATCTTCTGGATACATGACGGGGAAATAGTTAGAACAGGTAATGCTGCAACTAAAGTAGCCCTTGAAATTGTTATCAAATCTTTAGCCAAACGAGTACAAATGCTTGCTCAAGGTGCTATGGAACTACCATCTGGTACAACTTTAGTACGTCAAACAGATCAAATCTTTGATACTATGAAGCTTGCTATGACTGAAACAAAGAAAATCAGTTATATGACAGGTAATGAGCTAGTACAGCAAAACTTTGGTAATAGATTAATGCCAGCTGAGATTAGGAAAACTATTAATCGAGAACTAGAAGTAATTACTAGGCAACAGAATGAGTTTTACGATGAGTTAAAACGTCTTAGTAGCGAAGGTACTTCACAACAACGAGCAGATTTACTAGAACTTTACATGCTTTCAGGCGGTAAAGTACGAGTAATGGATCAAGTTCAAGAGTATCTTAGTGGTGTAATGAAAGGTGGTAGAATGGATGGTGTGGACATTAAAGGTAGAGTTAGGTTAGAACTGAGAAGTGCTTACTATAATTCTATGTTAAGTAGTCTTAAAACACCACTCAAAGCTATTGTTGGTACCAACTTTATTGCTAGTCTAAGGAGTGTACAAGCTTTCCTTGGAGCACAACTTCCAGGAGTTAAAAATCAAAGAGTTGCTCTTCAAGCTACTTCTCAACTTAATGCCTTAGCTGAAGCCTATTCAGAAGGTATGAGGATGTTTAAACATAACTGGGACTTAGGTGTTAACAAAAAAGAAGTACAACTTTCTGATTCCTTAGGGTTTGGTCAAAAAGGTTCTACTGCTAAGGTACCTCAAGACCAAACATATGCTACTCGCTTTAGTTTTTCTAAAGACATAAAAGCATGGAAGGAGCATGAAAGGTTTGTAGAAAGATATGGATCAGAAGCCCAGAAAGCTAGTTATGCTGCTTTAAATGCTGTTGTTGATTTTAATACATCACCTTGGGTTCAGTATAGCCAAACCCTTATGGGTGCTGGAGATGCTATGGCTCGGACAATTATTGGTCGTTTAGATCAAAGGTTAGAAGCTACCAATGCTATTTTAAAATTGGTAGATGAAGGTAAATTAGATATTAATGATTTAGATGGTGTTGTAAAGAATATTGAAGGTGAATTTGAAAATACTATTTTTAGAAAAGATAGACATGGTGTTAATGTTGTAAGTGATATTGCATCTAAAATGGCAGGTGATGAAGCTGCATTAACTAAAAGGTTAACAGGTAGTTTAGCTTTCCTTGAAAATATTGGACAAGGTACAGGGATGAGAGCGTTCTTCCCCTTTGTTCGTACAGGTATCAATGCTTTAGAATTATCCTTTAGTCATACTGAATTAGGTAGATTACAAACAAAATGGCAAGATCTTGTTAAAGGTGATCCTGATGTACTACTAAAACAATATGGTATTAAACCTGAAAATATTGAATATGAAAGAGCTATCCTAAGAGGCCGTAGAGCAATGGGTAATTCTTTAATTACACTTGCATTTATAGCATCTCTTACTGGTAACATGACTGGAGATAATCCTCCTGATCAAGAAACCAGAGATTTATGGAAGCTTAATGGTATACAACCTAACTCATTTAAAATAGGTAATGGTTATTTCTCATACAGAGATATAGAACCTTTTAATACAATCTTAGCAGCTACAGCTAACTTAGCAGCTTACCAGCATATACTAGGAGAAGATCTTAGAGATGAATGGTTTGCAAAGCTTACATGGATGGGTACTTCTGTTATTGTAGATAAATCTATGTTAGCAGGTGTAGCAGATATTGGTGAGGTTTTAAACCCAACTCAAGGTACTACTAAAAATATAGAAAGAATTATGGCTAAGTTTTTAGTCCCTCAATTCTTACCTTACAGTGGTTTAATGAACCAAATGAATAACATACTAGATGCTAATGAGAAAGAAGCTAGTGGTTTAACAGAATATATTGGACGTAGGTTACCTATAGCTAAATCTGCTATGGCACCTAAATACGATATACTCAGTAAAGATAGATCTGGTAAAAAGTTTTATCCACCCCCAGGGAATCCCTTGATGACTTGGTTTAATGCTCTTAGCCCTGTAGCTATTACATGGAGTGAAGGTGATCCTGTACGTGAAGGTTTACGTGAAATGAGTTTTGATCTACCAAACATCTTGAATACATATAAAGGTGTTCGTCTTAATTCTTTTGAAAAATCAGAAATACAAAGATATATGTCTATGGGTAGTTTAAGATCCCGTCTTAATGCTTTAATGACACCAAACGGTAGATGGCGTAGAGATTTGAATCGGTATAAAGAATTAAATTTAAGAAACAAAGATGACAAAATCTTTGAACAACGTTTCTACCAAGATGTACATCGTATTTTTGTACAAGAGAAAAAAGTTGCTATGCAGAAACTCTTAAGGGAGAATCCTAAACTAGCTGCTAAGATCACTGAAAAAGTAAGAAGAAAATCTTATGGTGGATCAGGTAGGTATGATTATATTGAACAATTAATGAACATGCCTAAGTAACCCATGTCCCAAATACAATAAACAATGGCAACAACACGACTCGAATATACGGGGGATGGTAATACAGTAACCTTCAACCTCGGAACAATAGATCTAATAAATAGATCAGACTTAAAGGTTTATATTTTTGAACCTAGCCGTGATTCCAATACAGCCGTACTACAATCAGAAGCTACTAATGCTGGTACAGCTGGAACAAGCCACCCACAATATGATGCATCTAATACTAGCGGTTCTAATGCTGGTAGTATTGCAGCTACCACTCCAGTAAATAACTATCAGTTTAATTCTGGAAACACTCAAATTACTTTAAATACAGATAATGGTGTAGCAAAACCAACAGCTAATGCTATTATTAGTTTAGAGCGTATTACATCTGAAGTTCAAAGTGATTTTAGTTCTCAAGGTACTATACGTGCTAGTGAGTTAAACTCAGAACTAAGAAGAATCCAGCATATTGCTGAAGAAGGTGTCAATGAAGCTAAACTATCTATCAAAGAATCTAAGTTTAGTGCTAATGCTGTTGATGTAGCGCATCCAACAACAGGTGAAGATAGAAGAATTGAACACGTAGCTGATGCTGATTCTGATGATGATGCTGTAAACCGCCGACAATTAAGAAAAGTTATCTTTGATGACCTTATAGAAGGTGAAGGTATTGACTTAACTGATGCTACAGGTGGTACAAACTCTAATGGTCAGACAACAATATCAGGTGAAGATAGTTCTAAAACCAATAAAGGTATTGTTACGATAAATGAAGGTGAAGCAATAGATGTTAATTATACTGCTGGTAATGCTGTAATTAGTTCAGAAAATAGTACTAAAAGTAATAAAGGTGCTATTACTGTCAACTCAGGTCACGGTATTAAAGTTGGTCCTTCAGATGAAAGTGATGCTGGATATGATGGGAATGCTGTCGTTTCAGCTGATCGTACTACTCCTACTGCACAAGGTATTATTAAGGTAAACCAAGTTAGTGGAGATGCTATAAATGTAACTCATGCTGTTGGTGGTACTGTTGGTGATGTAACTATAGGTGTAGATCGTGCCACAGCTTCTCAGCAAGGTGTTGTTAAGATTGCATCTAGTGTACCTATCACAACAACTTACACAGCTGACGGAGAAGTTTCATTATCTATCAATGATAATACTGTAGATTTAGCTAAAATAAGGAATGATGATGTTATTACTTCTTCAGAATTAGCTGCTTCTACTACTACTACTAATTATCCTACCCCTGACTGGGATAGTGATGACAGTATTGCTACAGGCAAGGCTTTAGCTAAACGTTTTGATGCTATATATTATAGTCATACAACTAATAAAGGTACGCCTCCTACAGAAACTAATTGGACTGAAGGTAAGTTATGGTATGATCACTTAAACGATCAAACATTCTCTATATGGGATAAAACTGGTGCTAATACTGGTGTTTGGAGAGCTATTACTTCAGGTGGTACATTCACTTCACAACCTAAAGTAGTATATGTAGACTCTGTTAATGGTAATGACCTTAACGATGGTCATAGAATTATCAAAGCCAAAAAAACTATTAGAGGTGCTTTACTCGATGTAAACGAAAATATAGCCGCAACTACTACAACTAACGTAACAGCTGCTACATACAACCATGAAACTGGATTATTAGAAGTAACAACAGATGCTAACCATAATTTAAGGGTTGGTATGAAAGTTACTATGGCTGGTTTAGTCTGGAGTTGTAACTATGGAGGTGGTACTAATAACCATACTTTCCCTGAAGCAGATGATCCTTTACGTTTTGTTTCAAACATTACAAGTAATACATCATTTGAGTGTCAATTAGAAACAACAGTAACAGTTGGTTTAGCACATACATATGTAAGTGGTGGTACGGTTACTAACCAAGCAGGCCGTGTAGGCCAAGGTTGGATGCTTTCTGTATCTGCTGGTACTTATCAAGAAATATTACCTCTTCGTATAGAAGCTGATAACGTTTCTATTGTTGGTACTACAATGCGTAGTTGCTTTATACATCCAAGCAACACCCAAAGATATGATACAAGTAAAGATTTCAACGCTTCAGATGCAGTAACTACTGGTACATCTGAGTATAATACCATGTTTGAAATGAACAGTGGTACTTATATATGGGGATTTGCTTTTTCTGGTATGAAAGCTGGTGGTTGGACTACTACAGGTGGTTCTACAGCTAGTGCTAGAGGTGATGCTACAGGATATGTACCTGAAGCAAACAGAGATGAACAAAGAACTAACGTAGACCCCCATGCTACCTATGGTTTACCTCCTGTACAAGGATGGATAGCTGCATTTAGACCTAATTGTTCACTTAAGAAGTCACCATATATACAAAACTGTACATCAATATCTGATACAGACATCAATAACGCTGCTTATGATCCAGTTACACAGACTGGTGGATTAGGTGGAGATAAAGATTCTGGTATGACAGCTGGTGGTATCCTCGTAGATGGTAGTGTACCTTCTGCAACAAGTCCTTTAAGGTCATTTGTTGTCGATGCGTTTACTCAAATCAACATGGATGGTCCAGGAATCCTATGTACTAACAATGGGTACGCTCAGTTAGTATCATTCTTTGGAACATTTTGTCATTATCACGCTAAGAGTCTTAACGGTGGTATGCTTAACCTTGCTAACTGTACTACTGACTACGGTAGATACGGTTTAATAGCAGATGGTAAATCATCTACAACAACATTTACTTCTACAGTAGATGGTGCTAAAGCTGCTGGGCAGATATCTTTTAATATTGATGCAACAACTATTACATCTGGGTACTTTGGTACTGGATTTAATAATAGTACAGCTAACTTAAGGCCAGGGGATAACTATTTAGTCTCTATTGGTTCTGATACTTATGAAATAGTGTCAGCTACCCCTATAGGTGGTTCATGGACAGCTACAAATGGCTGGACTTTAACTATAATGAAAACTAATGCTACCAATCCAGCAATTAACGATGGTTTAACCAACGCTATTACGGATGGTGCTACTGTTAACTTCTATCAACGGTCATATATTAGTACTGGTGGTCATACATTTGAGTATACTGGTGCTGGTACTGATTATCGTGCTGCTCCTGAAAATGGAGGAGTACCTATTGAGGCTAATGAAGTTGTCAATAGAAACATGGGTAAAGTTTGGCAATCAAGTACTAACCATGTTGGTAAATTTAAAGTTGGTGATACGTTTGTTATTGACCAAAGATCTGGTAAAGTAGAATCTAAGGGTATTACTTTAACTGGTCCTGTCACAACTAACAATAATGATAATATAACTATTGATCCATCTGGATCTGGTGTAGTAAATATAGGTAATGTAACTATAGCTGATGGATCTATTACAGATAGTAGTGGGGCAATTAGCTTTGGTGATGAAAATCTAAGCACAACTGGTTCTATTACTGGTGGTTCTTTAGTAGTTGATACTACAACTATTAATGCAGCGACTATAACTGATACTACTGGAGCAATTAGTTTTGGTAATGACAATCTTAGTACTACAGGTACATTATCAGCAGGTAACACAACTGTTGGTACTTTAGGTGCTTCAGGGGATATTACATTTAATACAGGTAATATTACTACAGCAGGTAACGCTAATATAACTTTAACTCCTAATGGGTCTGGTAAAGTTGTAATTGATGCTTTAAGCTGGCCTACAGCTGATGGTACAGCAAACCATTATTTAAAAACTGATGGTTCGGGAAATTTAAGTTTTGCAGCCGTATTAAGTGCTACTTCACCTACAATTTCTAACCCAACTGTTACTGGTAACTTAGTAGTTACTGATAATCTTCGTTTAAATGACGATGATGATTCAAACCATATTACTATAACTGCCCCAGCTGTTGTTGGAACTAACTATGTTTTAACAATGCCAGCGGGTGCTCCGTCAGCTAATCAGTATTTAAAAGCTGGTGCAAGTACCCCAGGAAATTTAGAATGGGAAAACCAACTTGCTATAACTACAACTCAAACAGCTGCTAATGAGTCAGCTATGTTAGGTTTGACTACGCAAGAAGGTGATGTAGTTATAAGATCTGATTTAAGTAAGACTTATATTAGAAATAGTGGTACTGCTGGTACTATGGCTGA
>CEOF01214025.1_pt1 | contig 19056 bp, 19 predicted proteins | sample 361311 | NCBI WGS metagenome assembly CEOF01 (sample SAMEA2619667, study PRJEB7988) | marine metagenome | biome: marine biome (ENVO:00000447); feature: surface water layer (ENVO:00002042); material: "saline water (ENVO:00002010), including plankton (ENVO:xxxxxxxx)" | depth 5 m
GCAGAAGAAGCTCCTGCAAATGATAGTGCTGATGAAAAAAAAACTAGTGATGAAAAATCATCTGGTGATAAATAATAGATGATAAACCTAAATTTAGAAATGGATTTATAAGGAGTTTTATTTTATGGATAAGTTACTTAGCGATATGGTTAAAGCAATTGTTGATAAGCCTGATGAAGTAAGTGTTAATGTTAATGAAAGTGATAGTACTAAAATTTATGAATTAGCTGTAGGCGAAGGTGATTTAGGTAAAGTCATTGGAAAAAAAGGAAGAAATGTTAATGCTTTAAGAATTATTTTATCAGCAGCAACTGCTAAGGAAGGTGATAAGAGAGCAATCCTTGAGGTAATTGAATAATTCGCTGAAAAGAATGAGTAAGTTCATTCCTGTAGGTAAAGTTATAAAACCACATGGAATTAAAGGTGAGTTGAAGTTTTTTTTATATAATGAGGATTCTGATTTACTAGAATTAGATATTAAGATTTGGTTTAAAATAAATGATTTAAATAAATCTTTTAATTTGATAAATACTAAAGGTTCTGGTAAAATTTTTAAATTAGAATCCATTGACAGTCGTGATGATGCAGAGTTATTAAGAAATAAAGAATTTTTTGTACTACGAAGTGATCTTCCAGATTTGAGTGATGGAAATTTTTACTTAAATGATATAATTAATTTTAGACTTTTTAATAAAAAAAATGAAATTGGATTGATTATTGATGTATTATTGTTACCAAGTTCTAATTATATTTTAGTTAATTACAATAATAATGAAATATTAATTCCATTTCTAGATAGATATATAGAGTTTTTTGATTTTGATGAAAAAATAGTGGTAATGAAAAATATTAAGGTTTTTTTAAATTTATAAATGATTTCTTTTAATGTAATTACTCCTTTTCCAGCAATGTTTAATAATATATTAAGCGAAAGCATTTTATTAAAGGCTAAACAAAAGCAAATTGCTGAATATAATATTTTTAATTTATTTGATTTTTTAGATAATCCTTCAGAAAGAATTGACGATTATCCATTTGGAGGAGGTCCTGGTATGTTAATGAAATCTGAACCAATTTTTAAAGCAGTTGATAAAATTAAATCAAATATTAAATGTATTAATGATTGTAGGGTGATTTTTCCAACTCCTGATGGTGAAATCTTTAATCATGATAAGGCTAAAAAATTATCTAATGTTAAAAATTTAATTTTTATTTGTGGCCACTATAAAGGTATTGATCAAAGGATAAGAGATGAAATTGTTACTGATGAAATTTCAATTGGTGATTTTGTTTTAACCAGTGGTGAATTACCATCAATGATTATGATTGATTCAATAGTTCGTTTGAAAAAAGGTGTTTTAAATAACTACGAATCAGCAAAAAAAGATTCATTTTATGATTTATTACTAGATGGACCACATTTTACAAGACCTAGAGAATTTAGAGGTAATAAAGTTCCAGATGTTTTGCTATCTGGAAATCATAAAGAAATTGAAGATTGGTTTTTAAATAAGCGTGAAGAAAAAACAAAAAAATTAAGAATAGATTTATGGGAAAAGTATAAATCTAAAAAAATGGAGCAGAAATGAATAAAATTTATGAATCTATTAAAGATAATTTAAATAAAGATATTCCAGATTTTAAATCTGGTGATACTGTTGCTGTAGGAGTGAAAGTAATAGAAGGTAATAGATCAAGAGTTCAAACTTTTGAAGGAATAGTAATTTCTATTTCTTCTGGATCTAATATATCTAAGACATTTACTGTAAGAAAAATCTCTAACAACGTTGGAGTTGAACGAATATTCCCTATATATTCTCCAAATATTGATAGTATTAAAGTTCTTAAAAAAGGTAAAGTTAGAAGAGCCAAATTATACTATTTAAGAGATAGAAAAGGGAAGGCAGCTAGAGTTAAAGAAAAAAACTAACTACTTTATGGGAAAATCCCATTTAAATAATAATTATTTTGAGGAATTAATAAATATTGGTATTTCTTTATCAAAAGAAAAAAATATCAATGTTCTTCTAGAAAATATACTCACACAGGCAAGAAAAATATCAAATTCTGATGGTGGAACTTTATATATTGTTGATAAAGAGTTCACTAAATTAGAATTTGTTATTATGCAAAATAAATCAAAAGATATTTTTTTAGGCGGTACTAATGATCCTGTGCCTGAATCTATTTACCCTGTAAAACTTTATGATCCAAAAACTAATGAACCAAATCATAAAAATGTTTCTGCTGTATGTGCTTTAAAAAATAAAACTATTAGAATTGATGATGCCTACAAAAATAAAGATTATGATTTTGAAGGTACAAAAGGTTTTGATATTAAACATGATTATCATTCAAAATGTTTTTTAAATGTTCCGATGAAAGATCATAAAAATAATGTTATTGGTGTAATACAACTTTTAAATCCAATGCAAAATGGAAAAATCGTAAAATATTCAAAAGAAATTATCAAAGTAATTGAATCATTAACTTCTCAAGCTTCAATTGCATTGACCAATCAATTTTTAATTGAAGAACAAAAAAATCTTTTTAAATCATTTATTAAATTAGTCGCTGAAGCATTAGAGCATAAGGATGCAACTACAGGAGGTCATTGTAATAGAGTTCCTCAAATAACAATGATGATTGCTGAAGCCATTAATGAATCAAAAAAAGGTACTTATAAAAACTTTAAATTTAATGAAGAGGAAATGGAAGAGTTGTATGTTGCAGGGTGGTTACATGATTTTGGTAAAGTTGCTACACCTGAACATGTTATGAATAAATCTACAAAGCTTGAAGGTTTGTATGATAAAATAGATGTTATTAAAATGAGATTTGAAGTATTAAAAAGAGATATTAAAATCAAATATTATGAATCGCTATCTAAAAATAATAATAGCGAATCTATTAAATCAAAAATGAATAGTGAAATAAAAAAAGCTGATGAAGATTTCAAATTTTTATCTAAGTGTAATGTTGGTGGTGAATTTTTTTCTGATGAACTTAAAAATAAGGTAAAAGAAATATCAAAATATAAAATATTTTTTGATGGTAAATTGCAAAATATATTAAGCAATCAAGAAGTAAGTTTTCTAACTCTTGAGAAAGGAACATTAAGTAAAGATGAACGAAAAGTAATGGAAGATCATGTGTCATTGACTTATACTTTATTAAATAAATTACCATACCCTAAACATCTTAATAATGTTCCTTTTTATGCAGGTTGTCATCATGAAAAAATTAATGGTGAAGGTTACCCTAATGGTTATTCAGGTGATCAGCTTCCAATTCAAGCTAGAATAATAGCCTTAGCTGATGTATTTGAAGGTTTGACAGCTCCAGATAGACCTTATAAAAAAGGATATATGTTATCAAAAGCTATGAATATTTTAAGATATATGACATTAGATAATGAATTAGATAAGGATATTTTTAACTTATTTATAAATCAGAAAGTATATTTAAAATATGCAGATGAAAATATAAGTAAAAAACAAATTGATAAAATAAATGATAAAGATTTATTGGTTTAGCATGTTTATTGAGTTAATAAAATGAATAAAAGTAATCAAAAAAATACCCGTGAGGTATTAAAAAATATCCCTTCTGTTGATGAGATTATCAGAAAATTTCAATCATCTAATACTCCTTTAAAATTTTTAAAATATTCTATTAATAATTTACTTTCTATGGTTAGACAAGAAGTGTTAGAAGGAAAAGAATTGATTAATATTAGAGCTTATACTTTTGATAAAGTAGATAATTTAGTTCAAAAAATTAATAAAAATAGTCTTCAGCCAGTAATTAATGGAACTGGTATTATTTTACATACTGGTTTAGGTAGAGCTCCGATATCTAAAGAAGTCCTTATAGATGGAATTTTAAAAAATTATCCATATTCCAATTTAGAGTTTAATACTAATACTGGTAAAAGAGGTGATAGGAATTTGCATGTCTCATCATTATTTAACTCACTATGTGAATGTGAAGATTCCGTAATTGTAAATAATAATGCTTCTGCTGTAATACTAATGTTAAATAGTATATGTCAAAATAAAGAAGTTATTATAAGTAGAGGTCAATTAGTTGAAATTGGCGGTTCTTTTAGAATTCCAGATGTTATGAATAAATCTCAATGTAAAATGATTGAAGTAGGCACAACTAATAAAACTCATATCATGGATTATGAGAATGCAATAACAAAAAATACTAGTGCTATATTATATGTACATACTAGTAATTATAAAGTAGTAGGGTTTACAAATGAAATTGATATTATTGAATTACATAAGCTAGCTGAAAAACATAATCTACCTTTATTAATTGACCTTGGCAGCGGATCTTTTGCAGATTTTCAAAAGCTTGGTTTACCATTTGAGAAAATGATTAGTAAATATATAAATAAGGGAGCTGATATCATTACCTTTAGCGGTGATAAATTACTTGGAGGTCCTCAGTCTGGAATTATTGCAGGTAAAAGAAATTATATTAAAAGTATAAAATCTAACTCATATTATCGAGCATTTAGATGTGATAAAATTCGCATTTCAATAATGGAAACAATTTTGAGAACATACTACACATCTGAAAATATATCTGATAAAAATTTGTCAATTAAATTATTTAAAAGAAATAGAAAAGAATTAAAAAAGAATGCACAAAGAATTATCTCTTGTCTATTACCCGATGTTATAAATAAAAATAAAATTGAAATTATAGAATCAAATGTAGAAGCAGGAAGTGGCTCTTTACCTACAGAAAAAATCGATAGTATCGCAATTTCAATTTCAAGCTATTCAAAAAAATCCAACCAACTTTTTAAATCTTTTTTAAATAATGAATATTCTTTGATTGGATACATTAAAAATGAAAAATTTTTCATTGACCTAAAAGCAATTCCTGATGATCAAATTGATATTTTAATAGAATGTATAAATAAGGTTTTGATTTGAAACAGTTTACGTTTGGATTATCCGGACATATTGACCATGGAAAAACATCAATTGTAAAAAGTTTAACTGGTCAGAATACAGACAATCTCAAAGATGAAATAAAAAGAGGATTGACAATAGATATTGGTTTTGCTCATTTAAATAATCATATTTCAATAATTGATGTACCAGGCCATGAAAAATTTATTAAAAATATGGTTTCAGGTGTTAATGCTATTGATTCTGCTATTTTGGTTATAGCAGCTGACGATGGCATTATGCCTCAGACAAAAGAACATTTTAATATTTTAAAAATTTTAAAAATAAATTCTGGTATTATTATAATAAATAAAATTGATTTAGTTGAGCCTGAATGGCTAGAGTTAATTATTAGTGAAATTAAAATATTTGTAAAAAATAGTTTTTTAGAAAATGCAAAAATAATTAAAGTTTCTACTTTATTAAATATTGGTATTGAGGATTTAAAAAATGAAATCATTTATCTATCAAAAAATCCCTCATCAAAATTTGATAGAGGAATTTTTAGAATGTTTGTAGATAGAGTCTTTCTCAAGAAAGGTTTTGGAACAGTTGTTACTGGAACAGTATTGTCAGGTAAAATTAATGATGATAGTAAATTAACCTTACTTCCAAATAATGAAGAGGTAAAAATAAGATCAATACAAACTCACAATGAAAAAGTTTTAGAAGTTGAGTTAGGTAATAGATCAGCAATAAATATACAGAATGTTGAAAAAAATAAAGTTTTTCGAGGATCCCATTTATCTCTTAATAAATATTTCCAAAATGTTGATATTGCAGTAGCAGAAATTGATATTTTAGATGAAATTAAACATAATCAAAGAATTAGAGTACATTTAGGTACACAAGAAGTTATAGCAAGAATATTATTTGTTAAAGATAGTGAAAAAAAAATAGGACTTTTAAAGTTTGAAAAAAAAATTGTGTGTTCTTTTCTAGATAGGTTTATTATTAGAAGTTTTTCACCTGTAACAACAATTGGTGGAGGAAAAATTTTTGATATAAATATTTCTGGGAAATGGTCCGAGAAAAAAATATATATGATGAATTTATTAAGCAAAACAAAAAAAAGTGATATAATTCATGAAATTGTAAACTACAGAACAAAAAATATCTTTAATGAGATGGATTTATGTTATCATTTAGGATTATCAAAAAGTTGTATAAATGAAATAATAAAAGACAATTTTAATTTTTGTTATTTTGGAGAAAATAATCCATGGATTACAACAAAAATTCGATTAAAAAAAATTCACGGAAAAATTTTTAATATAATTAATACTTATCATATTAAAAATCCTTACTTTAATGGGATAATTTTTGATCAGTTGAATCAAAAAGTACTGTTACCTGAATCCTTTTTAAAATTTATATTAGATGATTTGTTGAAAAATAAATCATTGAAAATTTTTAAAGATTTATATTCAATTTATGATTTTCAAATTAAATTAGGGGAAGATGATAAAATCTTAAAAGATAAAATATTTAGAATAATTGATGATTATAAATTTGAAACCCCAGATTTTTCTTTTTTTATGAAAGAGTTAAAAATAGATGAAAAAAAATTAAAAAATCTTCTAAATATTGAAAAAAATAATAATAGTATTATAATAATTAATGGTACATTATTTTTTTCTTATAAGAATTATGTAAATTTATTAGATTCTTTAAAAGTTTTTTACAAAACAAATTACACCATGAGTGTATCTGATTTTAAAAAAATAGCAAAAACAACTAGAAAGTATGCTGTTCCATTGTTAGAATATTTGGATAAAGAAAATATTACATATAGAGATGGAAATGAAAGAAAATATAATAAAAAATAAAAAATCTACACCTGTAATGAGGCAATATTGGGAGGCTAAAAAGCAACACCCAGATTCTATAATGTTATTTAGAATGGGAGATTTTTATGAAACATTTGATGAAGATGCTAAAATAACTTCAAAAATACTAAATATTGCATTAACAAAAAGATCTAATGGTGCAGCATCTGCTGTTCCATTGGCTGGTTTTCCCTATCATGCTTTAGATCAACATGTTCATAAATTATTGGATTCTGGAAATAAAGTTGCTTTATGCGAACAAGTAGAAGATCCAAAACTATCAAAGGGTATTGTAAAAAGAGAAGTAGTAGAGATATTATCACCAGGTACAGCTATTTCAACAAAATTTTTAAATGAAAATGAAAATAATTTTTTAGCAAGTTTTTTCTTAAAAAATCAAGATATTGGTTTTTGTATTCTAGATAATTCAACAGGGGAGTTTTATTGTGGAGAATCAACTTTTAATAGAACAAGAAAAATTGTAGACCAATATCAGATTAAAGAAATTATTATTCCAAAATCTCAAGAAGAAAAATTTATAAAAATATTTAAAGATAATATTATGTTAACAATATATGATGATTGGAAGTCTGATTTTGATTCTTGTTATAATAGGTTAATTAAACAGTTTAAATGTAATTCTTTGAAAGGATATGGAATTGATAGTAAAAAATTATCAGTAATTGCCTCAGGTGCAACTTTGTTTTATTTAGATAATAATTATTTTGGAAAAACTAATCATATTACTGGATTATCTCAAATAATTGATGATGGATATATGAAAATTGATGATTTCACTTTTAGAAATCTTGAAATTTTTGAATCTATGAGCACGCAAAATAAAAAAGGTACATTAATAAATAGTATAGATTTCACTTTAACTGCTTCAGGAAGTCGTTTATTAAAAAAACATTTAAGAAGACCATTGAATGATTTAAAAAGAATTAAGAATCGATTAATGTTAGTTGATGAATTATTTGTTAATAAATCATTACTAAAAAATATTCGAGGATTTTTAAAAAATACATATGATATTGAAAGAATCATAGGTAAAATTTCTAATCAAAAGTCAAATCCAAGAGATTTAATTAATTTAGCATTGTCAATAGAAAAATTAAACGAAGTTAAAAATTGCGTAACTAAAGAAGATGAATATTTATTTAAAACTATAAAAAATATTAAAAATAATAATAGTATTATGAACTTAATATTTTCATCAATCGATGAAGATTGTCCTATAAATATTAATAAAGGTGATTTTATTAAATCAGGAATCAATAAAGAACTTGATAAATATAGAGATATATCAAAAAATGCCAATAAATGGCTTGTTGATTACCAAGAAAGGTTAAGAGAGTCTACTAAGATTAATAGTTTGAAAATAAACTATAATAAAATTTTTGGTTACTATATTGAAATTAGAAAAATACATTTAGATAAAATTCCAGATTTTTTCATTAGGAAGCAAACCTTAGTAAATAGCGAAAGATATTATACTTCTGATCTAAAAGAGTATGAAGAAAAGATTTTATCGTCAACTGATAAATGTATTGAAATTGAGAAATCAATTTATGATAATATTCAATCTAAAATAACATTATCATTTAATAAAATTCAAAATAATGCTCATATAATTGCATATTTAGATATTATATGTTCTCATGCTACCCTTGCAATTAATTATAATTATACTATGCCTAAATTTTCTAAAAAATCAGTCTTTGAATTAGAAGAATCAAGACACCCCGTAGTTGAAAGATTATTACCTGTAAATGAGCAGTATATTCCAAATAATCTTATGTTAGATAATTCAAGTAGACAAATAGCAATTATTACAGGTCCAAATATGGCAGGAAAAAGTACTTATCTTAGACAGGTTGCTATTATAGCACTTTTATCTCAAATTGGTTCATTCGTTCCAGCAGAAAAATGTACTATTGGATTGGTTGATCAATTATTTACTAGGGTTGGTGCAAGTGATAACTTAGCTGGTGGTGAATCAACATTTTTAGTTGAAATGAATGAAGCTGCAAATATCTTAAATAATGCTACTTCAAAAAGTTTAATTATTCTTGATGAGATAGGTAGGGGCACAGCAACATTTGATGGTTTATCCTTAGCATGGTCAATAACCGAATATTTACATAATAATAAAAAAGTTGGTGCTAGAACGATGTTTGCAACACATTATCATGAATTAATTTTTTTAGCAGATAAGCTTAAAAAAGCATTTAACCTTAATATTGAAGTTAAGGAGTATAATGACGAATTGATTTTTTTAAGGAAAATAAAAGATGGTGGTGCTAACAAAAGTTATGGAATACAAGTTGCTGAAATGGCTGGTTTGCCATATAAAATTATATCTAGAGCAAAGGAGTTACTTTTAAAATTTAGTAACGAAAAAACTAATAATAATACAGTTAATGAGAACAATAATAATCAATTGAATTTATTTAAAATTGAATCTAAATTAATAAAAAAAATAAAATCCATTGATTTGAATAAATTATCTCCAATTGAATCATTAAACTTTTTAAACGAGTTAAAAAATGAATTCAAAGATAATTAATTTAATTTTAAGTATTTTTTTTATTTCATTCATTTTTGCTAGTAATCAAAACTCAATTTACTTTTTTTCAAAAAGTACTAAAACTTTTTCATTATCAAATATTCATTATATATCTAAAAATATTGATGGATTATTTTATCAGCCCATATCAAAAGATTTAAATTTAGAAAAAAATTTTTACATTTCTTTTGCTGAATTATTTAATAATCAATTTAATGTAATTAAAATAGGCTACTGTTTAAAGAGTACTAATAAAAATAAATTGAGTTTTGGTTTTATTAAAAGAAATTTAGATGATTTATTTTATACAAATAATGCATGGAACTACAGTGAGTTATTAACTCCTGAACTTAGTGATATTGAATATGATAGTATATCAGATTTGGACTATGAAGATTTTGGATTTATTTTTAGTTATGATAAATATTTTAATGAAAAAATAATTAATTTAAAATTCAAGCCATACTTTAATAAAATACATTCAAATACAGCTTATGGATTTGATTTAGATTTTTTCTATGCTACCAGTTTTTTAAAATTTGATTTCATCATTGGCATTGAAAATTTAATTTCAAAAAAAAAATGGACGTCAGGTTTAGTTGAAGAAAATAATTTAAATTATTTTTTTAGTAATACTTTGAATTTGAGAAAAATAAGATTGATTCATCAATTAAATAGCTTGAATTCCAATCAAATTGCTGTTGATTATAATATTAATAATTTTTTTAACTTTCGATTTGGATTTTCTAATGAAAACAAAGAATCAATTGGTTTTGGGATTGAGACTGATTTTTTTGATATTGATTATGCATATTTTAATAATCAATTTGGCTTGGGTAAATCAACTCAAATTAGTTTACTATTTAAAAATATTTAATTTTATTATTTATTGTAAAAGTAATATATAAATTGTAATATTCTTGACTTTAAAATCATAAGGAGTTAATTCAATGATTACCAGTATGACTGGTTACGGTAAATCAGAAAATAAAAATAAAAATTTCTCTGTAAATGTTGAGATAAAATCTGTTAATAATAGATTTTTTGAACCTATTTTAAAATTACCTCGTTCGATAAAAGATTATGAACAAATTATTACTAATTTATTGAAGAAAGAATGTGAGAGGGGACGAATTTATATTAATATATCTATAATTAGAAATAATAATTACAATCATTTTAGACTTAATAAAAATATATTAAAATCTTACTTAAGTATTATTAAAGAAATGAATCAGCATGCAAATTTAAAAGAAAGTTTTTCTGCGATTAATTTGATGAAGTTACCCGAAATATTAGAAAATGTTGATTTAAATGAAAAAAATCGAGGTATAAAAAATATTACTATTAGTACTGTCAAAAGCGCAATTAAAGATTTTAAAAAATTTAGACTTAGAGAAGGAAAAAACTTATATATAGAAATTAATAAGTATCTTAAAAAAATTAAAAATACTTTGCAAAAAATTGAAAAATTTTCTAAAAAAAATACACAGAAAGAGCTTGCAAATTACAAGAAAAAAATTAAAAATTACATGCCTAATTTTTCTAAATTAGAAGATGATCGTTTATATCAGGAAATAGCTATTATTATTGAAAAAAAAGATATTAGTGAAGAAATTGTAAGACTTAATAGTCATTTAGACTTATTTAATAGTTATTTAAATAGTAAGAAAAGTGAAGGAAAGAAAAAAAACTTTTTACTTCAAGAAATGAATAGAGAGATAAATACAATAGGATCTAAATCAGATAATATTAAAATAAAACATCTAGTTGTTGATATTAAAAACAACTTGGAAAAAACAAGAGAACAGGTGCAAAATATACTATGAAAAATAAAACTGGAAAACTTATAATTCTTTCAGCTCCATCAGGTGCAGGTAAAACGACAATTTGTAAAAATCTTCTAAGTATAAATGATAACTGGAAATATTCAATTTCAGCAACTACTCGTCCAATGCGAGAGAATGAAATTGATGGAAAAGATTATCATTTTTTATCAAAAGAAAAATTTGAACATAAAGAAAAATTTGGTGAATTTATAGAATGTGAATGGGTCCATGGAAATAGATATGGAACACCAGTTCAACCTCTTGAAGATGCTCTTAATAACGGTGATGCATTTTTATTAGATGTTGATGTTAAAGGTGCGATGAATTTAATAGAAGAATTTGAGGAAGATTGTTTATCAATATTTATTGAACCTCCAGGAATGAACATTCAAGAAAAATTAGAAAGTTTAAATGAAAGATTACTTAAAAGGGGTGGTTCTAATGAAACATTAATTAAGCAAAGACTTAAAAGATTTGAATTAGAATTAAGTTATAAAGAAAAATTCAATTTAAGCTTTATTAACGAAGATCTAAATGAAACAACAAATGAAATAGATAAAAAAATCAAGGAGAATTTATAATGAATGTAGAAGCAGTATCTTTTAAAAAGTTTTATAAGAATAAAGAAAATATATATAAAAATATTATGTTAATTTCCAAACGATCTAGACAAATTATCGATCAGAGATTTATGGAAATGGAAGCATTACTCAACATCGAGGATACAGAACAGTTAAATGAAATCGATAGTGATATAATTGGTAAACCAAAATCTATTTCTATAGCTATGGATGAACTTCTTGATAATGATTTAGAATATTCTTCATTTTCAGATGATAATGATGAAAATGAATGATGCATTAAAAAAATATTTTTTTCAATACAGGGATATTTTTAATACAAAAATATATATTGAAAATAAAGTTCTTTTAAAAAAGAATTTTATTAAAAATCAAACTTCTTTTGATTTTGAAATTATAGGAAATTATAATTCTAATATTTTATTTATTGAAGATTTTTTTATTGATAGTCAATTTCCATCACTTTTAATAAAAAAATCTCATGATTTGTTAAAAAAAATTTTAGAGTCTATTAAATTAAGCTATAAAGATATCCATATAATTAGAATTAATAGAAAATTAGGTTTTAATAACATTTCTATATTAAATGAATTTGATGAAAAGATTAAAAATAAAACTAAAAAAGTTATAATATCTCTTGGTTCTAGTATTTTGAATGATTACCAGCAAATTGAAACCTCAAGAAATAAAAAGTTAAAATATAAAAATATTGATTTAATGTTTACCTACCATCCAAAAGATTTGATTACTAATGAAAAGTTGAAAAGAGATACATGGAGTGATTTTAAATATTTAAGAGATAATTATATATATGGATAATAAGAAAAGCTTAAATAATACTATTGCTAAAATGATGCCCTATGCTCCTGAAGCTGAAAAAGCTGTATTGGGATGTATGCTTATTAATCAAGAATCTGTTTCAATAGCTATTCAGAAATTATCATCGGAAAGTTTTGAAAAGAAAAATTCTTTAATTTTTAAGAATATGGAGCGCTTATTTAATAATAATGAAAATATTGACTATGTGAGTTTAGGTAATGAGTTAGAAAAAAATAATGAATTAGAATTAATTGGTGGTTACCACTATTTAACAGGTCTTGCAAATAATGCCCCATCAGCAGAAAGTGTTGATTATTATGCAAATATTGTAAAAGAATATGAAATAAAAAGAAGAATAATTGAAGTATCCCAAAAAATTAATGATGAAGCTTATGAAAGCAAAGAAGATGCAAATAATATTCTTGATAAAGCTGAACAAATACTTTTTGATATTTCAAAGGATGTTCAAAAAGGAAAATTTCGAGAAATTGAACCTATTCTTCATGAAGTTTTAGATTCATGGGGCAATAGAAAATCAGGAGTATTAACTGGAGTGCCTTCTGGATTTTATGATTTAGATAATTTACTATCAGGTTTCCAAAATAGTGATTTTATTGTTTTGGCTGGGAGACCTTCAATGGGGAAAACAGCATTAGCATTAAATTTTTCAAGAAATGCAGCTCTAGATCACGATATCAAAATTGGTTTTTTTAGTTTAGAGATGTCATCTAAACAATTAGTAGAGAGATTAATTACCTCTGAATCTAAAATAGATAGTCATTTGGTAAGAACTGGTAAATTACCTAAGCATGAATGGAAGAAATTATCAAATTCAGCTAATAATTTATCTGAATCATCTCTTTTTATAGATGATACAGCTGATTTGAATATCATGGAGTTAAGAGCTAAAGCTCGACAACTAAAAGCTGAAAAAGATATTGATATTATTTTTATTGATTATATACAGTTATTACATGCTCCTAACCATGAAAGTAGACAGCAAGAAATTTCATATATATCAAGGTCTTTAAAAGCTTTGGCTAAGGAATTAAATATTCCTGTAGTTGCTCTATCACAATTATCAAGAGCTGTAGAATCTAGAACTGACCATAGACCTATTATGTCAGATTTACGTGAAAGTGGTGCAATTGAGCAAGATGCAGATGTAGTTCTTTTTGTTTACAGAAAATACGTATATTCAAAAAATGAAGAAGATGAAGGATTGGGAGAGATAATTGTCTCAAAACATAGAAATGGTCCAACTGGTTTAGTAAAAGTAACCTTTGTAGATAAATATGCTAGATTTATGAATATGGATTACTCTTCTTCAGATTCAAATTATCAAAATATTCCAAATTAAAATATGATTATTGACTCTTTAAAAAATATTTTGCCATTTACGGATAGCAAAATTGATTCTGATTTTAAAAAAATTTTAAAAAAATTTCCTGAACAATATATTTTAAAAAGTAAAGATATAGAATTATTGTATAACGCTTATACTTTAGGTTTAAAAGCACATAATGGACAAAAAAGAAAATCAGGTGAAGATTATTTTACACACTGTATCGCAGTATCAAAACAATTAATAGATTGGAATATGGATTTATCAACTGTAATAGCAGGTTTGCTTCATGATACAATTGAAGATACTATTATAACATATGAAGATTTGAGTTCTAAATTTGGAGATGAAATTGCAATTTTAGTAAAACAGGTTTCAAAATTATCAGGTATAAAATATAGAAATGTTGAAAAAAGACAAGCTGAAAATTTTATGCAGATGTTTTTATCAATATCAAAAGATTTAAGAGTTATAATTATTAAATTTTCAGATAGATTGCATAATATGAAAACATTAAATTTTTTACCTAAAGATAAACAAAAAAGAATTGCTTTAGAAACTTTAGAATTATATGCTCCATTAGCTCATAGATTAGGCATGAATAAAATAAAAATGGAATATGAAGATTTATGTTTTAAAATATTAAATTCTAACTCATATAAAAAAATTGTTTCAGATGTTAATTCAACAAAAAAACAAAGACAAAAATATATTGATCGTTTTATTAAACCAATATCGATACAATTAAAAAATTATAATATTGATACAATTCCTTTCGGAAGACCTAAACATTATTATTCAATACATAAAAAAATTGAAAGTAAAGATAAAGTCGTAAGTGAACTTTACGATTTGGTAGCTGTTAGAATTATAGTAAATAAATTAGAAGATTGTTATGTAGTTTTAGGAATAATACACCAACTATACACACCGATACAAAAAAGATTTAAAGACTATATAGCAACACCCAAAAGTAATGGTTATCAATCCATACATACAACAGTTTTTGGTGATAATGGAGAAATGACAGAAGTTCAAATTAGAACAAAAGAAATGGATAAATTAGCAGAAATAGGTGTTGCTGCACATTGGAGATATAAAGAAAACAAAAATCATCCATCAAAGGATAAAGAGTTAGATAAGCATATTTCATGGTTGCGAGATTTAGTAGAAATGTTGCAAGATGATCATAGAAATCCTCAAGAAATGATGGAATTATTAAAAATTGATTTGTTTGATAATGAAATTTTCACTTTTTCTCCTAGAGGGGATGTTCATAAACTTCAGGTTAATTCAACACCAATTGATTTTGCTTTTGCAATCCATACGCAAGTTGGAATGAGGTGTAAAGGTGCAAAAGTTAATGGTAAGTTAGTTCCTCTTAATACTCAGTTGAAAAATGGTGATAAAATTGATATTATTACTTCAGATAATCATTTTCCTAATCAAGCTTGGCTTAAAATTGTTCAAACATCCAAAGCAAAGACTCATATAAAAAGATATATAAAAAAGGAAGAAGAAATAGCATCAATAATTTTAGGTAAAGAAATTGTTGAAAAATATTTAAGAAAAATTAGCAGGATAAATTTAATGAAAAAATTAAATAAACATCCTGAATTACTAGGATATAATAATTCAAATATAATTTATTCAAATATAGCAAAAGGTAAAATTATTATTGATGAAGCTATACTTAAATATGATGAGTCTTTAATAGATCAATCAAGTATAAAAATTGATAAAGAAGATTCATTAACAAGAAAATTTATAAATAAAGCAAGAGGTATTGCCAAAGGAGTTAAAGTTGGTGGTATTACTAATGCTCTTATTTATTTTCCTAAATGTTGTAGTCCAATTCCAGGAGATAATATAATTGGATATGTTACTAAAGGTAAAGGTGTAACAATTCATAGAACAAATTGTAAAAACGCACCAATTGATAAGTTGAAAAATAGATATATCGAAGTTGAATGGGACTTTGCAAGAAATTCATCTTTTTTAGTAAGGTTGAAAATTAAAATTGAAGATAGAAAGCATTTATTAAAAGATTTAACTGAGTCTACATCATCTATGAATATTAATATAAAAAGTGTAGATATTAGTGCTTCTGATGGTATAGCTACTTGCTTAATGATTATAGAAATTTATGATATTAAAGAATTAAATAGGTTAAAAAAGAGAATTTATAAGAATATTAATCCAATAGATTTTAAAAGAGTATGAAATGAAAAAAAAATATACAAAGAAAGATATAATCAAAAGAGCTTCTTATAAACTTCATATGACACATAATGATTGTAAAATAATTACAGATTGTATATTAGAAATTTTTGAAGAAATGTTTACAGAAAACAAAGATTCAATTAATATTGAGCTTAGAAATTTTGGAGTTTTCAGTGTATTCAAAACAAAAGAAAGACAAAATGCTTTAAATCCAAGGACAAAAGAAAGAGTTACAATACCAGAAAGAAAGAAAGTAGTTTTTAAACTCAGCAAAAAAATCAAAAAAAAATTATATGATAAATAGAATTCTTGCAATTGATTATGGCGAAAGAAAAATTGGTTTAGCAATATCTGATCCATTATGTATAATTGCAAAGCCGTATAAAACTATTACTAATAATTCAAAAAAAGATTTGTTAGATAATATTAAAAAAATTATTAAATCAAAAAATATAAATAAGATTGTAATTGGTTTACCAATAACATTAAAAAATACTTTTTCAAAACAAACACATAAAGTTCAAGAATTTATCGATTATATTTCAAATTCATTAGATATTGAAATCATTGTAGTTGATGAAAGATTAAGTTCATTAGAAGCAAAAAAATCTCTCATAAATCAAGGGATAAAAACTGGTCATAATAAAGAAGATATCGATATGACAGCAGCAGCATTATTTTTACAAAACTATTTAAATTATCTTGAAAAATAAAAATTTATTATTAATTGTTTTATCTGCATTAGTTTCAGGTATAGCACAGCAGCCGTTTAATTTAGGTTTTCTTCTTTGGTTTTCAATTATTCCATTTATTCACAGTATTATCAAATTAAAAAATTACAGAGATTTATTTAAGTATTCATTTATATGGGGATTTTCATATCATCTTTCGACAGTTTATTGGCTATCTCAAAATATTGGGACAGTACCAATAATAGCTTTTCTATCAATGATGCTGACAGTTTTTTATCTAAGTTTTAATACAATTATAATTACATCAATTTGGTTTTATTTAAAAAAGAATACTCTAACCTACAATTTAATCTTACTTCCAATTATATGGACTTTAGTTGAATATATTAAATCATATGGATTGTTAGCTTTTCCTTGGACTAGTGTAGCTAATTCTCAAATAGATTATTTATATCTAATTCAGATATCTGAATTCACGGGTATTTATGGTATTACATTTTGGATAATTTCGATAAATGTTATTTTATATTCTATATATAAAAAAATATCAAAAAATAAAATTTATATTTTATCTATAGTATTTATTTTTCCTTGGATATTAGGATTAGTTCTATATAAAAATGTTAAATCACATTATATCAATGATTTTAAAATTGCTTTAATTCAACCAAATATTAATTTATATGATTCAAGAAATTTCTCTAAGGGACAACAGTTACTTGATAGTTTAATTGAACAGACTTCATTATCATTAAATAAAAAGATTAATTTAATTTTATGGCCTGAAGCAGCATTACCCTTTCATAATATAAAAAATGGCAAAACATTTGATTATATTAAAGAAAGATTACTTAGTAATAATAAAATATCAATTTTATCAGGAGATATAACTGATAAAAATGATAAAGTATATAATTCTGTTATTCTTTTTGATAAATCTGGTGTTAAATCAATTTATAATAAACAAAGACCCGTACCATTAGCTGAGCAAGTTCCCATGTCTGAAACATTTCCGTTTTTAAAAAGTATTAATTTAGGTGTAGCTAATTATTCAAGTGGTAAAAAAGATGTTTTATTTGAAATTGGTAATTTTAAATTTTCTTCTTTAATTTGTTATGAATCAGTTTTCCCTGAAATAAATAGAAGACATGTAAATAAAGGGGCAGATTTTATAACGTTTTTGGTAAATGATGCTTGGTATCCATATGGACCTGAGCCAGAACAACATGCTAGACAGTCAGTTTTTAGAGCTATTGAGAATAGAAAATCTGTAATTAGATGTGCAAATACAGGAATTTCAATGATTATAAATCCAAATGGAGATATAATTCAGAAAACACAATTAAATACTAAAGCAATGCTAACTGAAAATATAAAAGGGACTGATTATAAAACTTTTTATACTAAATTTGGTAATGTTTTTGCACAGGTATTATTACTAATTATTGTTATTTTAATTTTGAAAAAATATTTTAGATATGATAAAATTTTATAAATACTATTTGTTCCTTATATTTTTAACTTTAAGTTTTTCTTCTTCAATGTTAAAATCTGTTATTTTTCCTGGATGGGGGGAGCTAAATGAATATAAAGCTTTAGCTCACGATAATGATTTGGAAAATATTTCTTATATAAAAGAAAGATCAAAATATATTATGTTCCAAGAATCCATGTTATGGATTGGTTTATATATTTTCAATGATTTAAATAAAACCTATAAAAATGATTATCAGATTTTAGGGATTGTTAACGCTGGAGTAGATTGGACAGGAAAAAATGAATTATTTGCAGCTAATGTTGGCAATTTCAATAATTTACAAGAATATAATGATTATAAATTTTTAACTGGTCAATATGATGATGTTTACCTGAATGAGGGGTATAATTGGGACTGGCAAAATAATAATAATAATCGATTAAATTATGATAGGACAAGAAATAAAAGTGAAAAATATGATAAATATAAGTCATATATAGCAGCAGGTTTAATCATAAATAGAGTCATTTCATCTTTTGATGTGTTAAATATAATGAAAAAACATGGAAGAGTTATTTCTTTTGATTATGAGGAAAATTCAACTAATATCAAATTAAATCTTAATTATCATTTTTAAAATTTTGTAAATTTATAAGTTATTTTTTAGAAATTATGCCCTCGTAGCTCAGCTGGATAGAGCATCTGCCTTCTAAGCAGAG
>CEOF01170646.1_pt1 | contig 19032 bp, 14 predicted proteins | sample 361311 | NCBI WGS metagenome assembly CEOF01 (sample SAMEA2619667, study PRJEB7988) | marine metagenome | biome: marine biome (ENVO:00000447); feature: surface water layer (ENVO:00002042); material: "saline water (ENVO:00002010), including plankton (ENVO:xxxxxxxx)" | depth 5 m
AGGGGAGTAGGAAAAAATGTGGGTTGGGAAAACCAAACCTGGTTCTACCCAGAGAAACCCCTCAAGGCATCAGAAGTTTATTTATATCCTTGGATTTCTATAAAAGATTTTCCTTTTCCAAAGCATCCAAAAATTAAAAATGTGTTGGCTTGGTTCAATACTATCTTACCCGAAGAACAAAAGCCAAAATGGCTATCTATGCCAAATGAAATAAAAAGAAAGTTTACCTTTAAATCCTTTACTATGGACGCCCCTATGTCAAGAGGTCAATTTGCAGTTTTGTTGGATACCTTAGTGAATCCCTTTACAATTGAAATTCAGCACAATGGAAAGCTATGGTAAAATCTATTTTTTTTTTGATCAAAAAGTATTCTGTCCTGCTCACGATGGGTTTACTAAATTTCCCTATTTGGGCTCAAAACCAAGCGGTTCAAGATTCTTTACCATTTGACGCTGTTATTCAAGAAGAACGGCAAGGGTTGCTCACCAAATTTTATGGGAATACACGTTTCACCTTAAATCAGGCCTATTTTTCAAACTGGATTTCTGGAGGTGAAAGTTCTATCACAACATTGTTTGCTTTAGATTATAATTTGAACCTTTCTAACCGAAGGGGGTTGGTTTGGGATAATAATGTGTTATTATCACTGGGTTCTACGTATATCTCTGGAGATAAGTTTATAAAAAAAGCTGACGATCGTTTTGAAATTAACTCCCTGGTAGGAAAACAAATCAATCAGCATTGGAATTACTCAGCTTTTTTTAATCTAAAAACCCAAATGCTCCCAGGCTATCGCTACTATTCTCAAGAAAGTGAAGCACTTAGGGAGCGTATTTCAAGAATTTTCTCTCCTGCATATGTCCAGGGTGGTGTGGGATGGTATTTGAAAAAAGAACAAAAACTTTGGGCTAATTTAGCACCACTAACAGCACGTATATTATTAGTTTCAAAGTTGTTTACAAATGACCTAGTGCCTGGCGAAAAATATTTTGGGGTAGATGCAGGAACAAATAGTAAATTCTTTTTTGGTGCTTCCTTTTCGGGATTTTTTAGAACTGAAATCATGACCAATATCACACTTGAAAATAAATTTAATTTTTACATAAACTACTTAGAAAAAATTCAAAATATTGACGTTGATCTCAATACCAATATCCGCTTGAAAGTTAATGACTGGATTTCAATGAATTTTGTGATCCATATGCTCTATGATGACGATTTAATTCAACGGCTCCAATTGAGGGAGCTTTTTGGAGTAGGTTTTAATATGGATTTATAATTTTGATTTTCCTGTTATTTTTTCAACAAACCAATCATAATTATAAATTGTAATGTAAAGGTTGTAAATAGCGCCTTGACCAATAGGTTCAAACTCAATCATTTTTTTTCTTTCTTGATCAACTAGCCTAACACAGGGTTTGTTGGGGTCTCTAAGTAGTGGTGCATACCAATTAGGGTCAGCATAAACCACTACATATCCTAACTTTTCATAATACAAGCGAGATTTTTTTAAATAGGATGTGGTTTCTTTCAGGGTCAAATTCTTTTTGCTTGTCAGAGTGATAGCATAAACCTTTTGATTTTTTTGTTTGAGAGAAGTTCGCCTGATAGCATATGAGGTTCCAGATCCTAACGTAATACTTTTAAATCGCTTTTTGTTCTTTTTTAAAAGTGCTTTGGCTTCTTGAATGCGCATATCATACTCAAATTTTTCATATAAAAAGCTTTGAGCCCAAAGAGAACTTGAAAAAGATAAAAAAATGATACCTGATAACAGAGCAAAATTTATTCTCAAGAATTTAACTATTTTATCAACGATTTAAAGTTATAAAAGTTTATAATTTTTATGTTCTATTGTCTTCAGTAATCTTCAAAAAAGATATTTTTCTTTTGATAGAATAAATCAAATGGGAAAGAATAATTATAAAAACAAATCAGAATTAGTATTTTAGTAATCTAAAACAATACAAAAGTTATTCTTCATTCCCCTTACAAAAAATACGCCAGATTGGAGCCAACTCTGAAAAAGTATAAATTTAAAAATTTATTTATATATTTTCTGTTAGTTGCATTTTCGGTGTCTTTGTATTGTCCTGCACAAATCAATGCAAAAAAATATCGCCTTTCTATAGAGAAGACTACAGAAAAAATTAAAATTGATGGCGTCTTAGATGAGATAACTTGGTCAAACGCTGAAGTCGCAAAAGATTTCTTTATGATCACTCCAATTGACACCGGAAAAGCCAATCAATTTTCAGAAGCCAGACTAAGTTATGATGATGAATTTCTTTATATGGCAATCATTTTTTTTAACAATAAAGTGCAGGGGGATTATGTAGTAGAATCATTAAAAAGAGATTTTTCATTTGGAAAGAATGACAATTTTTTAGTGGCCATTGATCCTTTTAACAATAGAAGTACAGGTTTTACTTTTGGATTGAATGCCTATGGGGCACAATGGGACGGCACTATGTTTGACGGTAGAAATGTCGACTTGAATTGGGATGCTAAATGGTATTCTCAAGTTCATTTTGATGAAGAAAAGTGGGTCTGTGAAATTGCGATACCTTTCAAATCTATCCGATTTGATTCTAATATCACCGAATGGGGAATCAATTTTAGTCGGCTAGATTTGAAAGCCAGTGAAAAATCAAGTTGGGCTCCAGTACCAAGACAATTTCCTTCTGTCACACTTTCCTATGCAGGCACTTTGGTATGGAACACGCCTCCTCCGCAACAGGGCAGCAACGTCTCCATTATACCTTATGTATCAAATATTCTGAATCAAGATTTTCAAGAAAAGATACAAAATGAATTCAAAATAGGAGGAGACGTAAAATACAATATAACCTCTGCCCTGAATCTTGATCTAACCATTAATCCTGATTTTTCTCAAGCAGAAGTCGACCAACAAATAACCAATCTAGACCGTTTTGAGCTCTTTTTTCCTGAACGGAGACAGTTTTTTTTAGAGAATGCTGATCTTTTTACCAATTTTGGATATAAAACCATACGTCCTTTTTTTTCTCGTAGAATTGGTCTTCAAGTTCCTATAGTGGGAGGGGCTCGCTTAAGCGGAAATATTGACGAAAATTGGCGCTTGGGGCTAATGAACATTCAAACACAAAAAGATATTGAAGAAGGATTGAATGCAGCAAATTTTGGGGTCCTAACCGTTCAGAAGAAGGTATTAGATCGTTCTAACATAAATTTCATTTTTATTAATAAGCAACCTTGGAAAGATAAAGCGATAGCTGCTTCGAATCCCAATAGAAATGCTGGTATTGAATACAACTATTTTTCTGCAGATAATTTATGGAATGGCAAACTTATGTTTTTACAGTCATTTAGCCCTGAAAGAGAAAAAAAAGGAACTGTTTTTGCCTCTCATATAAGTTATCAGTCTACACGTTGGAATGCCCTTTTACAACAAGAATATATCTCAGGAAATTATAGTGCTGAGGTGGGGTATGTTCCAAGGACTGACTATTTTAAATTACAAGGGGATTTAGGGCATCTTTTTTATACGGAAGGGGAAATCTCTCTATTATCTCATGGCCCACGATTTGGTAGAGTTTATTTTTTTGACACGCATTTAGATGAAAAGGATCAAATCAACAAGTTTTCTTATAGATTCAATTTTAAAAATAGAAGTCAGTTTTCAGTTGGTATGAACAATCAATTCATCACATTACTATCAGATTTTGATCCTCTTCGAACTCAAGTAGCCCTTTTGGAAGGGGGTACTTCACATCATTGGACAAGTTGGGAACTGACTTACAATTCAAAACCTCAAAATAGATTTACTTATTCTCTAGAAGCACTAACTGGGGGATATTATGAAAAGGGAAAAAGAAGTGCTTTTTTTGGTGAATTTAGTTATCGGTTTCAACCCTTTTTAGAGCTTAATTCCATTGTCAACTACAATTACATTAAACTTCGAAGCCCATGGAATACAAACCCGTTTTGGCTTTTAGGAATGAAGGCCAATTTAACTTTGACCAATACCTTGTTTTTTTCTAACTTGTTTCAATATAATGAGCAATTGAATTTGTGGAATTTTAATTCTAGATTGCAATGGCGTTATAAACCTGCATCAGATATTTTTATAGTCTTTAACAGCAACGAAGTGAATATTCCCACTTTTTCAAGAGGTTGGAATTTAACATTTAAAATTAATTATTGGTTTAATCCCTAGGAGTGATTTTTTTGGATGTACCCGTTTGCCACTTCAAAAATCATTTAAAGCTCAAATTTAAAAATCTAGTTTAAATATAGAGCGATCCGAAAAATGGAGGATTATTCATGTTTAGAATAGCCATATTTCAATCACAATGAATACAATGAACAAAGTAGCTTTAAAATATCTCTTCGAAATTTTTGTTATTATTTTTTCTGTTACCATTTCATTTTACATATAAGGTCTTTTAGATGAACGGGAGAAGATTGAATTGAAAAATGCAGGACTGATTGGAGTATAAATTGACTTAGACGCAGATAAGATCATTTTTAAAAACATTGCTTCCACAGTAAAAAGTAGAGAAGCAAGTATTTTTCAATTTTTAGAGCAAGATCAAAACATCAATAATATCACTTTAAATGGAATACTTAGATATTTTTGTTTTGTTAGGAATAAGTCAAATTATAATTCGATGGTTGCTGCAGGATCTATTGAGTTTATAGGGATAAAAAGCAATTTAATGTGTTAAATAATTTCTATTCATAGAGTTATTAAGTACTTATTGACCAATCGAGACAAGATGAAATGATGTATTGGTAATTTATTGATTATGCAGAAAAGAAATATAAAATTAACTCGGTAAAAAAGAATCAAATAATAGCGCTAATAGAAAGATTTACCATGATAGTAGATAGTTCTATGGAATGAAAAGGGATTTAGGAATAAGGAATCAGCTTATTTATTGGCTATATATTTTTTTTACCAAGCAATTGAAAGCATTAGTGAATTAAATAAATAAATGGAATTTGAATTAATAAAAAAAAAAAAGGGGGATGAGTAAATCTATTTTGTAAAGGGAAAGTAAATGAAGATAAACCAAGTTGAATCTTAAATTATAAAAAGTTAAACAACATATTGAAATTAGACTTTTGCAGCACTTTAAAATCCATATATATTTTAAAAATAAGTAACTTGTTATTAAATTCAACTATAACATGAAAAAGCTTCTTCCCCTTTTGGCGACCCTTTTTTTTCTTAGTACCTGTAAAAAAGACGTACTAGAAGACGATAGTGCTGTTCAAATTGTTTATTATGATATCACAGCTTCAGCCTCAGACGGAGGTTCAGTTAATTCCTCTGGAGGGTCGATAGCATCTGGGGTTTCACTAACAATTACTGCCACTCCAAATGATGGATATCTCTTTGCCGGATGGACAGGAACTAGCTCAACTGATAATCCGCTCACCATCATAGCTAATTCTAACCTTTCTATTACAGCTAATTTTGAAAAACGAAAATATAAATTAACAGTTAGTATAGAGGGAGAAGGAACTGTCCTAGAAGAAGTGATACCTACCGAAAAATCGACCGATTATGATTCAGGAAGTGTAATACAATTGACGGCTTCTGCTTCTAAAGAATGGGGCTTTGTTGCTTGGAGTGGAGATTACGAGGGTGAAGAAAACCCAATTCAAATAAGTATTACCGAACCAAAAAATATTACTGCAATTTTTGAACAATTGGATCCTATTTATTTAGATAGCAACGGAATTACAATAAAGGCAAATGATTTTGTTCTAACTGGAGAGACATATACTTTAAGTGGGGTTGATTACACTATTGTCAATGACAATTTATTGAAAAGAATGATTAGTGACGGAGATGATCTTACTAAGGTTGTGACAACAAAAGTTACTGATATGCAAAGTTTATTTCTAGAGAATACTTTATTTAATCAAGACATAGGAAGTTGGGATACCTCCAATGTTACCAATATGACCAGGATGTTTGAATCTGCCACTATTTTTGATCAAGATATAGGAAATTGGGATGTATCAAAAGTCACTAAATTTGATAGAATGTTCCTTAAATCTCATGCATTTAATCAAGATATTGGAAACTGGGACACCACGAATGTTACAGATATGGGATGGATGTTTTATGAAGCAAATTCATTCAATCAAGATATAGGGAGCTGGGATACATCAAGTGTAGAAGATATAGAGTTAATGTTTTATGGTGCTTCTTCATTCAATCAAGATATTGGGAATTGGGACATTTCAAATGCGACCAACTTGAATAGTATGTTTTATGGTGCTTCTGCGTTTAATCAAAATATTGAAAATTGGGATACGTCAAATGTTACAAATATGATTTATATGTTTTATGGAGCCACTAAATTTGATCAAGCTATTGGGGAATGGGATACTTCAAAAGTTGTTGATATGGATTCCATGTTTAAGGATGCTTATTCATTTAATCAAGCTATTGGAGATTGGGACACTTCAAGCGTAACAGTCATGAGTAGTATGTTCGCAGGAGCTTCAGCCTTTAATCAAGATATAGGGGGTTGGAATACTTCAAATGTTGTAAATATGGCATCTATGTTTTTTGAAGCTACTAGTTTTAATCAAAATATTGGCAAGTGGAATCTCTCAGAAGTATTTGACATGAATCAGATGTTTAGAGGTGCTAAAGTATTTAATCAATATATTGGTAGTTGGAACACTAGTGATGTGACCAATATGGAGGGTGCTTTTAGAGACGCATCTGCATTCAATCAAGATATTAGCAGTTGGAATACTAATAATGTCACAAATATGATTTACATATTTTGGGGGGCAACTCTTTTTAATCAAGACTTGAAAAATTGGTGTGTTAGCGAAATTTTTAGGGAACCTTCTGGGTTCGATTATTCGTCATCACTGCTGAGCGAAAATAAACCTAATTGGGGATCTTGCCCTTATAGAAATGGCGCAGCATCCTACAGTATTGAAGTGTCTTCTTCTAGTAATGCAGATTTCACTCTACATGGAACAGATAGGAATGGCTATGTATCAGGCAATGATTTTGATTTAACTTTTAATTTAGGGGATACAATTATATTTGCCATCAATACACCTGATCATCCCTTCTATCTTAAGTATGTTGCTGGAGCAGGAACAGAAAATATAATAAGAGGGTTCGGTATTACTAAAAACGGTTCTACTAATCATATTATGAGTTTCACACCCCAAGCAAAAGGAACATACTATTATCAATGTTCACTCTATGAAGAAATGTCCGGAACAATCACAATTCAATAACAATAAATATTTAGACAAACCGAGTCCAAGGGATTTCTTAATGCTTTATAATTCATATATTAAATTATACTTAATCCGTTTCAATGAATAGTCGATTGGTTTTTATGCTTGTTGCAATTGTACTGAAATCATGTGTGAGTGAAGAAAAACGACCTAATGTAATTTTCTTCTTAGTAGATGATTTAGGTTGGACTGATATCGGTTGCTATGGGAGTAGTTTTTATAACACACCAAATATTGACGCGCTTGCCCAGGCTGGTGTCAGATTTACTGACGCCTATGCGGCTTGTCACGTTTGCTCACCAACAAGAGCAAGTTTAATTTCTGGAAAATATCCCGCAACAATTAATCTTACGGATTGGCTACCCGGGAGAGATGAATTTCCATTTCAAAAGCTTAGTAACGCAAAAATTAGTCAGCATTTACCGTATGAAGAAATAACAATTGCTGAGGCCTTAAAAGAAGAAGGGTATCAAACAGCGATAATAGGTAAATGGCATCTGGGAGAAAATCCTTCAAACCCAACGGCACACGGGTTTGATATACATATACCCAATTGGGCAAAAGGGTGGCCTAATAAAGGTTATTTTGCTCCATTTGGACTTACTGGTCTAGAAGATAGCGAGAAAGGATATTATCTAACGGATAGGTTAACTGATGAGGCACTAAGCTATATTGAAAAGAATCAGAATAACCCTTTTTTCCTGTATATGTCACATTATGCAGTTCATGATCCTATTCAAGGAAGAAAAGATCTTGTTCAAAAATATAAGGAGAAGTTAAAAGAACGAACACATAATGATGGACCAGACTATATCTTAGAGGGAAATCCTGACAACCCTAAAAACCCATCAAAAGAAGAGCTTGCAAAATTGATAAAAACCCCAGTATTTGAGCCTTATAAAATACTTCCAAACGAGACTTTCAAAATAAAACAAAAGCAGGATAATATTGAATTTGCGGGAATGGTAGAAAGTATAGATGAAAGCCTTGGTAGAATAATGAAAAAGATTGAAGAACTTGGCTTAAATAATAATACAATAGTATTTTTTTATTCCGACAATGGGGGTATGTCTGCGGCTAATATGGGAAACCCAGAACGAATCATTCCAGCAAATAAACAAGATATGGCTTATTCGACCTCTAATCTTCCATTGCGTGGGGCCAAGGGCTGGCTTTATGAAGGTGGAATCCGTGTTCCTTTGATAGTAAAATGGCCAAAAAAAGGAGAAAAAAATATTGAATCAGATATACCTATTACTAGCGTTGATATGTTCCCAACAATTTTAACCATGGTGGGTGCTAGACAAAGAATAGGAAAAGATAAAGAGGGAGTGGATTTTTCTCCACTTCTTAAAGGTGAAACTATCGAAAGAGGACCTATTTACTGGCATTTCCCTCATTATAGTAACCATGGGATGCATAGTCCCGGTGGCGCAGTTCGTGAAGGTGATTATAAATTATTGGAATATTTTGAAAATGGAACCCTGCAATTATTTAATCTTAAAAATGACATTGGAGAACAAAATGATTTATCAAAAATTGAGATTAAAAAAACAGAAGAACTCAAACAAAAATTACACCAATGGCGTGAAAAAATAGGAGCGCAAATGATGGAGTCAAACCCAGACTATGACCCTTCTATCAAAGCAGATGAATATTATCAATTAAAGTAATTTAAAAAATCATTTGTAAAGGACAAGGATGAGTTTTGAAAATTGAAAAGATGCTATGAGAGAAAAAAATAATTATAATTATGAACCAATCTATTGACAAGTCAAGTATGCTTAAATTATGATCAGTTTAGAAGGACAATTAGCAATTATAACAGGTGGAGCTGGTGGCATAGGAGAGGGTATATGTGAAGTGTTTTGTGAAGCGGGAGCAACAGTTGTAATTTGGGATATTAATGAGGGAGATTCTAAAACTGCTAAGCAGATTTCGTCAAAAAAAGGGGAAATATTTTTTCAAAAAGTTGATATTACTTCTCCAGATTCCGTTCAAAAAGCTGTTTCAGAGATTATTAAAAATCACAAAAAAATTGATATTCTCATTAATAATGCTGGTGTTATTCGGGACCGATCGTTTTTAAAAATGGAAAAAGAGGAATGGGACACAGTGATTGAAGTAAATTTAAATGCTCTGTTTGTTGTTTGTAAAGCCGTAGTTCCACATATGAAAGAAATGGGATATGGTCGCATCATTTCCTCTTCATCAATCAATGGTTTTCAAGGTGCTTTTGGTCAAACAAATTATGCAGCATCTAAAGCGGCTGTTTCTGGATTTACAAGGGCATTATGTAAAGAGTTAGGCAGAAACGGAATTACGGTAAATGCAGTAGCCCCAGGACTAATAAAAACCAAAATGTCAGCAACCATAGCCAAAGAAATTATAGAAGCCAAGATTAAAGAAATTCCTGTTGGAAGAATAGGAACCCCGGAAGATATTGGTTATACCTATCTTTTTTTGGCTTCGAAAGAAGCGGGATTCATTAATGGAATTACACTACACGCAAATGGAGGGGTTATGCCCACCTAGCATTAAGAAGTTATAAAAAAATATTTTTGTTTGAAATTAAAATGATTTTCAATGTTTAATCTCTCAATAGCTTTAGAAGACAAGGCTCACAGGATCCCTAACCAAACAGCAATAATCTTTGAAGATGAAAATATTTCTTACAATCAATTTAATGAGTTGTCGAATAAAGTTGCCAATTTAATTTTAGATTTAGGAATTAAACGAGGTGATTCTATCGCTTTACAAGCCCCAAATAATTCGTTTTTTCCAATTATATACTATGGTATCTTAAAGATGGGAGGGGTGGTAGTTACACTTAGCATCTTACTAAAAAAAAAAGAAATAAGTTATATTCTTAAAGACTCTAAAGCTAAACTTTATTTTTTCTATCAAGGTGACCAAACTTTTGATATTGCAAAAGAAGCCATTGAAGGGGCAAAAGAATCATCTGAATTAATTGATTGCGTGATTATAGAAAACCAACAAAACACAAATATCAGTGATATTTCACTAAAAAAACTGAGCTCATTGATGTCAAATACCTCGAATAAATTTGAATATGCATTAACGAATGCAGAAGAAACTGCAGTCATTATTTATACTTCGGGTACTACCGGAAAACCCAAAGGAGCCAAACTAACACATTCAAATCTAGCTTGGAATTCAAGTGTAACCGTAGATTTATTTAATTTTAATAAAGATGATGTTGCCTTAACGGTATTACCACTATTCCATATTTTCGGTCAAAATTGCATTATGAATGCTGCTATTTTTGCGGGAATAGCTAATGTACTTTTAGAAAGATTTGAGGCTGATACCATTGTGCAACTTATACAAAAGCATAGGGTCAGTATATTTGCTGGAGTTCCAACAATGTTTTGGAGTTTGTTAAATGAAACAAGCGCTATGACAAAGAAGGAAATTAGCTTATTAAAAAAGCATTGGAGAATTGCTCTCTCTGGTGGGGCAGCCATCCCAATAGAATTATTAAATGACTTTGAAAAAACCTATGGTGTTAAAATTTTCGAAGGATATGGAATGTCTGAGGCTTCACCTTTAGTTACCTACAATCAACCGGCTTTTGAAAGAAAAATTGGATCTGTAGGTCTTCCGATATGGGGTGTTCAAGTCAAGATTGTCAATAATCAATCGATAGAAGTACCAAATTATGAAGTGGGTCAAATAATTTTTAGGGGACATAACGTAATGAAAGGATATTTCAACAATAAAGAAGCGACTAAAAAGTCTATCAAAAAAGGATGGATGCACTCCGGCGATCTGGGCTATATAGATGATGATGGTTATTTATTTGTTGTAGATAGAATGAATGATATGATTATAAGGGGAGGAGCAAATGTATATCCTCGTGAAATTGAAGAAGTGATAATCAAACACCCAAAGGTTTCACTAGTTGCAGTTGTTGGAATTCCAGATAAACGAATGGGAGAAGAAATTAAGGCGTATGTAATTTTAAATCAAGACCAAAAAATATCTAAATCAGAATTTAAAAACTGGATTAAAACAAAAGTGGCGGCTAATAAGTATCCAAGGCAAATTGAATTTGTAAATGAATTGCCCCTGAATGCTACGGGTAAAATTCTTAAAAGAAAACTAAAATTCAAAGAACACTAAACACTAAAGAGGAACGTAGGTAATTAAAATAGAATAAACAATAAAAAAAACTAAAAAAGGAATAACCAAATAGCCCATAATGTCTCTGGCTTGAAGATTTGTTCCTGCACCCATAATAGGAAGCACTAAAAGTAGATAAAAAGGTTGCAGAAGATTAGTTAGGGTTTCACCATAGGCAATGGCTAAAGATGCTCTAGAGACCATTGATATAATTTCTTCTGTTGGTAAACATGATCCGATAGTTTTTACAGCCTCTAAAACACTAGGGCCAATTACCGCAAATTCTCCACCTCCCGATGGTATTGCAAAATTCACAATCCCTCCTAACAGAAAAGAAAAATAGGGATAGGTTTTCAATGAAGAGACCGAAACAATTCCCTGTGAAAGAGATTCTCCAAGTCCTGTATGAATCATTATTCCCATAATACCGGCATAAAAAGGGAATTGAAACAATATGCTAGAAACATTGCTACTTGATCTACGCATTGCAATACTAAAACGTAATGGGCTTCTATGCATCACTAAACCTAACATTAAGAATATAAAAATCATAATGTTTAAATTTAAATTAAATCCATTTAGGCTAAAGTATCTTATCGTATAGACAACACCTAGAAGGAAAATGATCAAGATCAAAATAAAACTGTTGTTCATTTTGTCTGAAATTGATTTGAAGGGAAGCTCTTGCGATTCAGCTTCCTCTGCAATAGTTTTTTCATTTTTAGAACTATCCGAAGAAATCAAATAATCATTTAATTCTTTACCTTCAGAGGATTTAGGTCTAATCAAGATCATAGTAATAATACCCAAAATCAGATAGGACAGAATTACTAAACCGTTTAAATAAGAACCAAGTGTTTCAGATGTTGAAATAGTATTTTCTATGATTCCTGCCTTTATTAGATAATTATCTTTTGTATTTAATAATAATGGAATCGAACTGGATAAGCCAGTAACCCAACTATTGTTTGAAAAATAGGTACAAGCAATCAAGAATGGATAATTCACTCCTTTTATTCGATCGGATAAAGACCTTCCAAGGGCTGCAGCAGCAACAATCCAACCCCAACTAATCATTGACAATAGAAAACCAAACAATGTAACCATAAAATATACTTGAATAGGGTTTTTTATGAATTTGCAAAGCCGGTCAATTAGCTTTGAGAAAAAGGGTGAAAGAGCAATAGCATATCCAGTGGCAATAAGTAATACCATTTGCATTCCAAATTCTAGAAGTAACCAAAACCCTTGATACCATGCTTCTATAATTTCAAAAAAACTAGCTTGAACAATAATTATAGAGCAAAGGGCAACAACTAATGTTAGGACCAATGCGAAAACAAAGGCATCGGGCATATTCTTCTTAAAAAAATGAGTGAATTTTTCGCCTAGCGTTGAAATAATCATAACTGTTTATTCACCTTTCTGAAATATATTTTTTACTATTTTGCAATTATATATTTAAAAATAAAAAAGTCTATTAATAAAAGATATTAGGTAATTTATCGAAATTAAAACACAAAACAATACTTATGGTGGTATACACTTAACTTTTATTTTTTCCTCAAATGTTATTTTTCCTGATACCTCCTCAAATTTAAACTCAAAATAAGGAAGGAATTTAATTAGATTCATTGTTAGAGTAAACAAATTTATTAAATAAGAAGTAGAGGCCAAAAAGCTCGCAAGGGCTGAATTACTTATTTTAAGCAATGAAACTGTTATAATGCAAAATATACTTATGTTTATTGTAGGGTACCTATTTAAAAATATTAATTCATCAAAATAAAGTCATATAGGTTTGATAATTTGCTTCTTTCCAAAAAAATAAGGGTAAATTTATATTATGAGTCTTTGGAAAAAACGACAAGACGGTGGAGAGAATCCAGCTATACACCTAGGTACTTTCAAACTTCGCTTACCATTTATACATTATCGCTTTGAGTGGCCCGATTATTTCCAAGGACTTCTCATGTGTGCCGTTGACCTTGCTGCAATCCCATTACTTATTGAACTTTTAGGAATGCCTTTTGAAGCTGCTTTAGCAATTGTGATGCTCAATGGGTTCTTATATTTAATGCATCATTTGTTAGGAGATCCTGTAATTCCGGGGTGGATCACTCCAGCCATACCACTTATTATGGTTTATGTAGAGACCTTTGAGATGGGCCCAGAAAGGGTCAAAGCACTTATGGCTTTTCAACTTATACTTGGATTATTTACTATTTTTTTAGGGGTAATTAAATGGGCAAAAAAGGTTGTTTTTTCAATTCCCTCAGCCATAAAATCTGGAATAATTATTGGTGCAGGAATTGCAGCAATCAATTCTGTTTTTTCTGCTGGAGGTAGGTTTGATCTTTTTCCGTTTTCAATCTCAATCACTCTCGGACTAGCCTTTTATTTGATTTATTCAAAACATTTCTCCGAAATAAAAGAAAGATATAAACTATTAAGTCTAGTTGGTAATTTGGGAATTTTGCCAATTATACTCCTTGCAGTTTGTATATCTCCTGTTCTAAACGAAGCAAATTGGCCAGTGATGGAGTGGGGTTTGTCGAAGCCAAATTTTGAGTTGATGATAAATGAATATACTGTATTCGGGGTTGGATTTCCACCTCTGAATATGTTTCTAAGCGCAGTCCCAACTGCATTAGCAACCTATATAGTATTGTTTGGAGATGTTTTACAAAGTGAAGCTATTTTGAAAGAGGCAGATGATAAAAGACGCGACGAGAAAATCGATTATAATCCAAATCGTGCTCATCTAATCTTTGGAGGAAGAAACAGCCTAATGAGTTTTATAGGTCCCGATATTACAATGTGTGGACCGCTTTGGGCTGCCATGCATATTGTAATCGTAGAGCGGTATAAACAAGGTAAAAAAGCTATGCACTCTATTATTGGTGGTAGTGGCTCTTTTCGGTGGGGAACAAACACAGGACTCTTACTCCTCCCAATAGTCACTTTTGTTAAACCTATTTTAGGGATCGCATTAGCCTTAACACTCATTATTCAGGGCTTTGTAAGTGTTCGAATTGGTTTCCTAGAATCTAGAAGCCTCAAAGATTTAGGCATCGCCGGGGTGATTGCAGGAGTAGTTGTATCAAAGGGTGCTGGATGGGCATTTGCTGTTGGAATACTTTTAGTATTTTTAATATATGGTAAAAAGTTCTTCATAGATGGGGGAGAAGTCGATTCTAAGATCTTTAGTAAAATAAAAAAAATGGATGAAGACTAGAGCAGCAGTTCTGCATCAAATGCAGTTAGCCCGACCTTACAGTCATTCTGCTCCTCTGAAAATTGAGGAGGTTAGTTTAGATGATCCTGGTTATAACGAAGTTCTCATAAAAATTGGAGCTGCGGGTCTATGTCATTCTGATTTATCAGTAATTGATGGAAACCGTCCCAGACCTTTGCCTATTGCCTTAGGTCATGAGGCAGCTGGAGAGATAGTCGCTATAGGAGAAGGAGTTCAAAAACTTGAAGTGGGAGACCATGTTGTCTTTGCGTTCTTACCCTCCTGTGGTAGTTGTAGTTTTTGCCAAACTGGAAAAGCAGCTCTTTGTGAGCCTGGAGCTAAAGCTAATGAGAATGGAACCTTAACGGGTGGACATCGAAGAATCCATAACAATGGAAACTATTATAACCATCATCTTGGTGTTTCTGGGTTTGCTGAATATGCGGTGGCTTCCACTGATTCATTAGTAAAAATTGAAAAGGATATTCCCTTTGAAATTAGTGCCCTTTTTGGCTGTGCAGTCATGACAGGTGTGGGCACAATAACAAATACAGCTCAATTAAAACTTGGAGAAAGTGTGTTGGTTGTAGGTCTGGGAGGAGTAGGGTTAGCAGCTATCCTTGGTGCCGTTGCTGCAGGAGCGACTCAAATTATAGCAGCAGATGTAAACCCAAAAAAAAGAGAGTTTGCAAAGCAACTAGGAGCCCACTTTACTCTTGACTCATCTGAAAAAGGTGCTTTGGAAGAACTAAAAGAGTTGACTAATGGGGGGGTTGATGTTTCTGCAGAATTTGCAGGAGTGATTCCTGCACTTGATTTTGCTTTTCAAGCAACCAAAAGAGGTGGAACTACTGTCACTGCTGCACTACCTCATCCAAATGCTAAGCTTGAGATTTCTCCAGCCACATTAGTAGGTCAGGAAAAAAGTCTCAAAGGATCCTATTTAGGAGGTTGTGTTCCTTCAAGAGACATCCCAGCCTATGTTGAACTTTATAAAACAGGAAGATTAGCTGTTGATAAACTAATTTCGCACAGAATAAAATTGGAGGAAATCAATAATGGTTTTGAACGCCTAGCAAAAGGAGATGCCTTGAGACAAATAATTCTTTTTTAGAAAAATGGTGTAAATGAATAATAGTAATTTAATTTTTGATCGATCTTTTGTCGATGGAAAATGGATAGCAATAGGAGCATCCAAGTTCGATATTGTAAATCCAGCCAATGGGCAAAAGATAAAATCTGTCAATGATGGTGGAGTTGCAATATCAGAGAAAGCTATCGGAGTTGCCTTTAAAGCTTTTCAGGGATGGAAAAAAACAACAGCTAAATTTAGAGCAACTCTTTTGGAAAAATGGCATAATTTGATTCTTGATAATACCGAAGGATTAGCAGAAATTATGACCCTGGAGTGCGGTAAGCCACTCAAAGAGAGTAAGGGGGAAGTTTCCTATGGAGCGGCTTTTGTGAAATGGTTTGCTGAAGAAGGGAAACGAACTTATGGTGACGTTATACCACCTCACACAGAGAATAGGCGATTGGTAGTCATAAAGCAAGCCGTTGGGGTTGTTGGCGCAATCACTCCATGGAATTTCCCGCTTGCTATGATAACACGAAAGGTTGCTCCTGCTTTGGCAGCAGGTTGTACAGTGGTGCTTCGTCCTGCTGAAGAAACACCTCTAACTGCATTAGCGATTGCTCATTTAGCCTCTATTGCAGGTTTTCCACCAGGGGTATTCAATGTAATTATTGGGAAAGATGCTTCAGCAATGGGTAAAGTATTGTGTGAAAGTGAGAAAGTAAAAAAAATATCATTTACAGGCTCTACAAGGGTTGGACACCTTTTAATGTCTCAAAGTGCCTCAACGCTAAAAAAATTAAGTTTAGAATTAGGTGGAAATGCTCCTTTTATAGTTTTTGAAGATGCCAATATAGATAAGGCCGTAGAAGGAACCATTGTATCTAAATTTAGAAATTCTGGACAAACATGCGTGTGCGTAAATCGAATCATTGTACATGAAAAAATTTATGAACAATTTTCACAAAAATTGAAAAAAGCTATATCAAAATTAAAGGTAGGTAATGGAATGGAGGAAGAAGTCAATATTGGGCCTTTGATTAACAAGGATGCTCTTAAAAAGGTAAATGATTTTGTTGAGGATGCTATTTTGAAAGGGGGAGAAGTATTATTGGGAGGCAAAAGAATTGGCGAATGTTTTTTTGAACCTACATTAATATCTAATGCAAACTTGGAAATGAATTTTTCTAAAGAAGAAATTTTTGGTCCAATTATACCATTGTATAAATTTTCCAATGATGAAGAAGCTATTCAAATGGCTAACAATACTGTTTATGGTCTAGCATCCTATTTTTTCTCAGAGAATGTGACTAGATGCTGGAGGGTGGCAGAGGCCTTGGAATATGGAATGGTTGGAATCAATGAAGGATTGATTTCTACAGAGCTTGCTCCCTTTGGAGGGATAAAATTTTCTGGTCAAGGAAGAGAAGGCTCTAAATACGGAATGGATGATTATTTGGATATAAAATACATGTGTTTTGGAAACATAATATAAAATCAAAATGTCTGATAATAAACTTACCTCAAGAGAAGATTACAAAAGATTTTATCCAATAACCACGCGATGGATGGATAACGATTTTTTTGGACACATTAATAACGTAAACTATTATTCTTTTTTTGACACAACAATTAATAGGTTTTTAATTGAAACAGGCCACGGACCTTTCAAGGATGACACAAAAGCTTTTTATGTGGTGCATTCTAGTTGTAATTATATTTCTAGTATAGCCTACCCTAAAGAGATTGAAGCAGGGCTAATTGCCAAAAAAATTGGAGAATCATCCGTCACTTATGGCCTTGGTATTTTTATAAAAAAAGCAAATACTGTTTCTGCATTTGGAGAATTTGTTCATGTATATGTTGATCGACTAGTAAACAAGCCTTTACCCATTCCACAAAAAATAAGACAAACACTAATCTTAGTTCTCTAAGAGTCAACTCTTTAATACATTAAAGAATTGTAATTTGATTTGAACTAGAATGATATAAATAGAATTCATAACTATATTTCAGAAACGAAATAGATTACTTGAATAAAAGTAGAAATGGTGATTGTTTATATTTTATTTGAAACTAAATTATTTAATTTAATAGACTTTTAGTTTTTATGGATGTTAGAATTGTTTTACAATATTGTATGAGCGAAGAAAATAGACCTAATTCAATATTTTTCTAGTTAGTTGATTTAAGTTTGACAAACATTGGTTGCTATGAGAGAAGTTCTTATGCCGGATCAATTATTTAAGCAATTGGCCAAACTAGTGTGAGATCTACTAAGTGCTAAATAACTGACTATGTTTATTCACCAATGTAAGCAAGTTTGATTTATATAAAATATCTAAGAACTATTTATCTTATAGCTTGATTGCCCGACAGAGATGAATTTCCATTTCAAAAAAATAACAATTAGGGGTAAAGTAATAGCGGATTTAATTCATTTAAGAATGCAAAATATAACAGAATAATGAAATACTTTTTTGAAACTTCTAATCCTAAAACTTTTAAGGTTATGCCCAATACAAATAAAGAGGCATGGATTTTATAATACAGTTTTAAAAAGCTAGACGTGATTTGATTTGTAACCTTATCTGCATATGTTTAAGGCATTATTAACCATAAATGAATCAAAATGAAAGGTTTAAGCATTCTATAACTATTTACGGATTCAATGATTACGGTAATATCAAACCTATAAACACAAAAGAATCTCTTTAACTTAAGGAACAGGAAATGCCAATGATTTAAGTATCAGTTTTTTTTTTTTTAAAGAAGTTTTGTCTTAATACAATTCTAAAATAAAAGTAGATATAAATTAAAAAAATAACACAACCAATAATAAACATAGCTTTATTATTCATAATCCTTTAATTTGAATTTTTTCTTCTTTGTCTAATTGCAATTGCAAAACCCAATATAGTAACAGGCCACAGGCCAACATAGAGTCCCTCAAGTTGTTGTCCCGAAAACCATAAATAAATTGAATAGAGAAAGCTCAAAAAAGCTAAAAGTATTGGGTAATATTTTTCTAAAAATTTCATTTTTAAATATAAGTGAATTAAACGTTATAAAAAAAGCATGAATGCAAAAACTAAAATACCAGTTCATAATACTGTTAAGTCCTTTTTTTAATGTCCAATTGGTCCGACAATTAATTAAAAATCTGAAACACAACATTAAAATAATGGTTAATTATGTTGTAAATATTTTTAATTTAGTTTGCGAAACCATAATGTATAGTTCCTTATGAGTAAGCTTAAAAATATTGATATTGAAGACTATTGGAGTATAATTAATTATAAT
>CEOF01075469.1_pt1 | contig 18958 bp, 10 predicted proteins | sample 361311 | NCBI WGS metagenome assembly CEOF01 (sample SAMEA2619667, study PRJEB7988) | marine metagenome | biome: marine biome (ENVO:00000447); feature: surface water layer (ENVO:00002042); material: "saline water (ENVO:00002010), including plankton (ENVO:xxxxxxxx)" | depth 5 m
TGCCATCCATCTGCTCGCATTGCGAAGGCGAACATCCAAGGGATTCCGATGAGGTCTTTCTCTTTGAGTCCTCCGATTCTATTCGCTCTACGAGGACACACATCTGGTAGGTCTTGTTTAGTATGCGAGACTGTTTGTTTTGCCAATCCTTGTCCCCTTCCAGGTCGGTAATTATAGTAACTATCGCCAAGATTAACCCAACAAGTTCCATCATCTGTGAGCACATTTTTCACCTCCTTGAATACTTTAACTAGCTCATTAATAAACTCTTCTGGAGTTTGTTCCAAACCTATTTGTGAATCTTCACCACCATAATCTCTTAGACCATAGTAAGGTGGAGATGTAACACACATCCTTGCTTTCTCATCAAACTCTTTAAGAGTTTCACGACAATCGCCAAATAAAATAGTATCTCTCATAATATTATTCTACCCCATCAACCCAACATTTAAAAGAATTTAGATGCCATTGTGAATAAAAGTAATATTTCGCCTCTTCACCAGCATTAATAATTAAACATCCATCATGCCAATCATATTTCTTTGCTGCCTTATATACATTCTCAAAGTATCTATCCATTGTAAATGGAATAGACTTTGCATATTCCCAGAAAGGAGTATCAAACTTAGAACCATACTGATAATGCCATAGTACAAATGTTTCAATCTGTTGCATTGCACCATGAATATGGTCATTCATATATTCTTTATCTGCTCTTGTAGGTAACAAAGGTTTATGTTTATGCCCATAGTCACTATTTCCATCAATACTATCTATTTGATTAATATAATCCCAAGCAACTTGACATACTTTCTGATAAAATGCAGTAGATGTAGCTTCTAATGGTTCTAAAAATGCACATCTATTACCATTAAGAATAGTTCTATCACCAATACAAACTTCTTTTGCAACGTAATTATCAAATTTTAAATTAGAACCATCAGTCTCAGGAAGATTAAATCTTTCTAAGAAATCTTCTCTTGCTACCTGTGTCGATGTTATTGTATCATTATACAAATAACCATAGGATACACTATCCTGATTAGGAATAACAAATGCCCACCCATTAGGAGTAGCAACAGTTCTTGTATAGTGTAAATCGGGATCTCTACCTTCCTTTCTATAAAGAAGTGCAGAGTTTAAAGGATTCTTTAATGGTAGATATTCAATTTTACCACTCTTATCTTTACCCCTACAATCAATAATCCAATCAGCATCTACTTCACTTTCAGCATCATTAATAGTTTTCTCAGTAACATTAAAAACACCTGATTCTAATACTGCCTTGGATAGTAAACTTGGAACATAGTGCATAGACATTCCATCTTTAGTAAATGGATGAAATATCTTATCATTCTTCTTACCCCACCCTTCATATAATATACCACTTTTGAATGTTGCACCAATATTATTATCATACCAATTAGTCCCTAGAATTGACTCAAAATACAATAAGGGTGCTAATGTTGTACCTTGTCCAACCTTTTCCATTGGATGCTCAACAGGACTATGATATATTTCTATCTCAATTCCATTAGCTCTACCATAATGTTGAAAATGTAATGCAGATATACACCCTGCATTACCAGCACCAAGAATTGCTATCTTCATTTAGTATTCCACTCCTCCAAAAGTTTTGAACTACTATTCATCTTATTAGCACCACCAACACCAAATTCAAATATAACTCTAGGATCATCTTTGTATTTAATATATTCTGGAGTATTCATTCTACCACGATCTCCTCCATTTGCAAAGACCACTTCCTCATATACTTGTAATGCCATCTCAATTGCATCACAAGCACTATCATCGTTATCATTAAATTCAATAACAATATCAGGAGTCTTTAACTCCTTAAGAACTGACACCCTTTCATCTATATTCATAAAAGGTTTTCCTTTTTTTCTTCTTAACCAATCGTCAGAATTTACAGCAACACATAATGTATCACCAAATTCCTTTGCTGCCTTAAAGTAAGCAATATGCCCACTGTGTAATGGATCAAATCCACCAGTAACTAATACAACTTTACTCATATTGATCTAATGAATTGTAAATCATAATCTTCAGATTCCTCAAAGTAATCTCTTGATTCATTTAATTGATTATAACCAATTAAAAAGAAATCTTCTGGTTCAGGATCAGCTGATGCTGTATATACTGCTCCAGTATCCTTAAAATTATATAATTTATCTGAGGATATGCAACATGCCTTACCACTCTTTACATCAGAAACTATAAAGTAATCAGCAAGTTTATCCTCATACTCTTTTGCTGCTCTCCTATTTTTAATTATTAAACCTCTAATCGCTGTACCTGATTTATTCTTAAACTGTGTTACCTTTGATTCATAGGATACTTTATCCTTAGTTACTAAATCAATACCAGGTAAATTTACCCTTTCAAGTAAACCATTACTATATTCAGCAAGTGCTTTCTCAACCATTTCACCTGCTTTTGGAAATCTTAAATTGTTATCAGTATAACCTCTAATTGCATATAGAAGTTTGGATAATCTATCCAACTGAAAGGTTTTGAAATTAATCATCGTGTAATAACAGAAATTGCAGGTTCACCCTTATTGAACACAGTATCAACTACTGCCTCAACCTTTCTTGCGGTGCTAATCCCAACATTATTATACACAGGAATACATACCTTTCCGTGAGTCTTGTGACACTTTCCTAATCGGATCACTCTACCAATCGTTTGACTGATGCTAATATAATCCATATTTCTCATAAACAATGCTGCCTCAAGACCTGCAACATTAATACCTTCTGAAAGGATGCTGTGATGGAGTACAATAAACCTTGTATCATCTCTACCCCATCCGTTCAATGTATTAAAAAACTCCTCTCTACCCACCTTTTTACCATTGATTATAGCACCTGTTTTAGCAGTGATATACATCCAATTATATCCTCTCTCCTTTAACTTACAGCAAAAATCAGTTTGAGATATTAAACTAACAATCTGCTTAGTAGATTTGGCACATATAAGAACCTTATCCACACTCAAGTTATCAATAGCACTGAGAATATTCTCTGATTCAACTTCAGCATATATCTCATCTTTTTGAAGCAATCTGGTTTTATATACCTCAACTTTAGGTGGGAGAATATAACCCTGATCCACTAACTTAGGTGCTGGTACATTCACAATTACATTACCAAATATATCAGTATTATTCATACCAACTTTAAATGGTGTTCTTGAATGTTTAGGTGTTGCAGTAAAGAAATAAGAACGTAGAGCATTGAATGGTAGAGAATAATGATCTACAGACTCAATAAAGTTCTTTTGTATTGCGTTATGTGCCTCATCAAAGTATATTGTATCTACAACAATGTCTGCCTCTACCAATCTATGAAGTGAATGATATGTTGTGAAGATTATCTTATTACCCTTACAAGATCTCACCCACTTCTCAATCATATCTGCTTTAGTTGTGCTGAAGTGTGAAGTCTCTCCACTGTGTACGTGCATCACAGAAACATTCTCAATCACTTCCAAGAACTCAGATGATAATTGCTCTGCTAACAGGATGCGTGGAGCAACTACAACAATAGTAGGATAAGTAACACCATCATATCTTCTAATGGCATCATCTATCATACACATAGTTTTACCACCCCCTGTAGGGATGATGATTTGCCCCTTATAATGGTTTGCCATAGCATCCAGAGCATCAAATTGGTGTGGACGTAATGGCATCGTTAAACTTTAATATGAATATATTATAGCATTAAAAAACCCCCTTTCGGGGTTTATGTGCCAGTTCGCCCATTGGTTCTTAAAGAATTATAAAGCTTCCCGTACAATCCATACAAAGGTATGTATAAATTCCAGAATGTTAACCCAGTTTACAAAGTGGACTAGGTATGGCGAAACCTCTCATCAAATCCATTATAGTAGTCTCATAATTAATTAATCCAATGACTAACGGACTAGTCGCTGCTATACAAGATCAGGTTGATCCTTTCTTTAAAGAGCAAGAAGAAGTTCCCGAAAAAACAAATACAATTTACTGCCATCAATTTCCATCAATGATGAAATTGCATGATCTTGGTGACCCAGATTATACTAAATTTGGTTTACCTTTGTATATTGGTGAAACTTTAACTGAAAGAACAGTAGGAGATAATTTAGTTCGATTCACTGATGGAGATTATTCTAAATGTCCAGAGAGTGTTAATCTACTTGCTAAATGGGAAGTACATCCTGATCTTAGTGACCATGATATTCGTGAAGAAATGAGAAAGATTGGATGGAGTAAAACAAATCCTTTTGGTGGTTCACCAGAATTAAGAGTAAATCCTTTAGAGAATAATTGGTCTCAAGCAGTTCATAATATTGGTGAATTGGTAAAGAGAATGAATGAGTATTATAAAACCTATCAAAAAGATACAGGATTCTCTCCATTAGTTACTAAGAAGAACTCAAAGAAAAGAAAGGATGATATGCACAGAATCCCTGATCGTGAAGTAATATTTGATCTATGCGAAAGGTTGAAAGATTTATCAAAAGATGCTAGAATATACATTCCACAAGATGCTCATGGACACTTTTGCAATTATTTGATAACCAAAATGGGATTCACCAATCTCTTTACGGATCAAGCATACAAATATTTTGCTAGAGATGAGTTTATTGATAATCCAGAATATATAACTCACATCACCCAAAATCAATTCAAAGGAAGAAATATGAAATTTGATGCAATCATTGGCAATCCTCCTTATGGTAAAGGTGGTAAACTAGCAGTTAGTTTCTTGAATAAATCAGGAGAGAAAGTAGGTGAAAATGGACAGATCCTCTTAGTTTTACCAAGATCACTTAAAGGTGATGCCAATATGAATTTGGTAAATCTCGATCTACATTGTAAATCTAGTGAAGATGTTGATCCTAAATGTTTTCCTACTGGAATTGATGCGTGTGTTCAAGAGTGGGAAGTAAGAAATTATAATAGAAAATTAATTCCAGTGCATAGAACACATCCTGATTTCCAATTCTTAAAATATGAAGACAGATTTGACGCAGATGTTTTTATTGGAGAATATGGTGATGGCCCATCTGGTAAAGTTTTAACTGATAAAAATAAATTTGTAACGTATGCTAAAGGTCATAACTGGCTTAAAGCAAAACCAGAAATTGTAGAGAGATTGGTAAATCTCGAACCAACTTTACGGAAAGTTGCTAAAGCAGATACTAATGGTAGAGGTCACTGTGGTAAAAATAAAATAATCAAGGCATATATGGAGGCGTATGATAAAGTTTGAACATTACATCTATACTAACAACAATGCTTTACCAGAAGATCTATGTAAAGAAATTATTGATAGATTTGAAAAGGATGATAGAAAACAAGCAGGTCATATACTAAGAAGAGGTCAATTAGTTGTTGATAAAACTCTAAAAGATTCTGAAGATCTTTTTATTAGTCCCTTTAAAGAATGGAAAGATATTGATAACATACTTTCAAAAAATGTTTCAGAAAATATACAAAACTATCTCGATCATTGTTATAAAGGTTTTAATCAACTAGATCCAGTACCAACTCCATTTGGAAGTTGTAAGTTTAAAGATGCTGGTTATAATGTAAAAAGTTACGAACCAGGTGGATATTTTAATTGGCATAATGATAATACCCAAGAAGATTATCCTAGAATGTTTGCTATGCTATACTATCTAAATGATTTAACAAATGATGGTGGTGGTCATACAGAATTTGCAGATGGAACATCAGTTACTCCAACTGTGGGAAAGCTAGTTATGTTTCCTGCCGTATGGAATTTCATACATCGTGGATGTCCACCCCTCAAATATAAAAAATATATTATCTCCACTTACATACACTAATGGCAAAGAATAAACACAATCAAGAAACAGGATCTAGTATAGAAAGATCTGATGAAAGAATAGCAGAAACTCAAGAAGTCTTTACACCTCCTGAGATCTGTAGAGAAATGATAGAAAGAATACCATTAGAAACTAGAAAGAACCCAGAGTCAAAGTTTTTAGATAACTCTGCAGGTTCTGGCAACTTTCTAGTTGAGTTAAGAGATGAATTAGTTAAGTATCATAATCTCGATCACGTACTAGATAATATGCTTTATTGCGTAGAATTAATGGAAGATAATCATAAGGAAATATGTGAACGTCTAGACGTATCAATAGATCACCCACATTATGTTTGTGCAGATGCTTTAGAATATGATTATAGTTTTGGTAAACCTATTGGTGTTGAATTATTCTTTACTTAATCGTACAGTTTGCACTATTTGTACCACCAGGACCAGTTGCATTTACAGTATAAGTTGTTGTTCTCTCTGGACTCATTGTAGTAGTACCAGAAGAACTAGCAGGTAAAGAGAATGTTGGATCGTTAGGATTAGATGATCCAAATATTCTAGTAACTTGACCACTAACATCCCAAGTCATAGCAGCAGCTGTATAAGGTACATCTAAAGTTGGATGCCATAACTCAAAAGTCTGGTTAGCATCAGTACCATCACTATCAAATAATATAATCTTTTTAGTATTATTTGATAATTGATTTGGATTTGGATAGGTAGTGCCATTAGCAGCATTTAAACCAGTCCATGTAATAGGATATTCCCCTTCAGGTAAAGAGATAACATCACTCATAAACACACCATCTTCTTGTATTTTAGTGAAATCTAATGAGCAAACTGTCCAATCTCTCTCGGAAAACTCATCTGCTTCATCAGTATCACCAGGACCTTGTAACCAGAAAGCAACACCACCTGGATTATAATACCAATTATTATTAGCACCTGGTTCTGGTTCTTGTCCTGCAGGGAAGGAAGAGTTTGTTATTGTTACAGTTAAATCATATTGTCCTGCAGCCAACGTAAAGTTTTCTACCCTTACATAATCAGAAGTAGGATTACTAAATGTTTGTACTTCACCTAATGGAAATCCTCCAGGGAAAGTAGGTCCCTTTATAGAGAATTTTGCATTATTATCTGCCTGTGCTTTAAATGTATAAGCATTAGTACCACCAGTAACATTAAATCTATAAACTGCGGTTTGAGCTTGATTTGGTAAACAATCAGTTGGAGTTCCTGCATTTGAAGATGCAGGGAATACTGCATATTCTCTCATAAACGGAGACCAAGCAACATCCATAGCATATGATATTGGATTATCATAAGATCTACCCCAGTATGCTCTACCAGCAGCAAAAGTTTGAGCAAATCCACCAAATGACATACTATCCAAAGCATATCCTTGATCAGCTTTATCAGTCCAACTATGCTTCACCCTAAAGAGACAATTACCTGAACCACTAACCATTAAATGACTAACAGGATTTTCCTTAAATCTTACATAGTAAGGAGCCCCGATTGTTACTGTAGGTGCATTAGGATTTGGTGCTGGTGTAGAACCTGAACCTTCACAAGGTCCATCATATCTTCCTTTTATTGAACTATTACTAATATTACCACCAAGTACAAATGGAGCTCCACAAATAGCTGCACCAGCTTTACCACCATCACCATCTATACCAGTAGTTGATTCTCCTGGTTGACCATAATCACCACCATCTCCACCTTTACCACCATCAGTAGAACAAAGTCCAGTATCTACTCTAAGGTCAGCACCAGGTAAACAAGTTGGGCAACCACCTTCAGTGCCATCTTCTCCAACTTTTGCATTTTGAGGTCCACCACCAACCGATTGTGTGTATCCATATCCAGCACCCCAGCCGCCCATTCCACCTTTACCTTGGATTGGATTCTCAGAAGGAACTGAATTTAAACAAGTTCCAGTTTGCCAATTTGCCTTACAAACAGTAGTACACCAAGTTCCAAGCCAACTATCAATACAATCAGGACCATACCTACAACATCCACCACTTGCCTGTGCTATTAAAGTATCTCCACTATTACAAGTTGGAGTGTCACCACAAACTGGATTAGCATCATATTGTTTATCACATATACCTTTCATTGCATCCAATCCATCAGGGTGAATATATCCCATTGCACCCTGCTCTCCACCACCTCCACCACCATAAATCTTGGCATTATTACCAACATATACTTGAGTAGTATTTCCTGTATGAACTATCTTTAACGCAGTACCACCATCTTTACCTGGATCACTCTTAGTTTTATCTGTTTGAACAGAATACTGAAATAATGCTTCTCTACCAGCAGATCCATAAATCTCACCATCAACTTGAATCCTAAAATTATTTGCAGGTATAGGATTACTTGGTGTTAATCTAGCAGCAGCGACTTTATCATCACCTACTCCACCACCACCTGTTACACCATTATTACCAGTATCACCACTTCCACTAATCATATCCAGAAATGTAATTTTCTGAACATTTCTTGTTATATTTCCATATGAATCATTAGTACTATCTACTCCACTTATTCCACCATTTGACCAATCAATACCATTACCACCAGTAAATCTAGCCATACTCAATTCTGTGGCATTAGATCTTTGATCTGCATAATATCTCTTAATTGAACCTCTCATTTGAGATGCTTTCCAATTAAATTCAGTAGTAGCTGCTATTTGTTCATTCTCAGTAGAATTTGGAACAATAGGTTCTAATTCATCAGGATTAGTATTCCTTTTCATCTCTGATGCAGAAACAGGAACCGCATTATTAACAGGATATATTTCTTTAAAATATTGTCTCATCTTGCTCCATTTAATAGGAACACTACCTGTAAAATAAGGACCTGCTTTCTGAACATCAAAATATGGTCCACTCTGATGTTCTGTAAGAGGACCACCATTAGATACTTTATTACTATTACCAGGATTAGTACTACCACTTGATGATTCTATGATAAGTTTTCCACTCATCGCAGCATGATTACCACACTGATAATAATAAGTTCCTGATGACCCTGCAGGAGCGATCCAAGTAACTGTTTGTGTTTCAGATCCTTGACCACTAACACCTGCTATTTGATTAGAAGTTCCAGTAATAGGATCAGTTTTAATATAAAATGGATGCCCTGAAGCATCTACTAAAAAATTAACTCTATCTCCTTCCCTAATAGTTACATCTACATCATTACCATTTACTGAACCATTTCTATCTGTTCCTGAAAGACTATATCCACTATTATTAGGTGCTGTTACATCAATATTATATCCTGGTAATGGTGCAACACTTAATACGGTAATGGTTCCACCCATCGCAGCATGATTACCACACTTATAATAATAAGTTCCTGCAGCTCCAAGTGATGGTGTCCAGTTAACCGTACCATCAGTTGCTCCATTATTAATTACACCATTAACTAAATCTCCACTTCCTGTGGTATCTGTCGTTTTAATGTAGAACGGATGACCCGTTGCTTCTACATGAAAATTAATTCTCTCACCTTCTTTAATTCTTACTTCTGGATTACTTGGCATTATTCCTAGATAGTCCCGTCTGTATCATTTCCTATTAATATATATTCATTATTGTTAGGTGCTGTTACATCAACATTAAATCCTGGTTGAGATGTATCCTTAACACTAACTCCAAGAGTATTACCAACTTGATTATTTCTAGCAGAATCACTGTATAATTTTATCTGAATAATTTCTGTACCCTCTTCAGCCATATCCTTTGCAAGAGCATGAGAGAAACTAAATGTATTAGAAATAACAGTACCTTGTCCTTCAATAGATCCAGTTGTTAAATCACTTGAATTAATACCTTCCAATTTCCACCAAAGATCAGTAGAATCTACAACATTAGTTGTTGTTACTGTTGTTGTAAATGTATCACCTTCCTTAATAATAGATTCTGGTGTTGATAAAACATAAACTGGATTAGAAGTTGTTGAGGTATCAAATATTGTAATTACTGAGGTATTTGCTACATTATTAGTAAGACCAGAATCAGTATATAATTTAATTAAAATTTTCTCTGTTCCTTCTGTTGTAGCATCCTCCGCAATAGTGTGTGAGAAAGCAAAACCACCACTAGAAATAGATCCAGATCCACTTAATGCACCTGAAGAAAAATCACCAACATTTATAGTTCCAGTATGAGATTCAACTACCCAATATAAAGTAGTTCCATCATTAATATTAGTTGTTGTTACTGTTGTTGTAAATGATTGCCCCTCATTCAACTGAGTTACACTTGGAGATATACTATAGGTTGGTGCTTGAGATGTTGATGTATCATTAATAGTAATGCTAAGTGTATTACCAACCTGAGTTGTTCTTCCAGAATCAGTAAATAACTTAACCAACATAGTTTCTGATCCTTCTGTTAGAATATCATTTCTAAGAGTAGTACCAAATGCCTTAGAACCAGTAGCATCAGTAACGATATTACTTTCTAAAGTTCCTTCATTAAAATCAGATGCAGTTATATTTGTACCACTAAATTGCCAATATAAAGTTGTATTTGATGCAACATTAGTAGTTGTTACTGTAATAGCAAGGAATTGTCCTTCATTAACTGGATCTAAATTTGAAGAAAGTGCATATGTAGGAGTAGCAGAATCAGTTGAAGTATCATTAATTGTAATTAATGCTGAAGTTGCTACAATATTATTAAAACCAGCATCAGTAGCTAATTCAATCGCAAACTTTTCTTCTCCTTCTGTTGTTGTATCAGCAGCAACAGTATGTTGGAAATTAAATTGACTACTTGATGTCGTACCAGAACCATTCAAAGCACCTGAAGAAAAATCACCAGCATTTATAGCTCCAGTATGCTGATTTAATTGCCAATATAAAGTAGTTCCATCAGCAACATTACTTGTAGTAACTGTAGTTGTAAAGGTTTCTCCTTCATTTATTGAAGTATTGGATGGAGATATAACATAAGTAGGTGTTGAAGGAGTTTGAGATGTATCATTTATAGTTACACTAGCCTCAGCAACCTTAACTGTTCTTGCAGAATCTACATATAATTTAACTAAACAAGTTTCTGTTCCTTCAGTTGTTGCATCACTAGAAAGAGTATGAGTAAAGTTAAATGTATTATTAGATATAGATCCAGATCCAGTTAATGCTCCTGTAGAAAAATCATTACCATCAATATTAGTACCTTCTAGTGCCCAATATAAAGTAGTTCCATTAGCAACATTACTTGTAGTAACTGTAGTTGTGAATGAAGAACCTTCATTTACAGATGTTGGATTAGGACTTATACTATATGTTGCTTGAGGTATAGAAGTATCATTAACAACAATACTAAGTGTATTACCAACCTGAGATGTTCTTCCAGAATCAGTATATAATCTAACAGCAATAGTTTCACTTCCTTCAAGTGTTACATCATTATCAAGAGTATGACTAAAATTAAAAGTTCCTTGTGCATTAACAGATCCAGATCCAGTTAATGATCCTGAAGAGAAATCAGAAGATGTTATACCAGTTCCTGATAGTTCCCAATATAAAGCTGTTCCACTAGAAACATTAGTAGTTGTTACTGTTGTAGTAACAGTAGAACCTTCATTTATAGTTGTACTACTTGCGGAAAGACTATAAGTTTTAGATTGAGAAGTATCATTGATTGTAATATCTGGAGTACTTGCAACCAAAAGATTAAAAGTAGCATCAGTATATAATTTAACTGTAAATTTTTCTTCACCCTCAGTTGTTAGATCATCTGCAAGAGTTTTACTGAAAAGAAAAGTTCCTTGTGAATTAACAGATGCAGATCCATCTAATGTTCCACCAACAATATCAGATGTGCTTATATTTCCAGTTTCTTCATTTATTTTCCAATAAAGAGTAGTTCCTGGTGATACATTAGTTGTTGTTACTGTTATTGTGAAGGAATCACCTTCATCTAGAGTAGTATTTGAAGGAGTGATATTATAGGTAGGTGTAGTAGGAGCTGTTGATGTATCTTGAATAACTACAGAATTATTACTAGCAACCTCATTTGTTCTACCAGAATCAGTATATAATTTAAAATTTATTCTCTCATTACCTTCTGTGACTGAATCTTCTATAATAGTTTTACTAACAGCAGCAGAATTATTATTAATTGTTACACTACCAGTTAAAGAAGAAGGAGTAAAATCAGCAGAGGACATACCACTTCCAGTTATTTCCCAATATAAAGTAGTACCATTAACAACACCTGATGTTCCAATACCATATGTAAAAGATTCTCCTTCATTTGGAGTAGTTTTTGAAGGGGATATTGCATATGCCTGAGCAACAGATGTATCATTAATTTGAATAGAGGTACTAGCAACCTGTATTTGTCTTGCAGCATCAGTAAATAATTTTACATTAAGAGTTTCTATTCCTTCCGTAGTTAAATCATTAGCAAGAGTATGACTAAACTGGAATGATCCTTGACTATTAACAGATCCAGATCCAGTTAATGAACCTGATGAGAAATCAGCAGATGTTATACCAGTTCCATCTAATCTCCAATATAAAGTAGTTCCATTAGCAACGTCTGTAGTAGTAATAGTAGTAACAAGAGTACTACCTTCATTAACATTGGTACTAGGAGAAAGATTTATAACATAAGTTGGATTAGAGGGTTGTTGAGGTAATCCTACGCTATCATCAACATTTAAATAATACCAAAATCTACCACTACCATCTGTCTGAAAATTACCATTTACAGTAGATATATTAAATCCACTCCAAAATGATCCACCATCACTACTAATCTCAAGAACCTGATCATTACTTCCAGATTTAATTCTCATCTTATAATTAGCCAAGGTTGATGAACTGGTACTAGTACTAACGATTTGAACAGGATACCACCCATTAGCAATTCTTAATTCACTAGGGGAACCAGCATCAGATGAAGAAAATTCTCTTATTGATACAATTTTAACCGTCACAGAAGTACCACTTGTAGTAATACTAAATCTTTCATTTAAATTTGGTCTTGATGGTGATATACCACTAGTTGTTTCATAACTAGGATTTGGTGTTGTTTTTATACTAGACCATTCTTTAATTACTTTAACATCTTCTCCTTTAGTATCATATTGACTCAACCATTTAAGATCAAAAGCACCATTAGGAGCAAATCCTTTATACCAGTTAGTTGCATTTGAAATACCATTTTTAACACTTGCCTTCAATACATTAGGCAACCAACCTCTATTTTGTTGTAGAATACACGCCAATAATCCAGCAGCAACAGGTGCAGCAGCAGAAGTTCCATTAAAATACTTATCTCTAAACTTATATGATCCACCACCAGGATGAGTTCTTGTTGATGGATGTTGTGGTATAGGTCCATGACCTCTAGTATAAAAGAAAGTATTAGCATTATCATAAGATGTAGCAGCTAAAGTAGAATCCGCAGGTGCATAGAAATCGATTAATGGTCCAACATTTGAATATGATCTATTGTCTCCATGTTGACCAAATGATGAACCAAATGGACTAAGAACATCACAGTTAAACGCTAAATTATTAGCAGTTATTTCACAACTATCTGCATAAGTATTTCTAGTTCCTGTATCTTTTAATAAAGCATCACTTGATGTACTCTTTCTCATATCACCCAATAATTGGTCATCCATTGCACCAATTACAAAAATTTCTTGGAAATTATCAGTAGCATATCCACTAGGATTTGTTATATTTAACCTAAAATTATGTGAACATGGCCAACCACCACGGTTAGTATATCCACAATTATCATTCTCTGCATCGCAACTGGAGGTAGGTGTATAAGTACGTGCGTTCCAGAAATTAGGATCATTATCAGTAGCACGATACATTCCATCATTACCAGCAGCAGCAACAAAAACTACACCAGCATTTGCTGCTTCTCTCATAGCATAAAACGATGGAAAAGAAGCATCAGTAGTGCCTGGATTTAGCCATGCAGGAAATCCACCAGCACCAGCACCCATAACTCTTGGTCTCATAAAATCAGGTTGGCTTCCCCATTCATTAAAAGGTAAACTATTATCATTATAATCTGCTTGATCATAAGTTACGTCATTTGCAGGGTTCCAAGAATTTCCTGAAGGTTGGAATTGAAATCTTCCATAACTAGTCTTATCAAAGTTTATTCTACCAAACATAGAACCAGTTCCAAAACTGCAATTTGTTACTGTAGGATCTTGTGTTCCATGTTTTGGATTGGTTGGTTTATATTGGTGAAATACTTTTATAGCATCAAGACAAGCATCATCAGCAGGAGCATCCAACTGTCCTAATGGATATGAAAGAGTCCATTTGTTAGAATTAAATGCCCATCCATAATTCTTACCATACATTAATGAAGCACAAGGTGTTCCATGATCACCACCAGCTCTAACTGAACTATTATTTGTTGGTGGGACAGAATCTGTTCCACAATGCCTTGCTCTACTATAACCACTAGGAACTGTAATACTACCAAAATCAGTGAAATTATTAGATCTATTAGAAGCACTAGACCACCATGCTCTTGCTGCATTTTCAGTTGGAACTCTAGTTCCATCCCAACGAGTCTCTAAATATGAAGCATTTGCGTTAAAATACTCAGGATCAAGATAGTATGGAGCATCCAATAGTATATCTAATACACCAGATCTACTATGTCTAGATAAAACATTTCCAGTAATATAATGTTGTGGATCTTCATCATCGGTGACAAATTCTGGATGACCAGTCCAAACACCATTATCCAATATAATACAATCTACATCAGTTCCATCATTTGTATATGAAATATCTTGACTTATTTGTGTTCTAGTATCTGACCAAGGATTAGTTGATGTTCCTTCAGCACATCTTAAAATTTGATATCCAGTTCTATTATGATCAGCAGAAGTAGGATTATCTTGTGGAATATGAGTAACAAACGTACTTGCTCCAGCATTTCCACCACCACCTAATTCTCTTATATTCATATTACCTAGAAATCTCAACTTCCAAGCAATACAACCAGGATTACGATCCCAAGTTTCTGCCCCACTGGACATATTACCATTTCTTACTTCAAAATTAATAGTAATAGTCCCTGCATTTAATTTACCTAATTGAATAATTCTATATCCAATTCCTTGATTTCTAGGATCTTTTCTATCTTTACCCCATATATTATCTGGAAATGTAGAAGGAAGATCATCAGTGTTTTTCGTTAAATCATCAGTAGTTATTAATGGCACTTTTGGATAACTATCAGTCCATACAGCACCATATTCCCCATCACAAGCTACTTCTAATTCATAATATCCTGTATTTGAAATAGTAACTAGATTAGCTCCAGTTTGAGTTGCATTTCTTAAAGGGTCTGGATCAGAGGCATTTGTTGGAGCAGACGGATATACACCATAATCATATATCAAAGGAAATCCCATAGACTGCCAATAGTTCATTGCAGCAGTTCCTGAATGTGCATTTTTCACCAGAACCCAGTTAGTGGTTCCTTGATTAAGTTGTCCAGTAATGGACATTAAAGAACTAGCAACCTCAGTATATTCATTATTTGCAACACTAAAAAGAGTTCTATAATTCTTTACATTCTTACCAAACCTTAAAGAAAAAGGAGTACATTCATACTTATCCGTATCTGGATGATAATTAGGATCTACAAATACTGCTGCAACATCTGAATTTTTCCGTAATTCTTCTACTTCTGAAACAGAAAGTTGATATGTTCCTCTAGTTTCACTATGTTTTGTTTCATTCTTACATAAACAAGGTCTATCTGGGACATTGGTCGTATTAAATGTTATAGAAGTTAAATCATTATGTATCCTCTGCCAAGAAGCAGCATCCTTAGCAATTACCTGATAATTCTTTCTTGCCATTAATGATTCCCTTTAGTGTAGATCAACCCAAGTACTTCCAGTATAACCTTGGAACTTATTAGTTGAAGTATTGAAAATCAATGCTCCAGCTTCAACTCCAGTACTAGTTATATTGGTAAGATTACCTCTTTCAGTAGTAGTTACTCTTGGTAAAATTACATATCTACCTAAAATATTTCCAGCATCACCAAAGTCAACTGCTGCTCTAGGATTTGATATACCAGAACCAACATTACCTTCACCTTTTAATATAATTCCAGAAGTATTCTCTAAGATAAGATTTGAACGATCAAGAGTAATATTTGATGCTCCAATATCAATCGGAGTATCAGCAACACGTATAGATGTTATTCCAGTAAGAGATGTGTTAATACCTATACCAGAAGCAAAGTTTGCAGGACCACCTACCAATACATTACTATCACCAATATTTTCTATTGAAGATCCAATAGCAACTCTACTGATTAGTGCAGTACTTCCTCTTGCATCAATATCCGCTTTAGTATCTGCAAGAGCAACACCTATTGCTAAAGTAGATAAACCAACACTACCTGCAACATTTAACTTATTAAAGGTTGAAATACCAGAAATAGTGTTAATATTAGATCCATTTATAATATCAGGAATAGAAGCAGTTCCAGTGAAAGCACCAGTAACCTCTAAATCTCCAATTACAGAAACATTTCCTGTAAACGATGATACACCAACTACGTCCAGTTTTGAATCTGGTTGAGACTTACCTATACCTAATTTACCATCATAAGTAAGAGTCATCAAGTTGGTAGTTGATCTATGATACCAGTTATAATTTCCAGTATTAACACCAACAAAAGCACCTAGATGCAAATACTGATTAATATTACCAGTATCACCATTAAATATATCAAAAGATTTAGCTTCATTACCAAATCTAATACCACCCATACTATCACCTACACCAGTAGTAGGTGGAATTCTTTGGCAGAGAGATAATACTGAATTTCTTTGTCCGATAACAGTTACAGAAGATATACCTGCACTATAAACTTCTACATTATGTTCGGGTGCATTAATACCCACACCCAACTTACCAGATACATTAAAAGTAGAAGCAGTTGAAATTCCTAAATTAGCACTTGTAGCAACAACTCTTCCTGTTGTAACAACACCAGTTGTTGTTGAAGAATTAATATAAGTAGTCTCTAATCTAGTAATAGATGATAAACCACTAGTAACATCACCTGTAAGATCTCCAGTAACATTACCATTAACATTACCAGATAAAGGACCAGTAAATGCAATACCAGTTACACTACCACTAACATCAAGGCTAGATGCAATTGCAACACCAAGATCACTATTACCAGAAGTAACATTACCTGTTAAATCACCAACAAATCCAGATCCAGCAGTTACAACACCTACAGTATTTGTATTTGTGTTTTCTAGTTGAATAATAGTAGATAAACCACTAGATATATCTCCATCAACATTTCCTTTGAAAGTAGTAGCAGTAACAACACCAGTTGCTACTATACCACCTGTAGAATTAATTCCTACACCATCAACAAGAGTTAAACCATTATTTCCACCAACTTGGAGGGTAAATCGAGGATCTACAGTCCCCACACCTACGTTACCCCTCGCATATATGCTTGTATATCCTAACCCAACATCAACATTATCCCATTGAGATGTTGGTAAACCATCTAAATTAGAACCATCTCCAAAATAAGTAACAATACCAGAAGCAGTAGCAGTTATAATTCCAGAAGGAGATCCTATAGCAACACCTTCACCAACTTGTCCAGAACTTATATTACTTGAATTTACAATTAAAGTATCTGTTACTGTTAAAGATGTAATAATACCTGTTGTGGCATTAACTACACCAGATCCAGCAACATTTGGATCTTGAATTACTTTGACTTTACCTCGGACATCCAAAGCCTCAGTCGGAACGGTAGTACCCACTCCAACCAAGCCGTTTGCATTTACAATCAGATTGTCATCATCAACCTGGACACCATTTCGGAAATTGAATGCCTTCTTGATATTAGCCATTTATATACTAATTTTTTAGTTATTTATTATGAATGAAAAGCATCAACTTTAGAATTCAATTCCTTAATTGCTTCTATTAAGAGAGGAACAAGTTTTTCATAAGCAACAGCGTGTGTACCATCATCTCTAATAGTAGTTACACCAGGTAAATCTAATGCTTCAATCTCTTGAGCAATTACACCAGTGTCTCCTTTACCTTCATTCTTAGATGCTCCATTCCAATCAAATGTATTACCACTAATTGAAAGAACCTTTTTAAGAGCATTAGGAATAGGTGTTATATTATCCTTTAACCTTCTATCAGAAGCTAAGAATGCAGTAATATCACCTATAGCTTCTATATCATCATGTACTTTAATTCCACTAGAGTTAGTTTCAAGTCTTAGTTGACCTTGATGTCTTAATTGAATACCTGCTCCAGCAGTGTAAATTAAACCTTGCTCAGTATTAGATTTGTTGGTTATCTCAACATTAGAATCACTCTGAATGTATATGCTAGAAGAAGTATTATCTCTGATAATATTGGTACGTGTACCACCTACAGTGACATTGTGCCATATAGCAAAATGAGAATTGGAAGCAGTTGCACCAGCAGTTAAAACGTCATTATCAGGTAAATGTAAACCACCATCAGCATTGATATTAGAAGTAACATCTAAAATACCACCAATATACACATTTTTAGCAAATCCAGCTCCACCATCTGTAATGAAAGATCCTGAATCAACACCTGTACTGTCAGTAGTATTACATAAACTAACATTACCCTCAAGAACACTTATTGCTCTTTGTGAGGTAGATAACTTATTACCTATAGAAATACCACCTTCAATAATTACACCACCAGATGGCACTCCACCACATGCAGATGTAGCTTCTGTTCCATTGGTAAATCTACTTTCACCATCAACGATTAATTTCTTAGTAATTCTAAGATCCTTATTGAATCTTACATTTCCATTGAATGTAACTGGACCATTAAACTGAGATAGTATTTGTTTAGATGCACCACCTTCAACCAATAATCTATCTTTAATAATTACTTCATCAAATACAACACTGAGTGTACTTGGATCTTCACCTGTTACAGTTGGAACTGGTATATCAAATGTTATTTGTTCACCAGAGTCAGATGAAATCTTAGTGTTTCCAATATAGAAATC
>CEOF01033361.1_pt1 | contig 18806 bp, 13 predicted proteins | sample 361311 | NCBI WGS metagenome assembly CEOF01 (sample SAMEA2619667, study PRJEB7988) | marine metagenome | biome: marine biome (ENVO:00000447); feature: surface water layer (ENVO:00002042); material: "saline water (ENVO:00002010), including plankton (ENVO:xxxxxxxx)" | depth 5 m
CAATTGAACGAATTTCCATGATGTACCATTATTCAGAGCATATACCCATTTTTTATGGACTCCTTCAGCAAGCCTAACTGAGAGACATACGTTTTCCCAAGTTCTTGCGACTTCAAATTTGGTCTGTATTAACCATGGTGCATGAGATAAAGATACCTCATCATCATAAACTCTCCATTTTGATCCGAACTTAAATCCTGGGCGAAGAATTAATCCTCTGTTTACCAAGTTGTCAAAAAGTTTGATTTCATCTGAATGTTCATCGTTTTTTATCATATTTTCCAACCATCTTGATTCTTCAAATCTCAAATTAATTCCAGATAAATGTTCAACTCCGATAGATGGAAGTGGCCACTTTTCTGTTGATTTTAGATATATACCTGATTCAGTTTTAACTCGTGAATTCCATAAATCTTCAATGTATTTCTTTTCGATATCCTTCAAATCATTCCAAATCTTTTGATTACCTGTTGGTTCGACAAAACTTATCCTATACATTGTAACTTCCATTTCATCGTCAATCACATAAATATCAGAACTATAACCGGATGATTGAACTGCACTAGCCCATTCAGTAATATCATCCCAGTTTAATTCATCAAATGTCCAAAACCACCTAATTTGGGAAACAGGGGTTGAATTGAAGTGAGACATATTTCTCTTCCATTTGAATGCAAAACTATGCTCCACAGAATTAATATTGGGAACATTATTACATGGTATAACTAATTCACCTCCAGATCTAGCATTATCAAAGACCACTGCCTTAGCCAATAAGTCAGAATCTTTCTTTAATTCATTTTCAAACCAGTTTTCATCTGGCAATGGTACATGCCTATGCCAATTACAAAACAAAATCTCCATAGGTGAAAGAATAATTTCCTCATCCGATGATAACACGCCCAATCCACTTTTCTGATAAAGTCTAGAAGATAGAGGTGGCTTAATAACCCACCCTGACTCGTTCAATATTGGCTTTTCATGCGCTATTTTAGGGGCTGAATTTGAGGTTATACTTTCACCCAGAGTTCTCTTTGTTCGTTGACGCGGTTTAAACTTCCTAGAATGGCGCGCCATGCTCATGCGTGATTAATGCTGCTTTTGAGTTGAACGGATGATACTTCTATGTGCTAGTTCTAATAGGCATGTATAGGTGAAAGAGTGGTTGATGGTTTCCTCGGTTCGTTGACAACCGAACAAAGAACATTGATTCATCTTTTTGATAACAATCTGCCTACCAACCAGTGGGAAGCGCCTGTTTCCTTAACACAGGCGGGTATTTCTGCAGCAGTACATGTTCAAAGAAAGCATGTTCCTAGAACATTAAAGAGATTAGAATCAAGCAGTCAAGTATCTATTACAAATCGTCATGTTCCTGGTGCTAAACAGAGACGTAAAGTGTATAGTTTAACTGAAGAAGGTCGCGAGGCTGCTGAAGAATTGAGAAAATATATTTTGAATTTGGAAGTTAAAAAAGATAGTGAAAACGTTCTAATAAGTGAAATTCTAAAATCTAGCGATAAATTATTAGAGTTATTATCTCATATTGATGAGAGAATGATTTTCAATAAAAAGCCAGTAGTTTCACCAGTCTCAAACGCAATTGGCAAGGCTTCTTTGGATGCTCAGGCCGGTGAAAATTTAGTGAAGAGAATGTTTGCTAGGGCATGGGAAGATGGAAAGATCACTAAAGATGAACAACAACTAATCTCCGAAGTAGTGGAATTCTTAGGGATGCACCCAGAGCGTGTAATGCGACTATCAGAGGAGGCTCGCAAAGAGCAAAATGTACCACCGCCTGAAGAAATATATCTGGATATGTTACGCCAAGCACTTGTTGATGATTCTATCATCGAAGAAGAAATAGCACTATTAGAAACATTTAGAATCGCCTTTGGTATTGATACTCAAACTCATGAAAAGTTACTAATTGAAGCAAAACTTGAGCCAATTTATCCACCTAATGTTCAAACTTATCATGATAGTTTAGTTACCGCCATGGATGATGGAATTATCACAGGTGATGAGGATGCAATGTTGGCTACACTTAGAAAATCACTCGATATCACAGATGGTGAGCATGCCAGTTTATTGGCTAAAATTCGCGACAATCTAAAATGAAAAGAATTACTGCAATGGAATGAGGGAAGAATATGGGAATGTCAGACGAAGAACTCATCATGCATGAAAACTTAAATTCTCTCAAATCTAAACTAAAGCAGAAAGACCAAGGCAAAATAGTTTTGATTGGAGATATAATGTTAGATTGCTATATCCACGGTTTTGCAAATAATCTAAATTCGAGAGCACCAGTTCCAGTAATTAGAGAAACCTCAAGAGAAGAAGATGTTGGAGCTGCTGCACACGTGGCAAGAGGTTTAGAATCGATGGGTTTTGAGAGTCAATTATTTGGAATAATTGGCGATGATAAAGCCGGTATAAATATACTTGAATTCCTAGAGGATGAAGGAGTTTCTACTGATGGAATTGGTATTGTCGAGGGTAGAAAAACAACTGTAAAAACACGTCTTTTAGCAACTAGAGAAAGTTTAGTTCAAGGAGAGCAATTACTTCTTAGATGGGATGTTGAAGACGATGAAATTATTCCTGAAGAAGCAATATCTGCAATTTACGAACAGGCAGTGCTACAATTGGATGACTCATTTAGCGTCATACTCTCGGATTATGGTCAAGGAGTAGTAAATGATGAAGGTGTTGAAAAGATCATTGAATCAGCAAAATCAAAAAGTATCCCGATAATTGCCGATCCTAAGCTAACTGGATTACATAGAACTCATGGTGTTGATTGGATTGTATTTCAATCACGTGGTTTTGAGTTAATGAAAAGAAGAATAGGTGAAAACTCTAGCGACCTAGCAGCGAAGAAACTTATTGATACTCACAACTGGAAGCATCTCGTTGTTTTATCTGGTGAAGGTGGTGTAATGATATATTCAGATGGCGAACCTACTGTTCATGCGCCGTGTACACTTCCTGAATTAAGGCAAATGATTGGTTTGATAGACGCTGCAGTAGTAGCCATTGCAATATCCATATCTAATGATTTAGATGTAAAAAATACTGCAATCCTGACCAATGCTGCATGTGAATGTATCTTAGGTGCTGAAAAAACTGATTCATTCGTACTAAGTCGAGAAGATTTAGTAAACAGAATAGGTGAAATCGCATGGAACTTACAGGTTTCAAAGCGTTAGGTGAGAATAATGAGCGCATGGACGCGTCCAACTACTGCAGATATTGGTCTGAGGGTTTTCTCTCCAAATCTTAACCAGTTATTTCAAGAAACTACCACTGGAATGCAGAATATACTACTCTCTGATAAATCTAAATCAGTTATCAATGCTAACTTGCGACATAGTTCTCAATGGAATGTTTATGTTGAAAAACACATTGATAGGCACTATGAAATGTTGTTAGTTAAGTGGTTGGAAGAGGTATTATATCGGGCAGAAATATTTGATGAGTTTCTTACTGAGGTACAAATTTTACTAACTGAAGATAATGATTACTATTATTGTAATGCCCAAGTTGATTGGATTAATGTTTCTTTGATTGAACGGGAAATAGAAATTAAGGCTGTTACTACACATGAATTAAAAGTAGAGGAAGTAAAAAATAATATCGAAATAATAAGTATGTGGGAAGAAGTTCCGAATTTTATCGGCCCTGGATGGTATTGTGATATCGTATTCGACATCTAGTTTTCAATTTCCTCATTGCGTAATTTTATACCTAACCAAAAACCGATTGTATTTACTATTAAATCGGATACTTTGTTTGCTGTTTCTTCTACAGCGAATTCATATGGTAGGTATAATTCTAAAATTTCCCATCCAATTGATAATGCCAAAAAGATATACCAATTTGTAAAAATATACCTCGAGATCCCAAACCACATCAACAAATGTCCTAATGAATACAGATTAAGAATAGACATAATATCACAGAAGTGGGAGTTCCAAGGATGGACGCTCGTATCCCTAAGCCAAATCCATGCACTTTCTCCATCCCGCTTCCCCACAGCACTCATGGCCCCGAGTAGGGCTGCTCCGTTCCCGGCCTGACCTGATTCCCCAGTTATTCATTTCCCGTCTCCCTCCGGATACGGTTCATGACACCCGAGTCATGTGGGGGCGAGACATCTACGTCCGCACACAGGAACCTAGGGGCCGCTTTCGCCGCTCCAAGGAGTTCAGTCCACCATAAAGACGATTTGTGATACAGGGTACGCCTAGCTCCCCACCTATCCCATGCTCCGGTTGACGCAGTTATATTTGAACAGAACGGTTAGATAAATTATAGAAAATCACTCTTCATATTTCGATGGACATGAAGTTTTAATCAAATCCGCATCTAAATAGTATTCTCCATTCGAATATTTTAGAACGCCTTGTGCATAAACTGTACGATTATCATCGAGACCATTAGAAACGGAAGCATCTAAGTATTCTACAATTATATTATGGCTATTACCGTGGAGAATAAATCTCATAGTAGAGTTGTCGATGCTACCATCTAATACCTCACCACGTAATGATATCTCTTTATCGACGTATAGCTCGGGAGAGTCCATAACTTCATCAACCGTACGGGTAGGTTCAGGTGCTTCTAGTAAGATAACTCCAATTAGACCGATTGTAATAACAGCCCCGACCAACAGTAATCTTGTGCGTCTGGAAAACATATTATTCACTACCTATTTTGTGAGAAAGTCCAACTGCTTCTGAAATATTAGAGAGCCCATGTTGCTTAAGCTTCTTGGACAAACCGTTAACTACAGACTTTGTCAATCCTGCTCCTTCAAAAACAAATCCACTATATGCTTGAATCAATGATGCTCCAGCCGTGATCTTTTCCCACGCATCCTCAGAATTCATAATTCCACCAACCCCTATAATGGGCCATTTACCTTCAGTTAGGGAATAAATTCTCTTGATAAAATCTGTAGATTTATCAGCCAGAGGTTTACCACTCATTCCCCCTTTTTGCTCAAAAACTAGTTGTTCGGAATTTGAAACTGGTTTTGGGCGAGATGTGGTCGTATTTGTTGCAACAATACCATCACAATTACAAGACATGGCAGTATTTACTACCATTTCTAATTGCTGATCATTTAATTCAGGTGCAATTTTAACTAAAATAGGCTTGATTGAAGAATTATTCTTAGATGCTAATTTTGCATTGATTTCTTGACACGAATTAATTATTTTAGCAAGTGATTCATCATTTTGCAATTCTCTAAGATTAGGAGTATTAGGAGATGATACATTAATGACAAATACATCACCATAGGCCCATAACCTTTCAAATGTAGTCGAATAATCAATATGAGATTCGTCTAATGGAGTAGACTTTGACTTACCTAAATTAATCCATAATGGTACACCCGGCTTACCATGCTTCTCGAAGTGTTTTTTCAGTGTAGAAGACATTTTTTGAGACCCAGGGTTATTGAAACCCATTCTATTAATCAGTGATTTTGATGTGGAAGAGCGGAACATTCTAGGCTTTGGATTACCGTCTTGTTCTAGTTGAGTAATCCCGCCTATTTCTATAAATCCTAAACCTATAGTTTCCCATCCAATTAATGCTTCGGCTTTCTTGTCCATACCAGCCGCAAGGCCGAATGGGTGAGAATAATCTTGATTAAATAAATTAACACTCAGCCTCTTTTTAGGCTTATATAAAACTCTTAATGGTAATCTAGTCACTGGATTAGAACACATGAATCTTAATAATTTAAGAGTTCTTAAATGTACTTTTTCAGAATCCTGCAACGCCAAAAATGGCCTTGCAAAGAGCCTGTACACTAGTCCCATATTTGACTCACAACGACGGTATGCTTCAAGACTTGCCCCTAAGTGGCTATGACATGCGCATGGATAACGACCTTTGGCCTGTTGTTCGTGAATCAGCACGCAGAATTCTTAGGTTAGAGAATATCTTATTTAAAATTCCAGAAAACTTTTCCAAGGATTTTAAAAATTTATGTGATCAAATTTCTGATAATATTCCTTCACGATTAGTTTTTCCCGAAATAGAAATAATGGATGCCAATAATGTAGAAATTTATCATAGAGATCAGGAAGGAGTAGATTATCAAAAGATAATCGAAATAGGAGATCTAGAACCAAATGCTGATGTCTGTTGGATTGAATGTGACATTGTACAAGGATGGAATTGGCTACTAGAATCGTGTTCAGAATTACTTAATGCAGGTTATCCAGGTTGTGTTGGATGTGGCGGTCCAAATTCAGAACGAAGATGGGATGAAGAATTATTTAGGAAAAATCGGAAGTCGTATGATAAAATAAATCAATAAAAAAAATGACTTTTTCTCTACAGATACTAAAGTATCTGCTAGATTTAACTTAAGTGAGAGGGTTCAAGTATTGTAGACTGGCGGATGGAAGACATGGCAATAGTTGTAATCGCTGAGAAACCAAGTGTTGCAAATGACATCGCCGGTGTTCTAGGCATTACCAAAAAAATGGACACTCACTGGGAGAGTGAAGAAATAAAAATCACATGGGCAGTAGGTCATTTATTACAACTGAAGTACATGGATGATTATGATCCAGAATTTAAAGATTGGAGAAAAACTGTGACAAGATTGCCCTTTATTCCAGAAGATTTCCAATATAAGCCAATAGGTGGAAGAAACAAGAAACAATTACAAGCGATTGTCAAACTAATCAAAGACAAATCTACAGTGGAAATTGTAAACGCATGTGATGCTGCAAGGGAAGGTGAACTTATATTTCGAACTATAGTTGGACATAGTAAATCTAAGGTTCAAACTTCAAGAATGTGGTTACAATCAATGACTAAAGACTCAATTCAAAGTGCATGGGATGAAAGACAACCTGGCGATAATTATTCATCACTGATGGATGCAGCCTATTCTCGTTCAGAATCAGACTGGGTTATTGGAATGAACGGTTCTAGAATTGCTAATTCTTTTTTACCTAAAAAACGAAATGAAAAATCTGCAATTTCGCTCGGGAGAGTGCAAACTGCTACACTTGCAATGATCGTTGACCATGAAATTACGATATTATCCCACATTCCCGTTCCGTATTGGCAACTAAATGCTGATTTCACCTCAGGCGACTGTAAGTGGAATGCCCGATGGGAAAGAAGCGGACATAAAGATGATGAAGACAGGCCAGAGTACAAGTCTCATAGGATTATAGAGCAAGAAGAATATGAAAGACTCAAAAAATTATTAGAAACTAATAATGAAGCAGTAGTAGTACAAAATAATCGTGAACATAAAGAAAAAAATCCGCTTAATTTTGACTTAACTAGCCTACAACGTTCAGCTAACAATCTATGGTCTTGGTCCGCAAAACGTACACTTAGGGCTGCCCAAGATCTCTATGATAGGTTCAAATTAACAACTTATCCTAGAACAGATTCAAAATTTCTTCCAGAAAATATGAAAGAGGAAATTAACAAAATAATTCGACAACTAGGGGCACAAGAGAAATATACTAAATTTAGTAAAAATTTAACTGATAATGGATTAAAACATGTTAATCGTAATTTCAATGATAAGAAGGTTAGTGATCACTTTGCCATCATACCTACTGGTAAAATTCCTGACATGGAAATGAGTGATGACCATAAGAAGTTATACGATTTAATTGTCAGAAACTTCATCTCTTCATGGTATCCAGAGGCAGTATGGAATGTCGAAAAGCGTATTGCAACAATCGAAAATGAATCTTTCCACAAGGAAGTAAGAACAATAAAAACTCCTGGTTGGCGCGAAGTTCAACCTAAAAAATCTGATGCCCCTGAAGGTTGGGGTGAATTGAAATCTTCACCCTGCCAAGGTATTATGGCATCCCACGAATTTAAAGAGGAAAAATCAAAACCTAAAGGAAGATTGAAAGAAGCAGGACTTCTTCGGTTAATGGAACATGCTGGAAGAAAATTAGATGATGATGAAATGGTAGAGGCAATGAAAGATAAAGGCTTAGGAACACCTGCCACACGAGCAGAAACTATTGAGAAGTTGATTGACCGTGATTACATTAGACGTGCTAAAGCTGGAACAATTTCAGCCACTGCGCATGGAATAAGAATCATCGATATTTTGAGAAGAATTCCTGTTGAGTGGATAACTTCCGCTGAACTGACTGGAGAAATGGAAGCATCATTGATAGATGTCCAAAAAGGTAAAACAAGTAAGAAAGATTTTATGAATACAATCATAGAAAAAACAACATCATTAGTTGAAAAAATACGTGATCATGATAGAGCTACTCTATATCAGAATGAGGCATCAATTGGCCCATGTCCAAAATGTAGTGGCGAAGTCAATGAAACAGTTCTATCATATATCTGCTCAGAGAACAAAGGAAAGGGAGAAGGTTGTTCATTTGTATTCTGGAAAGATACTAGTGGCCGATGGTTTGATAGAAATACGGCAAAAAGGCTTCTAGAACAAAAAGAGATTGAAGAATTGCATGGCTTCTTTGGAAGAAATGGAGAGGGTTATAACAATTCAGTAACGCTTTCCAATGAAGGAAAAGTTGAATCGAAGAATGGTGGAGAAGCTAAATCTAGTAGCGATGATGAAAAATTATGTTCTTGTCCAGTTTGTAGCCATGGTTCAATAAGAATTAATTCTACAATGTATGCATGTGATGATGAAGATTGTACTTTTAGAGGTTTATCACACGACATGTGTAAAAGACCTATTTCCAAGGATGAAGCAAAAGATATTTTTACAGATGGTAAATCAAAGTTACTCGATGATTTTATTTCACGTAAAGGAAGACCATTCAAGGCATTCTTAGTATTAGATAATAACCGAGTGAAGTTTGAATTCCCACCTAGAGAGGCATCAGCAGATGCTAAAAAATTCAAGGTTTCACCAGGAATAGTCGCTATTTGTCCAAAGACTAAGGTGGAAATTATTGAAACCGAAACCTTCTACCAACCAGCAACTGTTGGTACAGATTGTTTAATTCAAATCGCTCGCGAAATATCAAAGCGAGAAATAACCAGAGAAGAGGCAAAACAACTTATTGAAAAGGGAGAAATCGGCCCATTTGATGACTTTGTAGCCAAAAAATCAGGAAATAATTTTTCAGCAGTCCTTTACCTTAAGAAAAATCAATCAGTGGGATATAGGTTCGCCAAAAAATAGACTCGAAAAACGATAATTTTCTCTACAATTAAGGAGAAGGTTGATGTTCAAGTGATATTAGTTGCAAATATGGGACAACAGCATTGGGATGTTGTAATTGTCGGCGCCGGCCCAGCTGGTGGACGTGTTGCAACCCATTTTGCTAATCGTGGACACAGTGTTTTGATCCTTGAAGAGCATGAAGAAATCGGCAGACCATTTCAATGTGCAGGTTTAGTAACACCCAATGCAATGAAGGAAGTTGGACTGTTTCATTCGATACTCGAGGAAGTTGATGGAGCACTTATTCATGGCCCAAGTGGTACTTTGGTACCAGTTGGTTCGGAAGGTAAAATCAGAACTTATGTTGTTTGCAGAAAAATATTCGATCAAGGTGTTGTTAAACAATCATTAGAGGCAGGCGCTGATATTTGGCTTAACTCTAAGCCCAATGATGCAGAAGTTTTTGATGACCATGTAAAATTAGAGATAAGTAAGAACGGTGAACCAATTAATATTACTGCATCTCTTTTGATCGGATGTGATGGAGCCCATAGTTGGACTCGAAGGCATTTCAAGATGGGTAAACCAAAAGAATTGATGATAGGATTCCAAGCAGAAGTAGTGGGATATGAAGGTAGAGATAGGTGGCTTGAAATGTTTAGTGGTTCAGAAATCGCCCCTGGATTTTTTGCTTGGGTAATACCTTCTGGCAATGGCTCACATAGAATTGGACTTTGGTCAACCGCTAAAAGATTAGAAGGTAGAAGCATTGAACAATGCTATGATAATTTAATCAAACACCCGCTATGGGAAAATCGTTTTAGAAATATTTCGGAAACTGCTAGATATTGTGGGCCTGTTCCTAGCGGCATGGTAAGGACTCCATACAAAGACAGAGTAATCCTTATTGGTGATGCTGCTGGTATGGCAAAGCCAACAACTGGTGGAGGAATAGGGCCAGCATTTGAACAAATTTCTGGAATCATTGAAAAATTATCTGCGGCAGTGAATAATAACAAATTGGATAAAAAGACACTCCATAGTATCTGTAATAGGCACTTTTCTAAAATGCATAAAGATCAGAACAGAGCAAGAGCATTGCGTAATCTTTTGGTTAGTGATTGCTCTGATAAAGTATTGGATAAGCACTTCAATTCATTTGCCAAGCCAGAGGTTATCAAACTGATAAATGAAGTCGGAGACATTGAAAAGCCTGTACCTTTGGGAATGGCTTTACTGAAAAAAGTGCCTGCATTTAGAAAATTAGCACTTAAAGCAGGTGCTAAATTAATATTCACATAGGTGATTTAATGCCTAAATTAGTAGTGGAAGAAAGAATTAGGTACCCACCATTTGAATCTTATAGATTTAAGCCAAAACTTCTACCTATTGCAACTAAAACTGATATTATAGCTGAGGATATTGAAGCTTCAGAAGTCGATGAATACCTTGTAAAAAGAAATCCACCATTCACAGTTGGTAGTGAAGATTCATGGATTGTTGAAAAGAGATATTTATTTGATGGTGAAATAGTAGATACCGATAAGGGATATAAAAAAAATATATCGCAGCCAGTTACAACAGATTCAATTATCGAAAAACAGAGAACGGGATGGTATCTAACACCAAATCCTGTGCACGCTGCAATACGTAAATTCCTTAACTTTGCAGTTATTGTATTACTAATTGCTCTTGCATACCTATTTCTTGAACCTCTACTCGAAATTATTGGCCTTGGTGGTTTTGGAACTGGAAGAGTAAGATTTGGATTATTAGATTACCCGCTTTTGGCTGTTTTTGTGATGCCATTATTGTTTGCCCCTATTGCCCTAAGAGTAATAGCAAATTTCTCGGACCTAATTAATCAAAGAAGATTTTTAATGAATTCACCTACCAGTCCAAAAATTTCAATAAAATCCGACTCAAGTTCTAATGAAGAACTAAAGGTAAAAATTGAATTTGATACGATAGATGAATCATGGGGCGACATAAGTGTTCTTTGGCGTGTTGGGATTTTACCACCTAGTCGAGAATCCTTGATGACAAGTTTTGGTAAAACAACTAATCAACAACCACCACCAGGTTTAACGACAGAATTACCACACCACTGGGAAGTAAATTTAGACGATGGTACCGGGGGTGGTGAAGATTCACCAATGGAGTCTAATGATGTAAAAGGTGGACTTTTCATCAGACCAATGCGAATAATGAAGCAGTCACAGACTGTCAAATATGAAGATAAAGAATTAATTTTGGAACCTCCACTTGGTCAATGGCCAGGAACTATTTATTCCCCTTTAATCCGAGTTCACTGGGAATTGGTTATTGTTATTGAGAGAAAAATTGGTCGTTCACTTATGTGGGTTGAACCTTTGAATATTTTACATCAAAACAAGAGTAGCATAGTGATTGCAGATGTAAATTCAGGTAGAACAGAAACTAATCATCCATCAATATATTGATTTGTCTAATTGTCATGGATTCGCCATGGAGAGAACTAAATTTAGTGCAATCTTATTAATTCTCATAATGTTTCTAGCAGGTTGTACTTCACCTAGTTCGGATGAATCGGATGACGATAAAATATCTAAGCCGACACTTATTTTGAATGCTGAAATTATTGATTCGTCAGAATCAAGTATCGTTGAAGAGATTGTTGAATTATCAGTTTTAGTTAATTCTAATATCGAAGATTCTTGGATCGGATTACCACAAATAACTGACCCAAATGGAGAGATAGTAGTAGATTTTAGTTGGTCAAGATATATTGACACGGGGAAATTAACATTCAGCCCGATGATAATTGGTGAATATATCATTGAAATTCAATTTCAAGCAGGGGATATAGAACAAAACTATATTGTAGAGAGTGGAAATTTAACTCATACATTAACTGTAAATCCCCCTACCGAATATGCTCCGATTATAATAATCCCTTCTGGACTGATAGTGGAAAATCCTGAAATCATTATTTTTGAAGGTTCAATCGAACATACAAGTCTTGAAACTTGTATTATGAGCTTCTCTTATCTTAATTATCAGCAAAGTCCAATTTCTGTTAGTGCTGATGGTTCATGGAGTTTCGCAATAATTGAGGCAAATACAGAAGATTCAAATGTATTTTTATTCGCTAATTGTGGTATGTGGGAGTCTATTTCAACTTACAAGAATGTCACTCTTATTTTTATTACTACTGAAATTGATTCTGACGAAGACGGAATTATCGATGAATTAGATGATTGTAATGGAGGTGAAGAGACATCTTGGAACTCAAATGAGAACACGGACTATGACTCTGATGGATGCCGTGATATAACTGAAGATTTGGATGATGATAATGATGGTATTCCGGATTATCAAGATGGTTGCTTTTCTACATTGGGTTGGGAAAGTGATTTTCTTTCCGATTATGATTCTGATGGCTGTCATGACTTAGATGAAGACTTAGATGACGACGATGATACAGTACTAGATTCAATGGATTCTTGCCCGATGGGTGAACTTAACTGGATATCTTATGCCAATATCGACTGGGACGGCGATGGTTGTAATGATTTTAGTGAGGATGATAACGATGATGAAGATGACTATCTTGACTTAGATGATGACTGTGCCCGTGGAGTTAAGTATTGGACTTCAAACAACACTACAGACTTTGATAATGATGGATGTTACGATATATACGAGGATGATGATGATGATAATGATGGAGTCAATGATTTCAATCTAACAGGAGGTATTCTTGACTTATGCCCTCAAACAGAATATGGCTCATTGGATATAGACGAAGACGGTTGTGCAGCGATTCAAAGGGATTCCGATGGTGATGGAATCAATGATTTAGACGACCAATGTCAAGGAACACCTTCAGGACTAATTGTCAACTTAGCTGGGTGTGCAGATTTAGATGGTGATGGAATTTATGCCAATATTGACCAATGTCCCTCAACAACCGAAAGATGGACTGTTGATGAACTCGGTTGTACAGTGTTACAACTACCAGTACAATGGAAAGTTTCCACAACTCTTACAGGTCCAATGGAAGTTGTTCCAGACTTTACCGTACCAACTTTAGGTGCAACATTCTACTTTGATGAAATGTGGACAGGTCATGATGTTTATCTTTTCTTATTCAAATATACCAGTTCTTCTGGTTCTTCAAACGCAAATATATGGGGACAAAATCCAGGCACATTAATTAGAAACTTGCCTGAAAATACACACCTATTCTATGGTTCATTTGACAATAGTTACCACAGTGATGTAATCGATAGACGAACTGCTGTAGAAAATGCCCTAAATCCATCTGAAGAAGCATACTGGAATGATCGAATTCACTACATAGACCAACGGGCAAATAGCATTGGTGGTGGATTAGGTGACATGATTAGTTCGATAAATAATCCGCTCTATATGGGCATAGACAGATTTCAGATGGCCAGAGAAAGTGGTTCACTAGTTTCATATCCTTCAGGCACAACTGACCCCTTACATTTGGCTTTTGAACCTGAACAATGGAATGCCGAATTCCCTTCACAAATAAGACTTGAAGATGAAGGAATAGAAATAATCACAATGATGGATTTCGAGTATCATCAAGGAGGTTGGCAAGGAGGATTTTCTTCAAAGAGAAATGTCACATTCCCCGCTAATCTATCATCATATGACACTTTAGAAGTCTACCATGAACATGCCTGTGACGAAAGAAGTAATCGATACCAAATGTCAGATGGTAGTGAAGGTGGTTGTCATGAGTGGGATTATGAAGCAAATTTGTATATTTGTGATCCTGTTAATGTCAACAGTTGTGGTACAGAATTTGTAAGGTGGATTACGACATATGGTCGTGAAGGACGCTGGCTAACTGATGTCACGCCATACCTTTTCATGCTCGATGATAATGACTTCAGGCAATTTAGATATGGTGGGGCTAATAGAGGAAGTCTTACAATTTCTTTCCTTCTAAGTAACTGGGGTGAATCTGATATTGCAAGCGAGGGCGAATTTGCTTTTTCAGGTGGTCAATTTGATGGAACATATAATGATGAATCAAAATATGATCGCCAATATAATTTCACTGTCCCGAGTGGCACTACAAGAGTAGAGATTGTTGCTACAATTACTGGACATGGGTTTGGGCAAGATAATGAGAATTGTGCTGAATTCTGTAATCATGAACATCACTATTCAATGAATGGTTTTTCAGCTGCTGAATTACATCCAATAGCAGATCAAAATGATGGATGCAAGCAACTAGTTGGAGAGGGAGTAGTTGCAAATCAGTATGGGACTTGGCCTTATGGTAGAGCGGGTTGGTGCCCAGGACAAGATGTAAAACAGTGGAGATACGATATATCATCATGGTTAGATATGACCGGTTCTACAATCAATAATCTGCAATATCAAGGACTCTATAATGGACAGGAGTATGTTCCATCTGATGGAGTGGGTAATGGTAATAGAAATATTCATGCAGAAATATGGATTGTATTTTACCAATAATCAAGATTGAATTGGTATTGGAGCAGGTAAATCTCTAAGTAAATCCTCAGGGATTTCTGTTAATAATTTATTATAATCACTATCCCTTTTCTGTGGAGTGAAACCAGCTCTAATTATTGTATTTTGTAATTCTCTCTCACTAGCACTGATTTTAGAAGTCCCAGAAGCAGATACAACGTTTTCTTCCATCATAGTTGATCCAGCATCATCAGCTCCACAAAGCAGAGCCATTTGGGCAATTTCCACTCCCATAGTAGGCCATGAGGCTTGGATATGGTCGATTGAATCTAGGAACAGTCTTGATATTGCAACATGCCTAAGATACTCAGTTGGACCAGCCCCTAAAGTGTACTTATTAGTACCCCGATTTCTCTTACCGAAGGTATTAGATTCAAGTTGTACAGGCCATGCAATAAATGATGTGAAACCGTTGTCATATAATCTAATAGATTCGTCTTGTAAATCTCTTATTTTGGCTAAATGTTCAACACGATTTTCTAGACTCTCTCCAAACCCTATAACATTGGTCGCACTTGTGGTCAAACCCAAGGATTGTGCCTCTTTCATGATTCTAAGCCAATTCTCAGGTAATCCTTTCTTTGGAGAAATATCCTTTCTAACTGTATCGACAAGCATCTCAGCGCCACCACCAGGAAGACCATGCATTCCAGAATTAGAAAATCTTTTCAGGACTTCCAATGTAGAAAGATTACTTACTTCTGCAATTCCCTCAATTTCTATAGGACTAAAACAATCTAAATGTATATTTGGATGATTTTCCCGTAAGAATTTAAGTAAATCCAAATACCATTCAATTTCTAAATCAGGGTTTACTCCACCCTGCATAAGAATTCTAGAACCACCAATTTCCTCAAGTTCGCTTACACGTTGTGATATCTCTTGATATGATTGAGTATAATTTTCTTCATGCCCAGGAGGGCGGTAAAATGAGCAAAATTGGCAATTAATGGTGCAGACATTTGTGTAATTGATATTTCTATCAACAAGAAATGTAACTTGGTTAGAATCAACCATAGAAGTTCTACGTTTATTTGCTGAACTCATTAGTTCATGTAATGGAGCATTTCTGTATAATTCAACAGCCTCTTCTTGGGTTAAGCGGTAAGAAGAACTATTCTCCTTAGTCCAAGACTGTTGTCTATCGAGAATTTCTTGCCAGAACAATATGACACCTCAGTAAGATATTCCTACTATCGATTCTATTTCATCTATTGTTTTTGGACAAGCAGCAGTAAGAACCTCCGGTCCATTATTGGTAACTAAAACATCATCTTCAATTCTAATTCCTAAGTTCGAATATTTAGCCGGGCAATTTACATCAGGCCTCCATGAGCCAAAATACAACCCTGGTTCAATTGTTAGACACATTCCTTCTTGGAGTAACCTAGCCTCTCCATTCGGTTTGTAAACTCCTACATCATGGACATCCAAACCAATCCAATGACTAGTGTTATGCATATACCAGTTTTTTAATTCGCCAGACTCTAGGTCTAGTGCATCCTCTAAAGACTGATTTATTATCCCTAATTTGATTAATCCTTCTGCCAAAACTTTTCTTGCTGCATCATGTGGAGCATTGTAAGGATTCCCAACGATACACTCTGCTATTGCAGCTTCTTGTGAGTCAAGTACCAATTGATAGATTTCTTTTTGGGCGTCAGTAAATTTACCACTGATAGGCCATGATCGAGTAATATCTGAAGCATAACCACGGTATTCTGCTCCAGCATCAATAAGAATTACCTCACCATCATTACATGGAGAATTATTCTCTTTGTAATGAAGAATTGTAGCATTCTCACCACAGCCAACAATTGAAGGGTAGGCCCAACCAGAAGTACCGGAGAAAACAAAGAATCCTTCAATAATTGCTTGGATTTGATTTTCAGTTCTAACGGTACTACAACTACGCATTGCAGCTTCATGAGCGATACTAGAAACATCACTTGCATATTTCATTTGTTCGATCTCTGCTGGAGATTTAATCAATCTTAGTTCAGCAATTCTAGAACTTGGGTCTTCAATACCTACAGGACCACTACCTGCCATTTGACGAGCCCTGCCTCGATGTTGAATCGCATCAGTAACTATTGAATCAATATCACTTCTAATTCCAGTGCGATGATAAATTTTGGATGATTTAGCAATTAATTCATTGAGTTTTTCATCTAAATCTACTATAGAAAAAGCATAATCTACAGGCCAGTCTTTAATTGCACCTTCAATACCAGGACGTCTACCTTCCCATATTTCTTTCAAAGTATCCTTAGGTTGTACAAATAGTGTAACAGACCAATCTCCTTCATTATATTGGGCAACCATAACAGACTCTGGCTCATACCAGCCTGTCAAATAAATCATATCACTTTGTGAACGATATGGATGATGAACATCATTCGAATGAATAGTTTCAGGAGATGAACATAAAATTAACAAATCCTCTTTTTCAAATTGAGAAAATAACTTGTTCTGTCTAGAGCGAAATTCATCATTGGAAATTGGCTTTGGCTCAGGTCCAATTAAATTCAATGCCTCATCGAACATGCCCATACGAAAACACCATCACTATTCAATAATTCCTCAATAAACCGGATAAATTAGTTTTTTGATTTCCATTTTGGCAACTCGAAACTATTGGAATCTCTCCTTAAAAATAATTTAACAATAATGATTATTGAGATAAACGATACTGAAACTCCAGATAACAATATCACCACAACTGAAATAGAATCGTCTTCGGATTGTGATACAGATATTGTAAATGTAATATTATCCGACAGCTGATCATCATCGTAAACAATAAGTCTAATTTCGGTAGATGAATCAATGATAATATCCGAATTAGTAAGAATAGGAGAATTAGAATCTAATTTCACACCATCGATGAACCATTCGAATATCAAATTGTCAACATCATTCAAACTATCATAACTTCCCGAAGCATTAAGCATCCATGAAGAATCTGAAGTAACCATAAGTTCATCACCTTGTCCTACTGAAAGACCATCTAAGTCAAGGATTATACTAGGTTCGATATTTTCAACAAAAATGGTTATATTTTCTCGAACTAAATGATTAGCTGAATCTCTAACCAATAGATGAATATCCCATGTACCCGAATGATTTAATGTCAATTCAATAGTAGAATTATGATAAAATTCTTCACTAGACAAACCTCTAGAACTACCACTTGGATCGGTGATTGTCCATGTTAGCGAAATTGGAGAACCAACAAAGTAATCGTCTACTTCAGCATAAACTAAGAAAGATTCAGATTCTTGAATAGTACTTGCACTAGAAAGCATAACCTGCGGAGGTTTATCATCAATAATTAAAATATGAGATATTACATTTGAAGTTCGTAAAAAATTATCTTTTACATAAATTTCGAACATCCAATAGCCATCCTCAATATTTTGCTCATTCTGATTAATATTAATTGAGACAATATTATCTGTTAGAGAAAAATTTAGAACTATAGGTAACCAATTATCTACACAAACATTAGAACGTATTTGGCATATTTTTGATTCCAAAAATAAGATATCGTCATTGATCGCATCAATTGAAGTGAATTGATCATCTGGTAGAATAAACTCAAAGGAAATAGAGTAATTAAATACGTCATTTTTACCACCATTCAACGAATTATACAATATATATGGCCTGTGAGATTCTGAACCAAGATATAGAAAAAGTTCAGATGAATGAATAACTTCTTGGTCGATATTACTCGATGAAATTATAATGCTACAAGTACAATTAAACTGACTAATATTAACATTTAGAGACCACTCCCAAATATGTTCAGAAATAGGAGTTATTGAATCAAGATAATGGCCTGAAATTAATTCAATAGGAGCAAAATTTAGATCCAGATTGAATAAATCAACTATTTTCCATGAATAATTTCCTTGCTTATTTGTTATTGTGCCATTTAATTCCAAAGTATCGGCAAAACTATCACCATTGTTTTGATTAAAAGTGATTTGACTATCAAATAATTCACCACTGTGTTGAGTTTCCTGTATTTCTAATGAGCTATTATCTTGGTGATTATTGAAGTGGGTACTTGACAAGAAAAACAAGAGGACTATAACACAAGATGTCCACAAAT
>CEOF01037807.1_pt1 | contig 18769 bp, 18 predicted proteins | sample 361311 | NCBI WGS metagenome assembly CEOF01 (sample SAMEA2619667, study PRJEB7988) | marine metagenome | biome: marine biome (ENVO:00000447); feature: surface water layer (ENVO:00002042); material: "saline water (ENVO:00002010), including plankton (ENVO:xxxxxxxx)" | depth 5 m
GCAAGATGAAGTTAAGAAGGGTTAATACAACTTCAAACAGTATCTGATATGGATAAAGATCCTTTATCAAGAAAATAATTTTTATTACCTATTGAAGCAATTTCTTTATCATGCGTCGCGATAATAATAGATTGATCAAATTCTTTGTTTATTTTTTCAAACAATTTGATCAATTGTTTGGCATTGCCTATGTCAAGATTACCGCTTGGCTCATCAGCAAGCACTATTGCAGGTTTATTCACTAATGCTCTTGCAACTGCAACCCTTGATCTTTCACCGCCTGAAAGCTCTGAGGGATAATGATTCATTCTATTTGATAGCCCCATAAATTGCAATAATTCTTTAGCGTATGAGTTATTTAAATCATTTTTATATATTTGTTGAGGTAATAAGACATTTTCAAGTGAATTAAATTCTGGTATGAGGTGATGAAATTGGAAAACAAAGCCTAAATATTGATTTCTAATTTTAGATAAGGAATCGTTGTTTTGTTTTACGATTTCTTTGTCATTTATCTTCAAAGTTCCCTCATCAAAAGTTTCTAATGTGCCAAGAATATTTAAAAGAGTGGATTTGCCAGATCCACTTGGCCCCATTATTGTTATGAGATCCCTTTTTTTAATTGACAATGAAAGATCGCTGAAAACATCTAATTTTCCAGTATTATTATAAAAAGATTTTGATATATTTATTGCTTCTAAAATCATTTTTCAAGTGTTAGTGAATTTTTTAAAGTTGCCAAATTAGTTCGTTTTGCTGCAACCATTGATGAAAAAAGAACCATTGTAAAAGATATCAGTAGAATTAATAAAAAATCATAAAAATAAAATACCATCGGCAAGTAAGAAGTGAAATAAATATCACCGGGTAGCTTTATTAATCCAAAAATACTTTGTATAATTACAAAAACGAGTCCAAGGGTTATTCCAATAGAAATACCAATTGTGCCCGTAAATACACCTTGCTTAATAATAATATTTCTTATCATGTTTTTTGTTGCTCCAAGAGTGGATAGAATTCCATACTGTTTAATCTTTTGGATCGTAATCAACATTAATGTAGTAGAAAGGTTAAAACAGCCTACTAAAACTATAAGGCTCAATACGATTAGAGAACCTATTCGTTCAAGCTTCATAGCGCTAAAAAGATTGCTATGAAGATCTTTCCAGGTTTGTAGATCGCTATCAGGAAAAAGCGTGTAAATTTCACTTTTAATTTTGCTCAAACTAGATTCTTTTTTAATTCTAATATCTATTCCATCATACTCATTTTTTCTTAGAAAAAGTCTTTTACCAACGTCTTTTTCGATAAATGCAATTTTATCATTAAAATCTAAAACTTGGACATTAAATATACCCCCAACTATCACTCTAAACTGTCTCGGGAGCCCTAAAATTGTATTTTGATCAAGTGGGCTCATAATTTTTACTTCATCACCAACCCGCAGATTCATCCTTCTAGCAGTAGTTTTACCAATAATAATTTTTGGATGATCATGACTATTTATGACATCAATGTTGATATCATAAAAATTTTCTATCTTATTTAAATCTATCGATTTAAATGTAATCATTCGGGTTGATTTATCATTTGCGATCATTAACCCAACTCTATCAACATATGGTACAATCTGATCGACGCCGCTTATATTTGTAAGAGGTTCTAAGTTATCATCATACTTAAAGTTTCCTCTAAGCTTAATATCCCCTTCAAAACCAATTACCCTGTCAACTATCCTGCTTTCAAATCCATTTAATACAGAAACTGATAAAACCATAGCCATAGTGCCAACAGCAATTCCAAGTATTGCTATTAAACCTGTAATTCTAGTAGGTCCAGCTTCTTTTCTTGTGAACATAAAATTTTTAGCGATTTTAGATGTAAAATTCATTCGTACTTAAGTGCTTGTGAGGGTTTAATTTTCATAGATTGCATTGCTGGCCAATACGATATAAAACATGATACAACAAGCGTAATGATTGATATAATTAAAATTTGAGAATAGTTTATATCGATTGGAATGAAATTCATGAAATAAATATCTTCAGGAATCCCTATAATCTTAAAATTATTTTGCAAAGATGCTAAAAATACAGCAATAAGTGACCCAAAAACCGCGCCTAAAGATCCAATTATTAAACCCTTTACTAGGAATATATCTTTGATTTTTGATGAAGGCATCCCAATAGCTGATAATATACCAATTTGTTTAGTTTTATCTATTATAATCATTGATAATGATGAAAAAATATTGATTATACCAACAAGAGTGATAAGGCTAAAGATAAATAAAATTGGCCAACGTTGAACATTTAACCACTTGTAAAGAGCTCTATTTTTTTCTTTCCAAGTCAATGCCATGAGTGGATATGAAATTTTAGAATTTATTGATTTAAATATACTATTTAAATCATTTAAGTTTTTCAATCGTAAAACATAGCCTGAAATTTTTTCGTCTAGATTAAATAATTTTTTTGAATTACTAATATTCATAAAAACTGATGACTTATCATATTCTGTCATTCCGGAATGAAAAATGCCTTCAACTGTGAATTGCATAAATCTTTTACTATTAAGATGTAAAGATGATAAATCAAAAAGTGTGATTTTATCATTTAAACCAATGCTGTACATATCAGCTAGGCCCTTACCAATAATTACTCCTTTTACCGATAAATTAGACGAACCTTCAACAATCAGCTTAGTAGCGAATCTAAGATTATTGGGGTGCACCCCTTCAACAATCACGCCTTCAGCAATCTGACCTTTTCTAAGAAGTGCGGGGTTTTGAGTAAATGATCCTATTGAAATATTTTTCGAATCGATAGATAGCTTATCTTCAAGATCATAATCAAAAGGGCTAAAGGGTTCGCTTAAAAAATGCTTTATCCTTATATGCCCATCTACTTCTGTAATTTTTTCAGAAATAACCCTTTCAAAACCATTTAGAATGAACAGGGTAACTAAAAGGGCAGCGATTCCTATTGATAGGCCAAATACAGATAAAATACTTGCAGTTTTAACGAAACCGCTCTTATGATTCGATCTAATATGTTTTAAAGCTAAGAGAAAGCTAATTTTCAATTTTTTTAGATTTATTCATTTTTCATTGCTGGAAATAAAATTACATCTTTTATAGATCTATTTTCAGTTAAAAGCATTACTAATCTATCAATGCCTATCCCAACTCCTCCGGTTGGAGGCATACCGCACTCGATCGCTTGTAAAAAGTTTTCATCTACTGGATGAGCTTCATCATCACCTTCAATGGCAAGTTTTTGCTGCGATTCAAATCTTTCTCTCTGATCAAGTGGGTCGTTTAGTTCGGTAAAAGCATTGGCAAATTCTGCACCGCCTATAAATAATTCAAACCTTTCAACTATATTTGGATTTCCATTTCTATGTTTCTTTGCTAATGGTGAGATTACAGTGGGGTAATCAATAATAAAAGTTGGTTGGATCAGTTTTGGCTCAACATGTTCACTCATAAGGCGATCTAGTAGTTGACTATAAGTTTCTTCAGGTTCAACTTTAAAGCCATTTTTTATACACACTTTTTTCAATCCATCAAAATCTAAATTAGAAATATCTTCCCTAAGGCTTTCACTCAGTGCATCGAAAAACGAAATCCTATTAAACTTATTAGAAATATCTATATCTTCATTGTTCCATTTCAACGACTTAACTCCAAGAGTTTTTGCGGTAGTTTGAATCATTTTTTCAACCAAATTCATATTGTCTTCGTAATCAGCATATGCCCAATAAAATTCAAGCATAGTGAACTCTGGATTATGATTTCGATCCATACCTTCATTTCTAAAGTCTTTTGCAATTTCATAAACTCTATCAATTCCACCAATTATTAGTCTTTTTAGGTATAACTCATCAGCAATTCTAAGATAAAATTTTTGATCTAAAGCATTATGATGAGTGGTGAATGGCTTTGCATTTGCACCTCCATATATTGGCTGAAGGACAGGAGTTTCAACCTCTAAAAAACCCATGTCATCTAAAAATGATCGAATACTTTTAATTATTTGAGATCTTTTGATAAAGGTTTCTTTTACATCACTATTAACAATTAAATCTAGGTGCCTATTTCTATATCTTAATTCTTTTCCGCTAAATGCATCAAAAACCTCATCTTCTTTTTCTTTAACAATAGGAAGAGGTCTGATAGCTTTACAAAGAACTGATAACTTCACTGTTTTGACAGAAACTTCTCCAACTTTAGTTTTAAAAACAATACCTTCAATTCCTACTATATCGCCAATATCCATTAATTGAAAAATCTCATATTCAGAATCACCAACTTCATCTTTTTTTATGAAAATCTGAATTTTACCCGAACTATCTTGAATATTGAAAAATGAAGCCTTTCCCATCTTGCGAATAGAAATAATTCTACCTGCTAGCTTTACAGAACAATTCTCAAGAGAATCAAAGGTTGAAATTATATCACTGCTTTTGTGGGTTGGTTTAAATAATGCTGGGTAAGGATTTACTCCTTTTGCAATTAACTTTTCAAGCTTCTCTTTGCGAAAATCAACAATTTGCTTAAAACTTTTTTGTTCTTCAGTCATTTAACAATTCTCTTAAATTAAATATTAATTTACTTCAATATTATGAATTAAAAATGATCGTATGAAATCATCAATTTTACCATTCATAACGCCATCTACATTTCCAGTTTCTTTATTTGTTCTATGATCTTTAACCATATTGTATGGATGAAAAACATAAGATCTAATTTGACTTCCCCATGCAATATCCATTTTTTTATTTTCCAAATCTTTTACGGCTTCTTTTTCTTTATCAATTTCTAACTGGTAAAGTCTTGCTCTAAGAACTTTTAAAGCGGAGGCTTTGTTTTTGTGCTGACTTCTTTGATTTTGACATTGGACTACAACGCCAGATGGAATATGCGTAATTCGAATCGCGGAATCAGTTTTATTTACATGTTGCCCACCGGCCCCGCTAGCTCGATAGGTGTCTATTCTTAAATCGTTATTATCAATTTCAATTTTAATTTCATCATCTGATGATGGATATACAAACACTGAAGCAAAAGAAGTGTGCCTTCTGCTATTAGAATCAAATGGCGATATCCTTACTAATCTATGAACACCTACTTCAGCCTTTAATAATCCGTAGGCATATTCTCCTTCAACTTCTATGGTGATATCTTTAATTCCCGCTTCATCGCCTGGCTGAAAATCTATTACGTTTTTTTTAAAACCCTTACTCTCATACCAACGAGAATACATCCTGTAGAGCATTTCAGCCCAATCTTGGCTTTCTGTGCCACCCGCACCTGGATGAATAGTCATAATAGCATTTTGAGAGTCTTGAGGCTCACCTAAAATAGTTTTAAGTTCTAAATCATCAACTAAATCAATAAATTTAGTTAATTCATTGCTAACCTCTTCAATTTCAATATCTCCAGAGTGATAAAACTCAACTAAAATATTAAAATCATTTACTATTGTATCTATTCCACTCCACAAGTTTATTTCTTTTTCTAAAAGAGATATTTTTTTTAGTTGTACTGATGCAGTTTTATTATCATTCCAAAAGTTCTCATCAGTTGTTAATTGACGCATCTTAATTAGTTCTTCATTCTTTGACTGAAGGTCAAAGATGCCTCCGAAGTTCAGAATATTTTTTTTTAGTCTTAGAAAAGAGCTCTTTTGTCTCACCTATATCCATAGTTATATATTTATTTATTAGTCCTCTGTTGAGATAAACATTTTATCATTTAGATATTTTTCTAGAGTTGATTCTTTTACATTCCGCTTTACAAATTTGCCGTTCTCAGCAACAGAAACCTTGGATCTCTCTTCCGAGATTACAATAACTATAGCATCGGTCTCTTCCGATATACCTATTGCTGCTCTGTGTCGCGTTCCCATTTCTGAATCAATCATCTTATTTTCAGTTAGAGGCAATATACAAGCAGCTGAATCAATTAAGTCATTTTGAATAATAACTGCACCATCATGAAGTGGAGATGATGGGCTAAAAATTGATAGTAGGAGTGAGGATGTTACTTCTCCCCTAATTCGCATTCCCTGATCTTTATATGATCTGAGACCTGTTTCGCGCTGAATAACAATCAATGCTCCCCATCCTTTTTCTTTTAATTGAGATGTGGCCTCGATAATAGAGGTTATTGTTTTTGGGGTTCCGGCTCTAAATATTTGCTGAAAGAAACGAGTCTGACCTATAAAAATAAGTAACCTTCTTAATTCAGGTTGAAAGAGAATAACAAAGGCAACAACAAGAACTGTTTGAAATTGGTTTACTAGCCACGATGAGGCGCTAAAACCAAATGCATTAAAAATAAATGAGCCAATCATTAGGGTTATTAGCCCAATAAGCATTTGCCCTGCACGAGTCCCCCTAAAGTAAGTATAAACTTTATAAAAAAGCCAACTTACCAATGCAAGATCTACAAGATCAATTAATGTTATCTTAATAAAACCTATTTCAAATAAAACCATCTATGAATTCTCAATAATTTTCTCAACGATCAATAAACTTTTTTTGGTCTCTTCAACATCATGAACTCTTAAAATTTTTGCACCATTCTTGTAGCATAATGCTGCTGAAACAATGCTGCCTTCAAGCCTTCTATCAATTGGCTCATCAAGAGTTTCTCCGATAAATGACTTTCTCGATGGTCCAACCAATACAGGAAATCCCAGTTTAGATATCTGTTTTAATTTAGCAATGATTTTGTAATTATCATTCAATGTCTTTCCAAAACCAATGCCAGGGTCAATGATTATTTTCTCATTAGATACGCCAGCATTTATTGCGATATTAGCCTGCTTAGCTAAAAAGTCACATATCTCATTGATAATGTTATCATAGGTTGGGTTTTGTTGCATAGTCTTAGGTGTGCCTTTCATATGCATAATCACTATTGGTGCCTTATGCATTGATACAATATTTACCATTTTTTTATCATGAGTCATTCCAGAAATATCATTAATCAAATGAGCTCCATTATCTAAAGCATAGTTTGCTGTAGAAGACTTATAAGTATCAATGGATATCGTTGTGTCAGTATTTTTTCCCAATTCAATGAGTAAGGGCGATATTCTTTTTATTTCTTCCTCTGATGATATAGGTTCTGCGCCAGGACGAGAGGATTCTCCTCCAATATCAATTATATTCGCACCTTTATCCAATAAATCATAAGCAAAATCAATTGCTTTATTCGCTGAAATATATTTTCCACCATCACTAAATGAATCTGGAGTAGTATTAACTATTCCCATAATCAAACAATTTGAAGGTTTTTTTAGCCAGTTTTTAAATTTCGATTCATTCATTGCATATACAAAAAACGCCTTTTACAAGGCGTCTTTGTTAGTTTATCTATATTTATTTTAAATTATTTTTTTTTCTTAGTATTGGGAGCTGCTTTTTTCTTTGTTGCTCCATTTTTTGAAGGTGCCAGTTTTTTACCATTAACAATTGCGAGTACGTCATCTCCATCTATAGTCTCTTTATCTAGTAAGGCATCAGCAATACTATGCAATTTTGAGATATTCTTTTTAAGTATTCGTTCAGCAGTTACTTGAGCTTTTCGAACTATTTTAACCACTTCTTCATCAATAATCTTAGCCATATCCTCAGAATAATCTCTTTGGCTTTGTATTTCTCTTCCAAGAAAAACTTCTTCATTCTTTTTTCCAAAAGTCATAGGTCCAATGACATCACTCATTCCCCATTCACACACCATTTTTCTCGCAATTCCAGTAGCTTGTTCAATATCATTTCCAGCGCCCGTTGTCATTTCATTGAAAATTAGCTCTTCTGCTGCTCTACCACCCATCAAAATGGCTAGTCTACCATTAATATATTCTCGTGAATAGCCATGTTTTTCATCTATAGGCAACTGCATCGTTACTCCTAGAGCACGACCTCTTGGGATTATTGTTACTTTATGAACAGGGTCTGCGCCTTTTGTCTTAGCTGCAACAAGAGTATGTCCTCCTTCATGATAAGCTGTAATTTTCTTTTCCTCTTCAGATAAAACAACGCTGGTTCGCTGAACTCCCATCATTACTTTATCTTTAGCTTCCTCAAAATCTGACATATCAACTGATTTTTTCTTTTTTCTTGCAGCCAATAGAGCGGCTTCATTTACAATATTTTCTAAATCTGCTCCAACCATACCAGGTGTACCCTGTGCAATAGCTTTAAGATCAACCTTATTCTTATTCATTACAATTTTTTTTGTATGAACGTTTAATATGCCTAATCTGCCATTTAAATCAGGGACGTCTACAATAATTTGCCTGTCAAACCTGCCTGGTCTAAGCAATGCAGTGTCTAAAACATCAGGGCGATTAGTTGCTGCCATTAAAATTATATCTTCACTTTGCTCAAAACCATCCATCTCTACTAAAAGAGCATTTAAAGTTTGCTCTCTCTCATCATGACCACCTCCAAGTCCAGCTCCGCGCTGTCTTCCAACAGCATCTAATTCATCAATAAAAATAATACAAGGTTGATTTTGCTTCCCTTGTTCAAAGAGGTCTCTTACGCGTGAAGCCCCGACACCTACAAACATCTCAACAAAATCTGCTCCACTTAAACTGAAGAAAGCAACATTTGCTTCTCCAGCAACTGCACGAGCTAGCAATGTCTTACCTGTTCCAGGAGGGCCAACAAGTAAAACTCCTCTTGGAATTTTAGCTCCAAGCTTTTGATAGCTTTTTGGTTTTTTTAAAAATTCAACGACCTCATTCAATTCTTCTTTAGCTTCGACACAACCAGCAACATCATCAAACGTAACTTTAGGCATATCTGATGTCCAGATTTTTGCTTTACTCTTGCCAAAATTAAAAATGGATTTCATTCCGCCGCCGCCGCCTTGCATTCTTCGCATTAAAAAAATCCAGAATCCAAGAATTAATACCCAGGGCAATAGGTTTAGGAAATAACCCGTCCAGTCAACTGTTTGCTGCTTAAAACTATAGTCAACACCATTTTTATCCCATTCATTCATAACGTCCCGATCAATAAAAGGGAGTTTCAATCGAAATCTTTTTACATCAATTGAGGAGCCACGCTTGTTAATTATATTTTGTTCTTGGGCTAGCTCACCATGAAAAACTTCATCAACTATCTGGGCCTTTGAAATTAGGCCTTTATTCAAAAATGATCGATATTGAGAGTACTGAACTTCAATTTCTTCGCCATTATGATTTGTAAAGAGATTTGATAAGAAAACCGCTGAAACCAAAATCATTATCCATATAAAACTGGTTTTACTAGCTTTTCCAATTTGAAAACTGTCAGAGTTTTTATCATTATTTGATTTAGACATATTGTTCTTCGAATTGAGTTTTTCTTTATCTGTTTTTTTTGAATTAGAGTTCATTTTTTAAATAGCTTCCCCTAGCTTAAATATAGCGTTTAAGTTCCTGAATTCTTGATTATAATCCAAACCATATCCAACAACAAATTCAGATGATATTTCAAATCCTATCCAATCAATTTTCGATGATAATTCTGAAGAGTCAGGCTTCATTAAAAGTGAAGCAATTCTTATTGATTTTGGATTTTTTCTTTTCAAGTGTTTTTTTAGGTATTTAATTGTATTTCCAGTATCTATTATATCTTCAACTATAATAATATTCTTTCCTGATACATCCAATGTTATATCTTTTTCAAATCTAATATTTCCCTCAGATTTAGTGCCTTTATAACTAGATACCTTAACAAAATCTAATTTACATTCAATATTTACAGTTCTAATTAGGTCAGCAGCAAATATGATTGCTCCATTTAAAATAACAACAAAAACAACAGAATCATCTTTATAAAAAGAGGAGATTTCTAAACCCATCTTTTTAACTCTTGCTGAAATATCAGACTTAGATATTAACTCAATTAAATTATGCGAATCACTCATTTTATCTATTTATATATGGAAAGTTCCATCAAATTAATAGTTTCATTTGTAACTCTAACCTTATCGCTCAATCTTTGTCCGCATAGCCAAATTATCTCATCATCAGCTGTAACTACTAATTGCTTTTCTTTATTAAAACAATCAACTTTAGTGTCAATTAAATAGTCAGATACTTTTTTGCTACCCCTCATTCCAAGTGGTTGGAATTTATCACCTTTCATCCAATTTCTAATTTGAATACTTTTATTCTTTATTTTATCAAAATCTATTAACTCTATATTTAAATCACTTTGAAAGTTTTGCTTATCAGTTTTTTTAAACGAAATAATGTTATCGTTAATATGATGATACCCAAATCTATCAATATCAATTTTTGATTTTTTAGCTCTATTGTAACTTAAAATCCATTTTGACCTATCTCTTAGAATTATCCAACTCTTATTGATTTCTAATTTAGATCCTGTTTTTGATTTGACAATAAAATGCTTAATTAAATTGTATTTGTGGCGTCTCCATGGTATATCAGACTCTCCAATGATTTCTTTAATTAATCTAATTTTGAAGTAAATGTTGAGTTCCGAGACATCGCTATCATTAAGATTAAAATTATAATTTTTACTTTTCGTTATTTTCATTGCTAAAAATCGCATTAAAACTTTTTCTTTCAATATAGCATTTTGTGATTTCTGAGAAATATTAGAAAATTTATTTACAATCAAACTATCTTTTTCAATAAGTTTTGGGACAATACATTTTCTTACATAGTTACGCTTTATTGATATATCATCATTAGATATATCATGAATAAAATCAATGTTATTTTTTTTAGCATAGGAATTTATATCAGACTTTTTATAATTAAGCATCGGTCTAATAATCTGCCTATTTTTTGGAACAATACCCCTTAAACCCTTAATGGAGCATCCTTGCTGAATATTCATTAAAATCGTTTCAATATTATCGTCAGCATGGTGAGCTGTTATTGCATAGTCAAATTTTAAATCATATAATGTTTTAAAATAATTTTCATAACGAATTCTTCGTCCCCACATCTCCATACTTTCGCCTTTGACGCTGTTTCTTATTTCAGATTTAATAGTTAAGGGTATGTTTTTTTCAATAAACTTATTCTTTACAAAAATTTCATAATCATGTGCCTGATGAGTAAGGTTGTGATTGACATGTATTCCATGTAATTGATTTTTTGGTATATTTTTTGAACAAAGATCAAATAAAACCATAGAATCAATGCCGCCAGATATACCAATTAACAGCTTATTATTTTCATAAATAATTGAATTTAGGAACCTTGTAAAACTTTTGTTAGAAATCGTCACTTTGCTAATTAAATGAAGCTAGAAACAACTTTAGCAGCTGATTTAGCTGATGACATAATGTAAAGATGAATACACGGAACGCCATGTTCAATTAATTCTTGAATCTGGCTCATTGCCCAATCAATCCCAGAAACCCTAATTTCACTTTTAGATTTTCCTTCAACAGATTTAATTAATTCTTTTGGCAAATTAAGGTAAAAATGTTTTGGCAACGCCTCCAGGTGCCGCTCTAATGACAAAATTTTAATTCCAGGTATAATTGGGATTTTGATTCCAATTTTATTGCACTGATCAACAAAATTAAAATAGTGTTTATTGTCAAAAAACATTTGGGTAACAATATAATCAGCACCACAATCTACTTTGTATTTTAATTTTTCTATATCACTCTTCATGCTCTGAGCTTCAAAGTGTTTTTCTGGATAACCTCCGACACCAACACAAAAATTTGTTTTGTTAGGATCAACTAAATTTTCTAAGTATTTGCCATTATTCATTTTTTGGATTTGCTCAACTAAGTCACTAGCATATTTATTGTAAATATTATTTTTTTCTAATTTTTTATTCTGTCTAAGCTCATCACCTCTTACGGCAAGAATATTGTCAATTCCCAAATAATTAAGTTCAATAAGCGCATCCTCGGTTTCTTCTTTTGTAAATCCATTGCATAGAATATGAGGCACGGTCTCAACATTGAATTTATTTTTTATTGCCGCGCTTATTCCAATAGTCCCGGGTCTTTTTCTTCTTATATGCTCAACTAAATTACCACGACCATCATCCTGATAATATGACTCGGCAGAGCGACTAGTGAGATCAATAAAAGGTGGATCGTACGGCATCAGTTCTTCAACCAATTTAAAAACCTTATCAATTGAACCACCTCTAAAAGGAGGGATTATCTCATAACTAAAAAGAGTTTTATTAGATTGTTTAATGTAATCTGTTATTTTCATAGAAATGAATTTACATAAAAGTTAAAAATGGATTCGAAATTAATTCATATTTTAATTTTGTATCATCTCCATGACCTGGGTGAATTATTTTGTCATGATTAACTGTTTTAATTAAAAATAATAAAGAATTTTTAAGCTGACTTGGGCTGCCACCAGGAAGGTCAGTCCTGCCAACGCTTCCATAAAAAAGAGTGTCGCCTACAAAAACGTGTTCTTCAATTTCGTAACAAACACCTCCTGGGGTATGACCAGGAGTCTTAATAATATTGATCTTAAATTGATCGAAAGTGAGACTTTTATGATCAGAAATCCAAAAATCAACAATAGGTTTTTGTTTTACTTCAACTCCAAACATCTCGCAGCTTTGTTCATACATATCTAAAATCATTTTTTCATTTTTATGCAAATAAAATGGTAAATCAAATAAGCTCTGAAGCTTTGAAACTGCTCCAATATGATCTAAATGAGCATGTGTATTTAAAATTGCAAGGGGCTTGAGTTTTTCATTATTTATAAAATCAATAATAACATTATCGTCATCCCCAGGATCAATAATGAGTGCTTTTTGAGAAGATACATCTCTAATTAAAAATGTGTTTTCTTGAAAAGGGCCAGTTACTATTCTATCAATAGCTAGGTCAAATTTCATCAAAAAATAGCTCACCTAGACATTGTACTTTATCTTCAAAAGAATGTGGGTACAAAAAGTGCTCAGTAGCAGATATACTACTTAAGATCGAATTACCATCTTGAGGAGTAAAACAATAGCCGTAAACTTCGTGATTATTTTTAACATGCAATGATTGTTCTACAACAACGGTTTGATTTAAAATTCTGCCAAAATGGCCATGATCTCTTCCAAATGAAAAAACTGTGGAAGTCATATTTTTTGATGTCATCGCAACAAGGTCATTTTTTTGCAATCTGTCTTTTACGTTATTCAACGTTATAGGTTCTTTCGTTTTGAGATAAAACCAAAGAACATGCATATATTGACTGTTTATTTTCATAGCAGATGAGAACATATTCAAATCATATCCAAGCGTTGAGAAAAGGTCGTGTGAATCCTTTGCGTGATGGGATCCAAACGTTTCATAGTCATGTGGGCCGACTGATGGTGCAGCAATAAAACTTCCAACCTGACTAGTGTCATTTGCTCTTCTTATGCACATAAATCTACCCTCTTTAAGGTTGTCTGGGCCATCATCATTGATTGCTATTGTGTTTGTAATACAGGAAATATTATGGGTATTGCAAGATACGACCTGTATGAACTGATTATCAGTATTCTCTTTCATGATTTTATCATTAATTCCTCTAGCGTATTTCATCCCAAATCCATCTTCACTTCCTTGAGCAATAAAGCCTTTTACATCCTTTAAAAAATTTTTGTAAAAAGACTCTTTATTATTACTCCCAACGCCTGAAGGAGTACAATCGATAACTACAGAGGCTCTTGAAATTGCTTCTTCAGCAATTAAATCAGATTCAATACCTAATTCTTTAAATCCTGTTATTTTATCTTCATTAACAGAAATACGAGCTCCCCGCTTCAAAAGACTGAGAACTTTTGAGCGATCATCTTTTAGTGGGGTATTTTTATGAAAAGTTATCTGGTCAATTCCAAGCTGCTCTTTATAATCACACAACAAGCCGATAAGTGGTTCACCAATTGTACCAGTTCCAACGATATGAACAATTTTTTTTGACATAATAGAAAACCTCTAGTTAAAGCTATTCCTTATTTGATTTTTTTTCATTCTTAAGATGGTATAGAAACCAGAAAATAATAGAACCAAACACAGCAACATACACAAATAAAAAATAATTAAAAAAATTATACATCGTAATTATTGTGAATTTTTATATCGTAAAATATGCGATCTGTATCTAAGCATTAAAACATATAAGAGCGTGAAGGAAATAAGTGAAAAAATAAAAGGGTATAATATTCCTTCAGGCTGGCTTGCCATCTCTACTTGAGGGTGAGATTGAATCTCAGGCTCCCAGAATTGTACAGATACGAAAATTATAGGAACATTTATGAATGCTAGAATTCCTAACGCAGCAGCTTGGCGTCTGATGCGCTCGATATTTCCTCCAAAAGATCGAAACATGAAATAACCTAAATAAAATAAGAATAAAATAAGCGTGGTAGTTAATCGAGGCTCCCATATCCAAAATGTTCCCCAGATTGGCTTAGCCCATATTGGGCCAGTTATCAGAACGAGCCCCATAAAGAAAGTACCAATTTCAGCTGCAGCTAGACCAATATCATCCCAAGTATCATCATTCTTTATAAATAGCATAAATCCAGCAATCATTACGATGAAATACGACAAAAAACCTACCCAGGCTGATGGTACATGAACATAAAAAATTTTTTGGGCCCAATGCTGATCTAAAATCATGGGAGTATTAAATATTATATTTAAAAGATTTATAAGAAACAGAGCAGCAATAAAGCCAACAAAAATTCTATTATTTCTAATACTAAAAAATAATTTCATTATTCTTCCACTATAAAATCAAATAAAGCATATCCAGCAAGTCCAAATAATACAACAATTGAAACTATAATTAGAACCCAAACATTCCATAATTCATAGGATTGTGAATTAATTATATTATTGGAAATTTTAGTTGCAGCAATCATTAAAGGTGATAGCAAAGGGAACATTAAAAGTGGTAAAAGTATTTCACTGAAGTTTGATCTAATCACAATACCTGAAACAATACTAGCAATGGACATCATAGCTAGATTAACTAATAGTGAAGTTAGAATAAAAAAAGAAAGGTTTTCGGGAACGTCTAAAAGAAGTAATTTGAAAAAAGGAGTAATGATAATTAGTTGCGTAGTAGTTATAAAAATAAATCCGCTAACCCATTTGGAAAGAAATATCAGGCCACGATCAACTGGAGCTGATACCATCAATGAAAAAGCATCAAACTCTTTTTCATATGCGAATGAACGATGTACGCCAATAACAACAATGAACAAATTCATCAACCAAAACATTCCTGCTGAATAATTAGATAAAATCTCAGATGATATATTTGAAGAAAGTGCAAAAATAAGAATGATAGCCAAACCAAATATTAACATTGATAAAATAATTTGCTTTGACCTGAACTCTATTAAAAGTTCTTTTTTAATTAAATTAAGAAGCATTTTTTAAAAAATACTACCTGACTCTAATCTTAGGATGCGATCTCCATGAATTTTAGCTTTTTGATTATCATGAAGAACTAGAATTGCAGATTTATTTTGTATTTTAATTTCTGCAATTAATTGATCTACTAGTAAGATTCCATCTTCATCTAGACTTGAATAGGGCTCATCAAATAACAGTAAATCAGGATTAATTAAATCAATTTGAACAAGCTTCAACTTTTGCAACATTCCTCTTGAAAAAACATTGATTGGATTGTCAATAAAATCAATTAACCCATAACGATCTAATTTTTCTTCAATATATTTTTCTTTCGATGTCAAGCTTCTGAGACTTAAAAGAAATCTTAAATTTTCTCTTGGTGAAAAAAATGAATACAAACCAGGATCGTGTCCGATGTAAAGGATATTCTGTCGATGTATGCTATCGGCTGCAATCAAATTCTTTTCTTTAAATGCTACTGTTCCTGAATCTGCTTTCATAATTCTGGCAATTATCCTCAGAAGAGTACTTTTTCCTGAGCCATTTTTACCCATCAAGGCAATGATTTCACCTTTGTTTTGTGTGAAACTTATACCATCAAGAACGCTCAATCTGTTAAAAGACTTGCAAATGTTCTTAACATAAAGCATTCATTTTTTCTTTATACTGGCTATAATTTCAGACACTTCGGCTTTTATTTCAGATCTACGCAACAAAAAATCATCTTTATTTAAATTTCCAATATCAAATTCCATTTCAAGTTCTTTTATTTGACGATATAAAATGATTTTTTTTCTTTTTAATAAATCTTTATCGTAGGCGTTATTAATTACATTGATTTTAGATAGTAATAATGGCTGAATAGAATATATGAGTGGTGCTACAAATATAATGATAGTAAAAATATGGTTAGCAAGAAAATCCAAAGCTTAATCCTTTCTAGGCCACAACGCAATTAACGTGCCAAAGGCCAATATGTATCCTCCGATCCATACCCATTTTACTAAAGGGTTAATCATAATTTTAATGAATGCGATACTATTATCACTGCTTACAGAAGAGAATATCGAGTAGATGTCTTTATTCATTGTTGAATATATATCTAATTCACTATGAGGCTGTCGCTTATTTATATCGGGATTTTTGTGAAAATAAACTCTTTTTTCTGGTCGAAGGCTTGTAATGAAATTTCCAGCAGCATCTGACACGCGCAAATCAGTTATCCATGCATAATGATTGGGTCGTTCTTCTTCATACATTCTTGTTAATTGGAAATTATAACTAGACACGCTCTCGATTTGTCCAACCTGAATACCAAATTCTTTTTCTTTGTCAAATGCATGACCTGTAAAACCAACAAACATTAAAACAATTCCAAGATGGACAATATAACCACCATATCGTGAGCGATTCTTTTCAATCATTTTATATAAAGATAAGAATATCGTTTCATTAAACTTGCTTTTTCGAACTTTAACACCCTTGATAAACTCACTTGAAATAGCTATAACAACAAAAATGCACAGACTAAAAGATATAATTGTATAAGTAGTGAACCCTAAAAAAACAAATATGATTGCTCCTAAAAGTCCAAATGCAATAGGAAGTGCAAAGTTCTGTATTAGTTTATTATTGGAAGTACCTTTCCATGCAAGCATAGGGCCAATTCCTGTCAGGGCTAGTAGAGCTAAACCAATAGGTGTATTAATCTGATTAAAAAAAGGAGGTCCTACAGAAATTTTATCTCCATTGAACCATTCGGTTATAACTGGAAATAATGTGCCCCAAAACACTCCAAAACACATAACTACAAAAATTAAGTTATTAAATAAAAACCCGCTTTCTCTTGATGAAACAGATTCAATTTTCCTTGGGGATTTTAAAACTGTCATTCGTGAAAACATCAATCCAAAGGAACTTGCAAGAATTATAAAAACAAACGATAAAAATACAGGGCCAAGAGAAGACTCGGTAAAGGAGTGAACAGAGCTCATTACACCAGAACGAGTTAAGAAAGTTCCAAAAATACACAGGCTGAATGTTAAAATGATAAGAACCATATTCCAAACTCGAAGCATATCTTTTTTTTCTTGAACAATTATTGAGTGTAGAAAAGCGGTTGCAGTAAGCCATGGCATAAAGCTTGCATTTTCAACGGGATCCCAGGCCCAATAACCACCCCAACCTAACTCTTGATATGCCCACCAGCCACCTAAAATAATACCAATGCTTAAAAATAACCATGAAACAAGAGTCCATCTTCTTATGCTTCGAATCCATAAAGCTCCAATGTCTTTATTAACAAGAGCAGAAAAAGCAAATGCAAATGGAACAGAAAAACCAACATAACCAAGGTATAATGTTGGAGGGTGAATAGCCATAGTGATATTTTGAAGTAATGGATTTAATCCATTGCCATTTTGAACGACAAAGTCCGCTTGGGTTGGTTCAAATGGGTTTGTAATAAAATTGGTTAGTATGAGAAAAAAAAGCTGTATAACAGACATCGTTATTATGACCCATGGCATTAAGTTTAAATGCCTGTCTTGATTTTGAATAATGGTTACAGTATTGAAAATAGATAGAATAAAAAGCCAAAATAATAATGAGCCTGATTGACCAGCCCATAATGCAGAAATTTTAAAAATATTAGGTGTTTCATAGCTTGTATATCGAGCAACATAATCAATATCAAAATTGCTTACAAAAAGCTGGTAACCCAGAATGAAGGTGGAAATAAAAACAAAAAAAGATATTGCTAAACCTAGCCTTTGACCAGCAAGAAACAACCGATGATCTAGAGTGCGGTTGTATGCAATTAGCGTTATAATTGAAAGTACACTACAACCCAGCGCTAGGTTTAATGCTACTCCCCCAGCAACAGGAGTCATGTTTCTAATTCTTCAAGTTTATAATTAGACTCTTCACGTAAATCACCCTCGTAGCGAGATGCGCATTTTGTTTGAAGTTCATCAGCAACAAAGACACCATCACGGTATTCACCCGTAACTATAACCTCAGCACCATCTTTAAATAAGTCAGGTCGAGTCTTAGAGTAATTAACTGCAAGCTCAGCAGAACCTTCTTTTAAAACAAAGAAGCATTCAAGCTGGTTTGACTTAGATATCTCGATTGAACCATTTTTAACAATTCCACCTAATTTTATTCTAGACGAAATTTTGTTATTAACGAGGTTCTCAACAGAAACAAATCTAGCCATTGCTTTTTCATCGCTAGGATTAAAGGAAACCCATCCTATCCAAAATAGGATTACAGATAAAACCCCTAAAATCAAACTAAATATTTTACTATTCATGACTCAAACAAATCCCCTAATCTTTAACTACGAATTTAAAACACAGAAGTTTCATTCCATTCACCAAATTC
>CEOF01080732.1_pt1 | contig 18745 bp, 15 predicted proteins | sample 361311 | NCBI WGS metagenome assembly CEOF01 (sample SAMEA2619667, study PRJEB7988) | marine metagenome | biome: marine biome (ENVO:00000447); feature: surface water layer (ENVO:00002042); material: "saline water (ENVO:00002010), including plankton (ENVO:xxxxxxxx)" | depth 5 m
GGTCAAGATTCATTCACTAACGGTCAAATTGATAATTCTAATAAAAACAAATTAGTTAAAACAATTAAATCTTTTAAATATTTAATGGAAGCAAATGATATAATTGAATATTTAGCATACGCAACATCGGCTATGAGAAATGCTTCTAACGGTAAGGATATATTAAAATTTATATTAAAAGAAACAAACATTAAAATCGATATTATTTCCGGGAAAAAAGAATCGGAAATAGTAGCCAGTAATGATATTACAGAATATATTGGAGATTCCCCAAATTTCTGTTTTATTGATGTAGGAGGAGGTAGTACTGAAGTAATTATTTATAAAAATAATAAACTTTTTAAATCAAAATCCTTTAAAATTGGTGGAGTCAGATTATTGAATAATTTGGTTATTGAAAGTTCTTGGTTTGAATTTAAATCATGGTTATTGGAAAATGCATCAGAAATAAAAAAAATTAAATTGATTGGAGTTGGTGGTAATATTAATAAAATATTTAAGCTTTCTGGAGTTAAGTTGGGCAAGGCAATGTCTAAGTCTAAATTTAAATCAACTTTAAAAAAATTAAAAAAAATGTCTACAAAACAAATGCTTGTGGACATGAAGTTGAATCCTGACAGGGTTGACATAATAGTTCCAGCAGGAAATATCTATTATTTTTTAATGAAAACTTTAGGAATTCAAAAGATTTTTGTACCAAAAATTGGGTTAGCAGATGGAATGGTAAAGCACTTGATTAGATCAAAAATCAAGTTTTAAATCATTTTTTAAATTTTCAATTACTGGATTAATTTCTCTTAACTTTTCATATTTTTCTTTTGGAGTTAAGAAATATTCTTTATTAACTTCATTATTAACCTCAAATTTTAATTCAAGAAAATCATTTTTTAGGTTAAGTTTTAAAAAACTAGTTAAATCATCTTTAATTTCAAATAATTCTTTTTTACTAGATTTTGTTGGAACATTATATATGATTTTAGATTTTTCATTAACCATGGGTTTATTAAGAGTCAGTAAACTTGAGAAATTATCCTTTCCTTTTATTTCTAAATCATTTGCGTAAAGATTCCATTTTTTTATTAAATTTTCAATATCGATCGATTCCTCTTTTTTTTCTTTGGAGTTTTCAATTTTTCTAATATCATTAGAAGCCTCTTTTTTAATTTTTAAACTTGATAATGAAAATGCAGAAACTTCATTATCTGTTTTGATGGGATTATTTCTACTATTATCTTGATTCTTACTAGCTAGTTTATCTTTATTTTCAGTTAATGAATTTAAGTCTCTTGTATCGTTAACAGATATATTAATATGTTTATTTTCTTTCTGTATTAAATCAGTTTTTTTTTCTATTTTTTTTAAATCAATCTTTTTTTTTTCTATGCTACTATTCTCTTTTTTTGAGTTATCATCTACTTTTGATGAAATTTTCATTAGGAGTATTTCAACTAATAACTTTTTATTCTCAATTTCAGAGTATTTAAAGATTGTATATTCAATTTTTGTAATAATATCTATTATATCACTTTTTGAAATTTTTTCCGATTGTTTTGAAAACAAAACACGGCTTGATTTATCATTAATTAATCTTTCAGAAATTGGAGATTTTACAATTAGTAGATTTCTGAAATGGTTCGCAAGTCCAATCAAAAATTCTTTCTCATCAAAACCTTTATTACTTAGTTCATTAAATACTTCAATTACTTCAGCTAGTAGACCGTTAATTATTTTATCTACAATTTCAATATATGTTTCATTATCTAAAATATTTAATATACTTGATGTTTCTTTTAATGAAATACTCTTATTTGTAAAGTTTACAACTCTATCTAATATTGTTAGAGAATCTCTTAGCGATCCATCAGATTTTTTTGCAATTATATTTAATGCTTGTTCTTCAAATTTCACATCTTCTTTAATACAAATTTGTTTTAAATTTTCAGCAATTTCATTTTCACTAATTCTGTTAAAATCATATATCTGACATCTTGATAAAATTGTAGGTAAAATTTTATTTTTTTCAGTTGTTGCTAAAATAAATACAATGTAAGGAGGGGGCTCTTCTAGAGTTTTAAGAAAAGCATTCTCAGCATTTTTTGACAACATGTGAACTTCATCGATTATGTATACTTTATATTTTCCAGACTGTGGTGGAATTCTAACCTTATCAATTAAATCTCTAATATCCTCGACTTTATTATTTGAAGCAGCATCTAATTCAAATATATTAAACGATAAATCATCATTGTAATCAAAATTATTAATTTCTCTTGCAAAAATTCTTGCACATGATGTTTTACCAACACCTCTTGGTCCACAAAAAAGAATAGCAGATGGAATTTTATTTTCCTTAATTGAATTCTCGAGTGTTTTTGTTACTTGTTTTTGACCTATAACACTTTCAAAAGAACTAGGCCTATATTTTAATGAAGAAACAACATAATTACTCATCAATACAAATATAAACTAGCGATTGATTTTTTAATAAAAAAAATTAAAATATATTACATTTGTATTGGCAGACTTTCTTATCGCTTTTTAAAGAGGAAAGTCCGGACACCAAAGAGCACCACAGTGGGTAACTCCCACCTCTAGCAATAGAAGGAATAGTGCAACAGAAAGAATGTACAGTTCGGCTGTAGTGAAATCGTGTAAACTCTGTGAGGTGAAACGCCATGTATATCAACGATTGAGGATTGCTCGTCCAATGTTGAAGGGTAGGCGGTTAGAACATACTAGTAATTTTATGTCAAGATAAATGATAAGGCTAGACAGAATCCGGCTTAAAGGTCTGCCATTTATATGTAATCTAAGGTATTAGGACCGCAATTAAATAAGAGATCTAAAATACTTAAATCATAAAAAAAACCATTTTTTTCTTCAAAAAGTTGTGTGTACTTGGTATTAATATTGGTAGATTTTTTAACATTTGTCAAGACAGATAAATCTTTAAAATTAATATTTCTAAAATCTGTCTTCTTAGGTATGTATTCTAGTTTAAGACAATCAAACACTAACTTAATGGAACTTAAATTAAGTTTAAAAAGTTGTTTAAAATCAGTATTAAAATGATCAATTAATTTACTTTCATAAAATTCATAATAAGGTGATGATTGATAAGCGATTTTTATAGATTTAAAATGATTTTTCATCCAGTCATGGTTATTTTCAATTTCAATTTCACTTAATACCTTTTTTGTTTTTTTATTTGTATGCTTAACTGGAACACTAAGCATTAAAATTCCATTAGCTCCATGTATGTAAGTTCTATTAGTCAAGGTTTGTTTTTGAAATGAAGAATATATATTCCAATGGCAATCTTTATCTATGATATATTTCCAATGTGAAATTGGGGGAAAGTATGACGGTATTAAAGAAACCAATTAATTATTTTTTTTATAAATAATAAATTTATTAATAAGCCATACTAAAAAAACAAAAACAATAAAATGAATTAAATATGATTTTGGCTTTCCATCTCCGTGGATTGTAGTAAATACTCTGTCCCATCTAATTCTCCAATTTTTAAAACCATCATTAATACCTTCAATACTCATCCAAATAAATACAGGCTTACCTAAAATATGATCCTCTGGAACAAATCCCCAAACTCGACTGTCTTCTGAATTATATCTGTTATCTCCCATCATCCAATAATAGTCCATTTTGAAACTGTAATTATCTGCAAATTCACCATTAATAAAAATATTTCCATTTTTTACATCAATTAAGTTTTTTTCATAATCTCTAATTATTTTTTTATACAGAGCTAAGTTTGCAAGGTTTAACTCAATATTTAAACCTTTTTTTGGAATAATAATTGGCCCTAAATTATCCTCATTCCAATCATATCTTATGTCATTAGGAAAAAATGCAGTATTATATGATTTATCCTTTTTGTAGATTCTAACAATACTATCTACAATATTACTGTTTTCAATAATCCTATAATCTTCTTCTGTCAAACTAAGATTCTTGATTTTTTCTGTAATTTCTTTGAGTGAAAGTCTATTTTCAACAATTATTTTTCTTGGGATTCCCTTGGAACCCGTAATAACTGTAAAACTTTCATTATTTTGATCAATCAAGCCTAAAATATAAGGTCTTAAAAAATCAAAAGAACTTTTATTTCTACTTATAACAAACTTTCTTTGAAAATCTGAGATATTTAGTTTTGATAATTTTTGACTTGAAATTCCATTACTAGAGTATGATGTATAATTGTAAATAGGTTTTGCCCTGCTTGGAAATTTACTAATCTTTCCGTTAATATGTACTAATCCATTAATTATTTCCAAAGTGTCACCTGGGATTGCAACACATCTTTTTACATAGTTTGATTTTTTATCAAGTGGTTTTTTAACACCCTTTTCTTTTACAAAAAATTGTCGAACTGTATCAGCAGGCCAGTTAAAAGTTACAATCTCATTTCTTTTAATTGATTGAAGTTTTGGTAGCCTTAAATAAGGTAGTTGAGGTTTATTTAGGTAGGATCTTATTCCTGTCCCTACAATAGTGTCATGTACCATTGGAAAGGCGACAACAGTTTTAGGGACTCTTGCTCCATAGTGATACTTACTAACGAATAAAAAATCACCAACTAAAAGAGTTCTTTCCAATGAGCCAGTTGGAATAATAAATGGTTGAATGAAATATGTGTGAACAATAGTTGCTAGTGTTATTGCAAATATTATTGAACTTATCCACTCTTCAAGTCCAGATGATTTATTTAAATTTTCATTGTCAACATAATTAATATTATTTGAATAATTTATGGTATAGATATAAAAGCCTAGAGTCAGTATAACTAAAAAAATATCTAGTAAAGATTTTTTTCCAAAACTTTTGATTGTTCCAACCCAAATAACAGGAAAAATTAATAAATTAACTATTGGTATAAAAAGAAGAATTAACCACCACCAAGGTTTATTAATTATTTTTAATAATATTATACCATTATAAATTGGTATGAAACTTAAGAAAGGATTAAAGCTGGCAGATTTATACAGTTTCCATGTACCTAATCCATGAATTACTTGAACTATTAAAAAAAAATAAAACCATTCAGCCCATCCCATTTTTAGAAATTAATGTTATTTAAAAAATCATCCATGGTAAAAACACCCTTTTTGTCAAAAATCCATTCGGCACATAAGACAGCCCCTAAAGCAAAACCTTTTCTTGATTTAGCATTATGTGATATAGAAATCGAATCATGTTCTGATTCATATAAAACTTCATGAAACCCCTTTTCATTACCAACTCTATCTGAATATATTTTCAACATATTTTTTTCATCTTTCAAACTCCATCCAGAAAATGAATAGTTTGATAAAATATCTTCCGCAATTTTAATAGCAGTTCCACTAGGGTTATCAATTTTTTTTAAATGATGTTTTTCATGAACTGAGACATTAAATTTTTTAGATTTAGACATCTTCTCAGCAAAAAAACTATTGAGTTTAAAAAAAAGGTTTACACCAATACTAAAATTTGGTGAAAATAAAAAAGTTGCATCTTTTCTTTTGCAATAATCAGTTATATAATCATATTTTTCAAGCCAACCAGTTGTTCCACATACGACAGGTACTTTGTAATCTAAACATAGTTTTATATTTTGGATTGCACTGTCAGGAGTAGTAAATAAAATTGCAACGTCACAATCACTTAAGTCTTTGTTTTGGGTATTAAGATCAATTATCTTTCCAATCACATGATCTCTGGAAATTGAAATTTTTTCAATTTCTTTACCCATCTGACCATATCCAATTATTGCTATATTCATTAAAATTTTAATTTAATTTTCATTCCTAATGATGAGGTATAAAAATTTTCAGTATTCTCTTGGTATGGTCCAAAAGATAAATTTTCATCCACATTATAATCCAAAAGATGTGCATCAATGTTTGCATCTAAAATATTCAAAAAATAAAAACCAACAAGAAAAACCATGGACAAATCTTTATATCTTCTATGAAAATTTTGCCCATCTAATAACCTATCATCATTAATTATGATTCCCTGAAATTCATCATCAGAAAATCCAGCTTTTCTTCTTTTATAAGCATTTCTATAACTCCAGTATTTTTTTTTATTGAAATCAAAGGAATATGCGGAAACTCCCAGGGCTGTGTATACTATAGGTAATTTCCATATTTTATCGTTATATATCTGACCTAGTCCTGGAATTACAGCAGAATAAAAAGCAGCTTTTGAAGGTCTCAATATATTTCTATTATACCTTTCAACTATTTCCTGAGATTTTGTAAAATTTGACAATAGAAGTAATAAAAAAAACAAACTCAATTTTCTAATCATTTAATTTTTTTAAAATTCTTATTAATTCTTTTTTAGATTTAAAAATAAAATTTAGAACAAATTTATTTTTATTTTTTTTAAAATTAATAATAGACTCAATTTTAGATTCAGCTTTTATGATTTGATCAGTAATTGATTTATCTATTTCTAAATTTTTAATTACAGATTTAGGTTTATCTAATTCTCTTACTTTTAATTCAGTTTGTCTGACTGATAGATTATTCTTTAATATTTGCTCATAAATAAATAATTGTTTTTCATGGCTTTCTATATTTATAAGAGCTCTTCCATGCCCCATACTAATAAATTTATCTCTAATACCGCTTTGGATTATGGGATCAAGCTTTAACAATCTAATGTAATTTGTAATTGTTGATCTATCTTTTCCTAACTTTTTACTCATTTCATCATGAGAAAGTTTTAATTCTTCGATAAGTCTTTTGTATGAAATTGCAATTTCTATTGCATCTAAATCTCTTCTTTGAATGTTTTCAACTAGTGCCATTTCTAAAGATGATTGATCATTAGCTTTTCGTATGTATGCTGGAATAGAATCTAAATTTAATTTCTTAAATGCTCTTAATCTTCTTTCACCAGATATTAGGATATATTTTCCATCTTTTTCTTTTACAGTTATTGGTTGGATTAGACCTAACTCATTAATTGATGAAGTTAATTGTTCAAGTGAATTTTCATTAAAATTCGTCCTTGGTTGATCAGGATTAAGACTAATATCATTAATATTAATTTCGTTAATTTTAGAATTAACGTTTTCTCTAAACCTGTTATTATCATCCTCATTTAAGATTGCTGATAACCCACGTCCTAAAACCCTTTTTTTATACGCTTTTGCCAAATTAATTTAAATTTATAATTTCTTGAGCAAATTTAATATAACTTTTCGACCCTTTACTGGTCGCATTATAAACAATTATACTTTCACCATGACTTGGAGCTTCACCTAAGCTAACATTTCTAGGAATTATTGTGTTAAAAACCATATTTCCAAAATGCTTTTTTACATCTTCTTTTACTTGTTTAGATAATCTTAATCTTGAGTCAAACATGGTAAGTAATATTCCTTCTATTTCTAAAATATTATTATGTACATTTTGAACACCTTTAATAGTATTGAGAAGCTTACCTAGCCCTTCGAGAGCATAGTATTCGCATTGTATTGGAATTATTACTGAGTTAGAAGCTGTTAAAGCATTTAAAGTGATAAGTCCTAAAGATGGTGGACAATCAATAATTAAAAAATCATAATCATCTATAATTTCTGAAAAAACACTTTTAAATACATATTCTCTTTTTGGAATATCAACTAATTCAATTTCAATTGCAACCAAATCAATATTTGCTGGAATTAAATCTAAATTTGGACTATTAGTTTTTATTACTGCGTCCTTAGCTTTACATTTTTTTAATAATACATCATATATTGATAAGTTAAAATCTTCTGAATTAATACCAATGCCTGAGGATGTATTTCCTTGTGGATCAGCATCTATCAATAAAACCTTTTTTTCTAAAATTCCGAGTGAAGCAGCTAAACTAACAGACGTAGTTGTTTTACCAACACCTCCTTTTTGATTGGAAATTGAAATTATTTTACCCATTACTTTTCTAAAAATTCTATAATATAAATCTCCTCATTTTCTTTCTTCATAAAAAGCTTTTCTCTCGCGTATCTTTCTAAACTATCTAAATTTTGAAGTGAAGAAATTATTTTTTTATCAATAGTTATATTTTTTTCTAATTCAGCTTTTCTTTTTTCTAATTCATTAATTTCTTTTTTAAGTTTTAAATTAACTATTACCGAATTTGAGTCCCAAAAGAAAATCCATATTAAAAAAACTGTAGTAATGACTAGATATATATTTCCAAACAGTTTATAAAACTTAGATTTTTTTATTTTTTTTATCAATTTTATTCAATTTAATTTCTATTTCTTGATAAATGCTTTTATTGTTTGTGTTAGTATTTAAAATCAAATTTGCAAACTTTTTGTTTGGCTCAACATACTTTTCATGCATTGGTTTTATCACATTTTTATACTTAGTTTTAATTAAGTCTTTGTCACCACCTCTCTGTTCAATATCTCTTTTTATTCTTCTTTTAAGTCTAGTATCGCTATCAATATCCAAAAATATAGTTAAATCGAAAAAATCTCTAATTTTTTTTTTCAACAATATGAACAATCCATTAACTAATAATATATCAGGCTTGCTAATTTGATAAGTTTTTTTTTTTCTCAGATGTGTTTTATAGCAATATGTTGGCGTATCAACATACCTCCCGTTGCTTATTTCAACAAGATGTTGATAAAATAATTTAAAATCGATACTATTTGGATGGTCAAAGTTCTTATGATTTCTTTGACTTATATTTAATTTTCTAAAATCTTTATAATAATTGTCTAATTCTAAATTATCTATTTTAATGTCTTTTTTACTAAAAAAATGAATTATTTTTTTTGATAATGTACTTTTTCCTGATGCTGTCCCTCCACTTATTCCAATTATTATCATTTTTTATTAATTAACTCATCAACATATTTTTCAGTTATAATTTTATCATATTTATTATTCCAACTATTCAAAATATAATTCATTACATCAGCAACTTCATCAGAATATAGACCCATATTTTCCATATATCCTGCATATTTTTTACCGTTTACGATTATATCCCCCTCAATTCCTCCTTCTTTTACTGCAATAATACTTTCTTTAATATGTTTAAATAAAAAATCAGACTTATCAAGTGGAGGATAAATTCCTTTTATACCTTTTCCGTCAGGAGAGTGACATCTCAAACATAGATCTTCATAAAGTAATTTTCCTCTCTCAATAGATTCTTCTCTTTCTTGAGAGAAAATAATACAGCTGAATAGTAGAAAAAAAACAAACCTCATTCTTTTGGTATTATTTTAAATATACCTTTATTTTCTACAGAGAAATAAACAAATCCATCAGGACTTTCTTTTACATCTCTTACTCTTCCGATTGAATCTGCAATTTTTTCTCTATAAACGACTTTATTATTTTTATTAAGTACAAGTCTTTCTAGGTATTTAAATTTAAGCGAACCAGTTAATAAACTCCCCTTCCATTTTTTATATTTATTAGAGCTTACATATGCAAATCCACTTGGTGCTATAGATGGAATCCAATAATATAATGGTTGTTCCATTTCAGGATGTTCTTTTTCATCAGTTATTGTAGTTCCACTATAATTGATTCCATAAGTAATTTTTGGCCAACCATAATTTTTTCCTTTGCTAATTATATTGATTTCATCACCGCCTTTTGGGCCATGTTCATTTGTCCATATTTTTCCAGTTTTAGGATGTAAAAAAATGCCTTGAGGATTTCTATGCCCATATGAATAAATAGCTTTTATAGCATTTTCATCATTCACAAATGGATTATCATTAGGTATAGATCCATCATCATTAATTCTATAAATTTTTCCTCCATCTAAGCTTAAATCTTGAGGAAGTTCATTCCTGTTTCCTCTGTCACCGATTGCAAAAAATAATTTACCATCATTATCAAATTGTAATCTTGTTCCAAAATGTTGACCTCTTGTTGAATTTCCTTCTCCTTTGTAAAGGAGTTCTAAATCAGTTAGTTTGTTTTCAATTAATCGAGCTCTTGAAACGGCTGTATTACCTCCACCATCTTCCCTGCTTCCTAATGCGTAAGAAATATATATCAAATTATTTTCAGCAAAGTTGGGATGAAGTTCTAAATCTAAAAGACCTCCCTGTCCCCTTAAGTAGACTTCAGGAACATTTCCAACTTTTAAACTTTTTCCGTCTTTTATTATAAAAATTTCACCTTTTTTTTCTGCATAAATTATTGTTTCATTATTTAAAAACTCAATACTCCATGGAATTTCAACATCCGAATAAATATTTTTAATTTCATAATTTATTGTTTCAGGTGTGTTGATAGTTTCATCATCTCTAACATAGGTTTCACCAAACTGTGCACAAGAAATATTGATACTTAGTATTAAAAAAATTATAATTTGTATATTTTTCATATTAATAAATTTAATAAAATAGTCGGAATGACAGGATTTGAACCTGCGACCCCACGCACCCCATGCGTGTACGCTACCAAACTGCGCCACATTCCGAAGATGCAAAGATAAATTTATTATGATTTATATATTTACAAAACAATGAAAATCAAGATTATACTTTATTACGTTTTACTTTCAACTGTTTTTTCATGTAAATACAGTCAATTTCAAAAACCAAATATCATAATTTTTTTAACTGATGATCAAGGTTGGGGAGATTTGAGTATTCATGGAAATACAAATATTAATACTATAAACATAGATAATCTTGCAAAAAATGGAGTAAGTTTTAATCGTTTTTATGTGAGTCCTGTTTGTTCACCAACAAGAGCAGAATTGTTAACAGGAAAATATTTTGTTAGAAGCGGAGTTAATGGAGTAACAAGAGGCTATGAAAGAATGAATCTCGATCATAAGCTTATCTCTAGCTATTTTAAAGAAAAAAGTTATAGGACAGGACTTTTTGGTAAATGGCATAATGGATCACAGCCACCATATCATCCTAACAATAGAGGATTTAAAGAATTTTATGGCTTTACATCGGGTCATTGGGGAAACTATTTTGATCCAATTATTGAAAAAAATGGTCAACTTACCAAAGGAGAGGGTTATATAACAGATGATATTACAAATAAGTCAATAAAATTTATTGAAGATTCTAATTCTCCTTTTTTTGCATTAATTTCATATAATACTCCTCATTCACCGATGCAAGTTCCTGACTCTTTTTTTCAAAAAAAAGAAGTCAAATTACAAGGTAGATATGCTAAAAATGAAAATATTATAAAAACTAAGGCAGCATTGGCAATGGTTGAAAATATTGATTACAATGTAGGAAGAGTAATCAATAGCTTAAAGAAAAGTAAAAAATATGAAAACACTATTGTTATTTTTTTAAGTGACAACGGCCCTAATGGTAATCGATGGAATTTAGAAATGAAAGAAAGGAAAGGAAGCACCAATGAAGGTGGAGTTCGTGTTCCATTCTTCATTCAGTGGCCAAAAAAAATACCAAAAGGATTAGTTGTAGAACAAATTACTAGTGTAATGGATGTATTCCCATCTTTGATTGACTTAGCAGGTTTTGATCATGAACTTAATTTTGATGGAAATAGTTTTAAAAAATATTTAACCAATCCAAAATTAAAAGATGATAAACGTAAAATATTTTCTTTTTGGAATAGTAGACTTAGTGTTAGAAATAATAATTTTATTTTAGATCATAAAGACAGTCTGTACGACTTAAATGATGATTTATCACAAACAAAAGCTGTTAATAATAACTATTATTCAACATACAAAGAATTAAAAAAATCTAAAGAAGAATTAGTGTCCACAGTTTTATCAAAATACGATAATTCAATTAACAGAGATTTTACTGTTAATTATAAAAAATCTAAATTTACTCATCTTCCTGCTAGAGATGCTACATTTAACGGAGATTTAAAAAGAAGCTCCATTCATGCTAATTGTTCCTTTATTGAAAACTGGACTAATGATGAAGATTATATTTTTTGGAATATTAATTCATTAAGTTCTGGAGTTAATAAAGTTCATCTTTATTATACTTTACCCAAAAGTAGTGAAGGTACAGAGTTGTCTTTAGAGTTCATGGATAAAAAAACCTTTAAAAAAATTATTGATTCACATGATCCATCTCTAGAGGGCATCAATAATGATAGAATTGAAAGAATTGAATCTTATACAAAAAACTTTAAAAAAATATCTTTTGGTGATTTATATTTTGAAAAGGGAATCTCTGTTTTAAAGTTAAAAACCTCTCAATTTGTTGGAAATAAATCTATTGATTTTAGATTATTAGTCTTGGAGCGAAAGTAGAAGATTATTAAATATTATTCAGTTCTGAAAGTATAAACTAATGAAAAACTACTATTAATTCCATCACTTGTTTTGACCCTCCAATAATATAAGGTCTCAGCATCAAGCGACACATCATGATTATTTTCAGAAATATTAACTTGATCACTTGGTGGAGATTGCTTACCATCAACTTTATCAACGTATAGTGTGTAAGTTAATTGATCACTATCATCTGGATCTGATCCTTCCCAACTAAAAGTTACTTTTCCTTCACTTGATCTTTGAACTGTTGAACCTGATTTTGGATTTTTTATATCAGCAGGGAAGGGGGCATAATTTTTAATTCCAGTTCCGGCCAAATAAAACTTCCATGATGGACTTATTCCGGTTTGAGAGCTAGAAGAACTTTTAGAAATAACATTCCATATATAAGGTTGACCTTTTTCAAGCTCAATAGTTGTATTAATTATAGACAGGTCAGTCTTATTTATGACTGAAGCTGTATTAATATTTGTAACCTGTATATCATATGTATCAGTGTTAGATGATGCCTCCCAAGAAAAATCTACCGTGCTTTTTAAATTAGATATACTTGTACCTGTTTCACAAACTTTACCGTTAGCTGGAGATTTTAATGTAACATTACCTGGTGCATTTGATTGGGGTGTGTCAGAATTATCAATTACATCATCACCAGAATCAGAGCCACTACAAGAGGTGATAAAAATTGTTAAAAATAAAAAAGTTAATCTTTTCATTTTCTAATGACTTTAAATGTTTTTCTAACTGTTTTACTTTCTAAAATTACAATGTATTTTCCAGGAATTTGATTTGATAAATCAATATGGGTCTTTCGAGAATCGTCCATAATGTTATGATAATCACTATATACAAGATTACCTTTTTCGGTAAAAATAATTACTTTGATTAAATCATCTTTTCCTCCAACATGAACATAAACATTTTTCTCTGTTGGATTTGGATAATAGTGAATATCCTCAGAAATAAAAATCTCTTTTTCAATATATCCTTGACAGTCAAGATCAGTTTCTACTCTGATTATATTAAGTCCAGTAATAAGATTTGATTCAAATCTATCGTTTGATGTTCTTTGTGTTTTTCCATTTATTGTTACATTATATACATTTGAACCATTCATTATAATTGATGTTTTTTTCTCATCATTGTCAACTTCAATTAGCACTGTTAAAGCTTTTGGTTCACCAACAACCACTTCAAAACATTGTTCGTAAAGTTCTTGACCATCAACTTTAAAACATATCTGATATGTTCCCTTTGATAAATTAGAAACAGAAGCATTTTTATTTGTTCCCGAAATCCGTAAATTATCTTTACCAGTTATAGTTATAGTATAATCATAGCTAGCGTCTTCAATATTTAGATCAATAACACCATCATTATTACCAATACAAGTCGTACTTGAGATTTCAATACTATAGTTATTTATTGGTAGTTCAAAAATAGGGCAACCATTAGTATCAACTTTAACACCCTCAGCTGTATTTGGGCAATTGTCGTTTGAGTCACTAATTCCATCTAAATCTGTATCAATTTCTCTGAAATTTAACCAATTCATATTAAAACCACCTTCTATTACTTTTAATCTTAATAAGAAAATTCCTTTAGGGATTTTATTTTCTAAATTAGCAGTAATTGTAGTCCAGTTTTGCCATCCTCCGGTAACTGGAATTTCAATCTCAGAAAGAACTACAAACTCCCTTGATGTATTTTGTTCAACTAAAGCAAGTGAAACTTTTCCGCCATCTGATTCTGATGCTACTCTAAAGTCAACTGTATAGCTAGATGATGAATTTGTAAAAATTTTATAATCCGAATAATCACCCTCATGAGTATATCCAATATTTGAACCTCCACCATCATCACTTGTATCTTCAACTCCTAATCCAAACATTCTTAGATAATCTTCAGCTTCAACTTTTCCTGGAATTACAAATCGCGGGTCTAAGTCATTTACTATTTCAAGATCAGTGAATGAATTTAAAGTTTTTTGATTTTTTGATTTAATAATATTACCCGAATAAGAAACTTTTATTTCATCAGTGTATAAAAGGTTATCAGCAAGATTTAATATGATTGTTTTCGGTTTAGAGCTATTAGAGTTTATTGAACTTATATTTCTTTCTTCACCGTTAACTTTTAAAATAAAATTTTCAAGGCTTGCATCTATTGATGTAGCTAATATTTCCTGATTTAGGAAAATTTCTAAAGATTTTTCATCTGATGCAGTTTTCCCACTAATTGAAGTAAATGGAGCTGAAGATATTTCGCCAGTTTTTTCAAAATTTATACTAATTATATTAACAGGGACAGAACTATTGAAATGAACTTTCAAAGAATGTTCGCCTTCTTCCAAAACCACACCTTCAATATCAGTATTTATAAATGAAAACCAACCACCAGTTGAATTTGTAGTCAATATTTTTGATACATTTTGATCATTTAGAGATAAAAATAATTCTCCACCAGATTCCTCAGATGCATGTCTAACTTTAACACGATATATGCCTGATGAATTTATTTTAACAGAATATTTTGTCCATTCACCCTTTTCAACAAACCCAAGGTGATAGCCGTTACTATTAGTATTATCAGAGTTGTCTTCAATATCGACACCATCATTCCTGTATTTCCAACCTCTATTCCAGGCTGTAAATGAACCAGAAGACTGATGATAAGTTGCTACATCTTTATCATAATAAGCATGATTATTTTTACCTAGATCATAATCTGATAAAAAAATTAAACCTGGAATTTGTTGTCTTTTTTTATATGGAATAGTTACATCAGTGTGAGGTTGCCTTAAAAGTGCGTCTGAAATACCTTTTCTGTAAATACAATTTTCAGATAATGCATTATCAGCTAACTTCATCATAGCATCATAAGTTTCATCTTCTGATGGTTTTTCACCTTCATTTTTCCAATAATTAAGAATTTTTTGATAACCTTCATTTACAATTATTCTGTACGGACTATTGACACTTCCTATTTTTTTCATGGCCCACCAGGCCCAACCTACATTATTGTTTTCGAAAAGTGTTACTGCGTCGGTATACCATGTATTAGAATTTTCACCAGATTCTCCCATCCACAAAGGAACATTGTATTGTTCTCTCATAGGAAGAATCCAATCAAGATCATCTTCATTAGTAGAATTCCAGTATTTATGAAAACTATAAACCATATTGTCATCCCATGGTGGTCTTAATCCGGTAAAATTATTAGCATAATCATTACCTTCAATGATTATTATATGTTCATCGCCAACCTCTCTAATTGCATTGGTAATTCTTACAAAAAGATCTTTTAAATCCTTTCCGCCAGGTAGATCCCAATTTGTTTCATTTAATAAATCATAACCTCCAATCCATTCATTGTCCTTATATCTTTCTGCAATTTTTTTCCATAAAGCCACTGTTTTACTTTTATTAAGTTCACTTTCCCAAAGAGAAGGCTTACTAGGATCGTAATCAGAAATATCAGTATTTCTACCTTGTCCACCAGGTGCAGCGTGAAGGTCAAGTATGACATACATGTTGTGTGGTTTTGCCCATTCAAGAACATTATCAATAATTGTAAAACCTTCTTCAATCCACGTCTGCTCACCCGCATTCGGCTCATCTTGAATTGGTAATGTGAATAAATTGTAGTGTAATGGAACTCTAATGCTATTAAAACCCCATTTAGCTAATGAATCAACATCTCTTTTTGTAAAATGATTATCTCTCCATTTTTTAAAAAATTCTTCAGTTTTCTCAGTCCCCATCAAACTAATTAAATTTGATTTAATTTGATGTTGTGCACCAATGCTTCCATCAGTTTCATGCATCATATATCCTTCTATTAAAAGCCAGCCGCCTGGAGCATATCCTCTTAAAAGGACTTCATTGCCATTTTCATCAATAATTTTTTTTCCTTCAGTTTTTAGATTTTGTGAAATAGCAAATGAAGAAAAAAATAATACTATTAATATGAAACTTCTTTTAATCATTAATTATAATCCAAAACCAATATTAAATAATAAATTATCAGTTAATGCGTTAGCTCCATCCTCAGCTTTTATTGGCCATGGGTAAGATAATGTACCAGATGCTTGATGATCACCAAAAAGAATATCTGAAATACCGTCACCTTCAGTACCTGGGAGCCATATTGCTGCAAATGCATCCCAATTTTCTATATGATCTGAAATATTCATTGGTCTTCCCGAAATTAATAAAACAACAACTTTATAACCTTTACTTTTAAGATTTTTAATTGTAGTCAGATCTTCATTAATCAAATCTAGATTTTCTTTATCACCAAAAAATTCAGTGTAAGGATCTTCACCTACAACAACAATAGCTAAATCCCCATTAGAATCTTCTAAATCTTGAGCATCTTTAGAATAAATAATATTAGTATTTTGTGAAACAGCATTTGTTATTCCATCTAAAATTGTAGTTCCAATAGTTATATCCCCTTGGCCACCCTGCCAATCAATAGTCCATCCTCCACATTGCATTCCTAGGTTATCAGCACCTCTGCCAGTAACCACAAGTTTATTAATATCTTTAGAAATTGGTATAATATTTTCATTTTTAAGTAATACAACACTTTCTCTTACAGCTTGTCTAGCTATTTTTCTGTGATCATCAGAGCCAATAGTACTTAAAGCATTATTTTCTACTAGGGGACTTTCAAATAATCCATTTCTTAATTTAACTTTTAATATACGTTGTACGGCATCATCAATTCTGTCCATACTGATTGAACCTTCTTCTACACTTTCCTTTAACAACCTCATAAACTTTTTATAGGGTTGAGCTTCACCAGAGACCATAACCATATCAATTCCTGCATTTATTGAAGTTATTATATCAGACTTATAATCACCAGGAATTTCATCAATTCCTTGCCAGTCAGAAATCACGAAACCTTTAAATCCCATGTCAACTTTTAATATATCAGTTAAAAGTTCTTTACTACCATGACATTTTACACCATTCCAACTATTATATGATGCCATAACAGTCTGTACATTAGCATCTACAGCAGCTTGATATTTAGGAATTAGTTTTAATTTCAATTCTTCTATGGTCATTTCTGTATTACCTCTATCAACTAAACCTCTCATTCCAGTTCCAAATTCAGTATTCCCATCACCAATAAAGTGCTTTGCACATGCAACAACACTTTTTCCTGACGAAGTTTTTGCATTTTGATATCCCAAAACTGCAGCTTCACCCAACATTTCAACTCTTTTTGGATCACTAGAAAAACCTTCATAAGTTCTTCCCCACCTATAATCCTCAGGTGACGATAGACAAGGTGAAAAAGTCCAGTCAATCCCCGTTGCTGCCACTTCAATTGAAGTAGCCTCTGAAATTTTATATATAAGTTCAGGATTGTTAGTTGCTCCTAAACCAATATTTTGGGGAAAAATAGTAGCTCCGTAAACGTTATTATGACCATGGACAGCATCAATACCATATATTAAAGGAATTTGTAATCTTGATTTTAATGACTCAGATTGATATTTATTATACATATCTAACCATGCTTGTGGTTCATTTATTTCAGGATGAGAACCACCCCCACTTAATAAAGAACCAATTGAATAAGTTGAGATATCGGTTATTGTATCTAGAAATCTTTGATCAATTTGAGTCATCTGACCTATTTTTTCATCAATGTTCATCATGTCAATGATTTCATTAACTTTTTTATTGATTTGATTTTCTGATAATTTACTATTTGATTGGTTATTACAAGAGAAATTTATTAAAAATAAACTCCCAAAAAAAACTATATACTTTTTCATAAATAAATATTATTGATAAACTTTTACGTAATCCACTTCCATTATATCTGAACTAAAATCTGATGGGACTGACCCTCCAAATGTTCCACCCATTGCAATATTAATAATGATAAAAAAATCCCAATTGAATGGCAAAGAGCAAGCATTTCCAACAATGTGATAAGGTTTGTCATCTACTAAGAAAGTAATTCCTTTTTCTGTCCAAACAACTGAGTATACGTGAAACTCTGTGGAAACATTGTTATAATCATATGTTTCACCGCCGTCACCGCCACCATAATTATCTGCATGATGTACTGTTCCTTGAATTTTATTTAATCTATTACCTGCATGCTCCATTATATCTATTTCACCACAACTTGGCCAATCAATTTGATCATAGTTAGAACCTAAAAGCCATAATGCGGGCCAAGTTCCTTTTTTCCCTGGTAATTTTGCTCTGATATCAACTCTTCCATATGTAAAATCAAATTTTGTGTTTGTTTTTACTCTTCCTGATGTAAAATTTTTTCCACCATATCCCTCTCTTTTGGCAATGATTTTTAAAACACCATTTTCAACAATTACATTTTCTAATCTATCTGTAGTAGCTTGAAGTTCTTGATTATACCATTGATTTCTCACTTCATAAACCCACTTATCAGAGTTTAATTTACCATTATAATTAAA